>Ga0326512_10002612_pt1 | contig 13315 bp, 12 predicted proteins | sample 1_2617_0518_D_FD_203652 | JGI IMG/M metagenome (GOLD analysis project Ga0326512, IMG submission 203652) | Bovine rumen microbial communities from UC Davis, California, United States - 1_2617_0518 | ecosystem: Host-associated > Mammals > Digestive system > Stomach > Rumen | place: USA... | reverse complement strand
AGCGCCCACCCATCAGCCCACCGACAAAATTGCGGCCCGCTTTCCGGCGGGCCGCAATTTTATTTCTTCTTCCTTTTCGTGGCACCTGGGCGCTGGGCCTTGGCTTTGGGATTCACACCCTCCACGCGTCTCACCTTTACGTTCATCAGTTTCTGTTTGTCCGAGAGTGCTTCGCTGAAGGTTTTGGGTTTCCGGTTTTCCTCACGCTTGGCCTCACGGGCTTCCAGTTCTGCTGGAGTAAGCTGCGACTTGGGCACCTTCACAAACTTCTTCCCCTGGGGGTCGTGACGCACCAGTTTGCTCTTGGGGTTTTGGCGTTTTTCTTCGAGCCGGTCGGCTTTTTCTTCGTTATGTTCCACCCACCAGGGAGTCCTGTGGGTTTTCTCGTAACTTTCTTTCGAAATGGCATTGCCCATGGGATCGTTCGGATTGACTTTCTGTCCGTCCACGGTCACGATGTCTTTTTCTGTGTCGATGACCTGTCCCACGCGGGCGGCCACTCCGTTCACCTCCACTCGGCCGTCTGCAATCAAATCGTCCGTTTCGCGACGCGAACAGACTCCCGTTTCACTCAAATATTTGTTGATTCTTTCTAATTTTTCCATAATTCTGTCTTTTTTCGGGTGCAAAGATACAAAGTTTTCCGGAATTTTTGTATATTTGCACCGATAAAAATATATAAATCGAGGTTCATGAAGAAAAAAATAGCTGTCTTTTTGGCTTTGGTGTTGTTTTTTGAGTTGTGCAGAGTCATCTTTATGTTCTGTTATTGGGACATTTACGAAGCCTACCCGTTGCTTGACTGGCTCACTGTACTTTCTCACGGCTTCGCCCACGACTTCACCGTTGCAGGTCTCATCATGCTTCTGCCGTTTGCGCTGGAAATCGTACGCATTCTCCGTCCGGGTGCCTGGCACGATATCTCGATGCGCATCTACTTCAGCATCATCGTGCTTCCTGTCCTTCTGTTCCTGGGGGTTGATTTTGTGCTCTATGGTTTTTGGGGGTTCCGCCTCGACACGACGCCGCTCATCTACCTCATGGACAATCCCGTCGAGGCGCTCATGCAGTCTCCTCCGGCCGCTCTCATTGCCTCACCCATTGGTCTGATTGCCTTCCTTTGGCTCATCCAGAAACCGCTCCGCAAACTCTTTCCCGAGTCCTGTAGCAACAAGGTGAAAGCGACCGACCGCTCTCCCCGCCTCACCATCGAACGGGCCACGGGTCACCGCCTCTCGCGCATCCTCACGGCGGCGGCCATGATCTTCTTCATCATCCTGCTGGAGCGTTCCGTCACTTTGGGCACAGCCTACTACACCACCGACATGCGCCTCAACCAGGCGGCCATCAATCCCGCCTATTCGGTTTACTATGCCATGAAACGCCCGGCCGACTTCAGCGTTCAGTACCGTTTTATGGACGATGAAACATGCCGCAATGCCCTCATCGGATTGGAAACGGCGCCTGCCCGGTTTGCACAGCCCGATTCCGTGCTCCAACCTCGTATTTCCCTCCTGAATACCGACCGGCCCAACATCCTGCTTGTCCTGCTTGAGTCGTTCTCCGGCTCGGCCTGCCACGCCATTGCGCCCGAGGCTGATCCCGCTATCATGCCCTGCATCAATGCCCTCTACGGATCGAGTGTGTCTTTCTCGCGGTTCTATGCCAACTCTTTCCGTACAGACCGCGGAATGGCGGCTGTTATGGCAGCCTATCCCTCCCAGCCCTGCTACACCATCATGAACAATCCCGACAAGGTAGGTTCCCTGCAGTACATCTCGGGAAGACTGAAAGAATATGGTTGGCGCGGACAGTTCATCTACGGCGGAGATGCTGCATTTACCAATCTGAAGGGCTTCCTCCATGCCGGCGGTATCGACGACATTGTGGAATACACCGACTTCCCCGAGGAACAGCGCACCTCCCAATGGGGAGTGCCAGACGAGGTACTCTTCGACTATCTGTATAACAGCATCTGTTCGGAGTCAGAAGCCCGTCGTCAGGACAGCACGCTCACTCCATTCTTCAAGGCGACGCTCACGCTGTCCAGCCACGAGCCGTTCGATGCGCCCATCCATAAGTTCGAGGATCCCTACATCAACTCGGTGGCTTATACCGACTCCTGCCTCGGTCTCTTCATCGACCGGCTCAGCCAGTCTCCCGCATGGGACAACCTGCTCATCATTGCGGTGGCCGACCACGGCTACACCAACTATCCCCCCAAGGTACAGAACCATGAGATGAAGCGTCAGCTCATCCCGATGTTCTGGACTGGCGGCGCAGTTGCCCGACCACTCACCGTCCCTACCCTGGCTTCGCAAGTTGATATCGCGGCCACTCTGCTGCATCAGCTGGGTCTGCCCTACGATGATTTCAACTTCAGTCATGACATCTTCGACCCCAAGTCACCCCATTTCGTCGAATACACCTGGCCAGACGGCTTCGGATTCCTCACCGACAGCATCCGCTATATTCAGGACAACGAATACGATGGCCACGGGCTCGACGGCACCGAAGATCCCAACGGAACCGCCCAGCGCTGGGGCAAAGCCTACCTCCAGGCTCTGTTTGACGATATTGCAAAAAGATAAATTCGAGATTTCGACATTTCGAAATCCCCCCCCCTAAAAACAAAAAAAACAATGAAACACCTTCTCTCCCTCCTCTGCATGGTGTGCCTGTTTATGGCCGGCCACGCCAAAGTTTATGATGTTCGAAACTACGGAGCCAAAGGCGACGGACAAACGCTCGACTCACCTGCGTTCAATGCAGCCATTGATGCTGCTGTAGCCGATGGCGGCGGTACCGTTGAAGTTCCTGCAGGCACCTATGTCTGCGGCAGTATCCACCTCAAGAGCAACATCGAACTGCATCTGTCTTCAGGTGCGGTCATCAAAGCGGCTCCGCAGAAACTCAAAGCCTACGATGAGAGCGAGCCGTGGGAAGGGCCCATGTATCAGGACGGCGGCCACACCTTCTTCCACAACAGTCTCATCTGGGCCGAGGGGCAGCACGACATCGCCATCACCGGCCACGGAATGATTGACGGCGGCGAACTCACCAACAAGGATAAAGAGAAAGGCGGCATCGTACTCGGCGGTAGCATCGGACTGGGAGACAAGGCCATTGCTCTCAAACTGTGCCGCAATATCACCATCCGCGACATCACCGTTTATCGCGGCGGACATTTCGCCATCATCATCACGGGTTGCGACATGGGAACGATTGACAACGTCACCATCGACACCAACCGCGACGGCATCGACATCGACTGCTGCAAATACATCTCGGTCACCAATACGCGGGTCAACACGCCCCACGATGACGCCATTGTACTCAAGAGCTCGTTTGCCCTCCGTCGCAACGTCGCTTGCGAACACATCCTCATCGACAACTGCACCGTCACCGGATTCAAACTGGGCAGTCTGCTCGACGGCTCCTATATTCCCGAAGTTGTCAACTGGGTGTGCGGCCGCATCAAACTCGGCACCGAGAGCAACGGAGGCTATCAGGACATCGCCATCACCAACTGCTCCTGCCACTGGAGTTCCGGACTCGCCTTCGAGGAGGTGGACGGCGGACTGATGCGTAATATCGTGGTCGACAACATTACGATGAACCACGTTCATCATTACCCGATCTACATCACAACGGGTTCGCGCTATCGCGGTCCTCAGGACTCCGTCGGGGTATCGGCCGGACAGAATATATATATTAATAATGTAGTGGCCAATGATGTGGATTCCCTGGCCGGCATCATCGTCACGGGCATGGAAGGCGCTCCCCTCCGCAACATTTCGCTATCCAACATCTGGATTAACAGCCGCGGCGGAACGACTGAAGTTCAGGCTCAGGAACTGGCAGCCAAACCCTACCGCGAGCAGGGAACCAACTATCCCGAACCCCGCTGGGCCGGCCCGACACCTTCCTACGGCATGTTTGCCCGTCACGTCGACGGTCTGCGTCTCAACAATGTCAACTTCGAACTGCAGCGGCCCGATGCACGTCCCTGCATCATCACCGACGATGTGCAGAATTACAAATTCATCGAATAATCCGATTACTCAGATTACTCAGATTACTCAGATTACTCCGACTACTCCGAAAAAAAGCCCGCTTTCCAGCGGGCTTTTTTATTAATCAATAGGTGATGATGGGCTCAAGTTCCTTAGCCTGGGCAATCATCTTCTCGACTTCTGTAACGGAAGGAACGCGGTTGCAAAGATTCTTCTGGTTGTTAACTTCCTCAAGCTTGGGCTGGAGGTTGGCAGCCACACGGTGACGGAATTCCTTCACGGTGTCAACACCTGCAGCTTCGAGCAGTTCGGCGAACTGGCCGGCGATGCCGTTGATGCGGAAGAGATCTGCGTGGTTGGTCCACTTGAGAATGAGTTTGTCGGAAATGCCGGTCTTCTCTGCCAAAGCCTTGCGGCCTGCGGGAGCTGCACAACTCTTGAGAAGGTCCTCTGTTGTTTTGATACCTGCATCCTGAAGTTTCTGAGCGTAAACTTCGCCGATGCCTTCGATTTCGATAATCTTGTAAGCCATTGTCGTTAAAAGTTTATAGTGTTAGTAATGTGAATTCCGATAAGGAGTCTGAACACTCTTAATGCTGCAAATGTACGTTTTTTTTTTGAAATTGCAAATATTTTCGCAAAAAAAATGAGCGAATCTGGCAAAAAACTGCAAAATTCACCCGTTTTTATGTAATTCAAGGCTCTTAAAGGCGGCTCCGAGACACGCAATCAGGTCGCTGGGCAGGAAAGATTCTTCGCTTTCTCGGTCCAATGCAAGGTCGGCTGCCAGACTGTGGAGGGTCACACCCAGTTGTGCGGCTTCCTTCGGTTCGTAATGCTGCGCCAGGAGTGCGAGCAGGATGCCCGTCAGGGTATCGCCCGAACCGCCTACTGCCATACCGGGATGTCCGTGATGACAGTTGAAACTGACGCTTCCGTCGCTGCCTATTACGGCTGTATAAGTTCCCTTGAATACGATGTTGACATACAGTTTCTGTGCCAGCACCCGAAGCGCCCGCAGTTGCATCAGCGAAGTGTCGGCGGGTATCGTTTCCCAGTCGGAAAAACGGTTCTCGGCCGCTTTCAGCAGCCGCAATGCCTCACCCGGATGGGGTGTGAGGATGGAATTGCGCGGAATGAGGGTCAGCCAGTCGGGATGAGCGGCAATGAGGTTCAGGGCATCGGCATCAATCACCATGGGCTGTGACGAGGTTTGAAGCAATTCACACAGGGCATAGCCTGTTTCGGAAGCCTGTCCAAGACCGGGGCCCACGGCAACGGCATCCCAGTTTGCCCCTCTGTCTGGGAGGGTTTTCCAATGTTCGGAATGCCGGTCCGGCTCGCATTTTGCTTCCGGACAGCCTGACTGCAGAATATCGTAGCCGCAGGCCGGCACATGTGCCGTAAGCAGACCTACACCGCTGCGCATGCAGGCTCTGGCTGACAGCAGGGCGGCGCCCATCATTCCCTGCGACCCGGCGATAAGCAGGGCAGAACCATAGCTGTTCTTGTGCGAGAACCGTGACCGCGGCTTCAGCAGTAAAGCCATTTCCCGGTCTTCCATAATATGATAAGGGGAAGCAGAAGCCGCTATCGCATCGGCATCAATGCCGATGTCCAGCACGGTGACCTCACCGCAGTATTGCCCCCCCTCCGGAAAGAGCATCGAGAGTTTGGGGTGGGTAAACGTGAGCGTATAATCGGCATGCACACATTTGCCCGAAACGCCGTGTTCGCCCATCAGGCCTGAAGGCACATCGATGGCCACAACCGTGGCTTCCGACTGGTTGATACGGTCGGCCATATATCCGAAGATTCCGTCCAGCGGCCGGTTCAGTCCGCTGCCGAAAAGTCCGTCCACGACCCACACTTCCGGGCCCATGCCGGGCAACTCCTGTTCGAGACTCATCCTTACGGCCGCTTCGCCGGCATCGCGCAACGCCTGTTCGCAGTCGGCCGACAGACGGCCAGACGTGGAGGGAAACAGATAGGCCTGTGCATTTACATATCCCTGTTCCTGCAAAAGACGCACCAGTACCAGCGCATCGCCGCCGTTGTTTCCGGGACCGGCCAGGAGAACGACCGTCGTCTCCTTCGAGGGCAGGTGTTCCCGGAACCAGCGCAACAACTCACCGGCGGCACGGGTCATCAGTTCGTAGCTGCTGACACCTTGCCGCTCGCATGTCGTGCGGTCCAATTCGGGCACTTCTGAGGTAAAAGGGAGTTTCATCTCGGGCTGGGACCGGAATTTCCTGATTCCCGCTTAGAGGACGTCGGGGATAGCGGGACTCTTCTTGCCGTTGAGGAAGACGTCGGTCTGACGGATGCCACGGTATTTGCCGCGCAGATTGTGGCGGCCTTTCTCGACATTGGTCCACCTGCAGTTTGTCACGTTCACGTCATAGAGGTTGCATTCATCCTCCAGGCCGATCAGGTAGATGCCGAAGCGCGACTTCTTGCAGTTGACGTTCTCGAGATTGACATTGCGCACCACGGGATTGTTGCCGCGGTTACATGCCTCGTTGTGTTCGTAGTCGAGATTGATGCGGAGCACTGCCTCGCGACACTGACCCACTTCGACGTTACGCACATAGATATTCTCGATCGTACCGCCGCGACACGAACTGGTCTTGATGCGGATTACGCGGTCCAGGTTGGGCGAATCCATCGTACAGTTCTCCACAAAAAGGTTACGGTATCCGCCGGAAATCTCCGAGCCGATGACCACACCGCCGTGACCGTCTGCAAAATGGCAGTCCCTCACCACAATATTCTGCGAGGGAGTGTTCCATTTGCGCCCGTCGGTATTGCGGCCGCTCTTGATGGCGATACAGTCGTCGCCTGTGCTGAAGGTGCAGCCCTCAATCAGTACACGGTTGCAGGACTCGGGGTCGCAGCCGTCGCCGTTGGGGCCATGGTTATTCACCTTCACCCGACGCACGATGAGGTCGTTGCAGAATAGGGGATGAATCACCCAGAACGGCGAACTCTCCAAGGTTATGTCCTCAATGAGCACCTGCGTACAGCGGTAGAGGTTGACGAACTGTGGACGCATACCGTCCGTGACCGTGAACTGACGCAGATAGACAGGCGTCTGTTTCTCGCCCCACTGGAGGAGTTTGTCGCGGGAGCCGTTGCGCTGGCTCACCTTGCCGTCGGACCAGCCGAAACGCTCGGCTCCGCACATGGCCCACCAGTTGTCGTTCGTGGCCTGAGCGTCAAGCATCCCCTTGCCGGTGATGGCGATATTCGTGCAGCCGTAGGCGTAAATCAGCGGATGCGTATTGTAGCAGTCCAGGCCTTCCCAGCGCGTCAGCACGGCGGGGAAATAGAGGTTCGGCTCTGTCGAGAACTTCAGCACGGCACCGTCCGAGAGATGCAGGTTCACATTGCTCATCATCGTGATGGGACCCGTGATATAAGTGCTGTCGGGAATCACTACTGTGCCGCCGCCCTCCTGCGAACAGGTTACGATGGCAAGGTTGATGGCGTCGTGTGCCAGCGCCAGACGACGCTTGGGAACCACTGCCTTGGCGCCGAAATCGGCGATGTTATAGACGCGGTCCGGAAAAGAGGTCTTCTTAATAGCGTTGACGATTGAGTCGGCTTGCTGCCAGGGCCCTGATGCCGGCTGGGCTTTCGCTTTAGCGTTGGCTGTGGCTATCACACAAATCGATGCAAAAGCGGTCAGTACGGTAGTTTTAATCATCTTTTTATTATGTGGCTTGTACAAAAATAAACTATTTGGGCTGCAAAGATAAAAAAAATAACTGAAATTCCGAAATATTTGAAGAAAATTCTTTATCTTTGCCGTGTTTTTTTAAGAAAAATAATTGTTTTAATGACAACTTTAACGGTTATACTCGTCATTGTCGCCATCCTTTTGGCGCTGACGGGCATTGTGGGAGCCATTGTTCCTGCCCTGCCGGGTCCGCCCCTCGCTTTTGCGGGTCTGTTGACCACTTATTTTGTTTTCCCCGGAGAGATTTCCGGTTCGACGATGATTGTGATGTTCACGCTCACCGTCGTGGTTTCCATCCTCGACTACGTGGCTCCCATCATCATGACTAAAATGGGAGGCGGCTCGAAGAGCGGTGTGACCGGCACGACGATCGGCACTATTGTGGGCCTCTTTTTCATGCCGGCCGGCATCATCTGGGGTCCTTTCCTGGGCGCCCTGATCGGTGAGCTCATCCATGGAGCTTCGCTGGGCAAGAGCATCAAGGTGGCTTTCGTCTCCTTCATCTCTTTCCTGCTGACCACCGGATTCAAACTCATTCTCTCCATTGTGATGACCTTCCTCACGATGGCTGCCGCCTGGTCACACATCACGGGATGAGACTGTTCTTTCCGGAACACGATCTGGCACTGGCCAACGGTGTCAGGCATTTCAACCCGCCGCGCATGGCGGTCGCCCTGGCCGAACAGGGCGAGGCGCTGTCGTCCTGGTGGCAGCGTCCCGGCCAAGGTCCACTGCCCTGGGGATGGGACTGGGATTCGCGCGCCGAGCTGTTGCGTGGCGGCATCCCCCGGCAGTCTCTCCCCACCGACGACGAACTGCTGGAGATACGGCGCCTTTCCAGCCGCGAACAGACCTGCGCCGTTTTGCAGGAAATGCAGCCGCTGTGTCCTGCCATCACTATACCTGAACGCATCGGCAGTGCAGAAGCGCTGGACGCTTATCTCACCCGCCACGAAACCCATTCCTACGTGCTCAAGAGTCCATGGAGCAGCAGCGGACGCGGACTGTCGCTCCACCCCCGCCAGGACAGCGAAACGCTGCGCCGGCGCGGCCTGCACGTCATCCGGCAGATGGGATGCATCCTCGCCGAACCCTGGTACGACAAGGTGCAGGACTTTGCCATGCTCTTTTTCGCAGACCGCCGCCGACAGGTCTCCTTCGAGGGTTATTCCCTCTTCCAAAACGACAGCCGCGGCACCTACCTCCACGGCGTCCTGGCTTCCAACGACGAGATTGAGGCAACGCTCTGCAGGCAGTTCGGCGAGACGGACTGCCCCCGCCGCCAGCTGAACGGCATCCGGCAGGTGCTCCTCTCCTGGCTGAGCCGGGGCGTTGCTTCCTTCCGCTCCGACTTCCCGGTGGGATGGATCGGCGTCGATATGATGATTGTCGGAAAAGACGGACTTCTGATGTTCCATCCTTGCGTCGAGATAAACCTCCGCTGCACCATGGGCGTTGTGGCACGTAATATGTTCGACCGGGATGGCAAGAAGGGCATTTTCACCTTCAAAAAGACGAATTAAGGGACGAAATGCCCTAAATCATATGTTAAATTGACTAAAAGTCAACAAAGATTGTCTGTATTTCAAAAAAAAATCCTATCTTTGCTGCAAAAAGAATTAAGAAAATATGGAATTTACCGCACAACAGATAGCAGAATTTCTGCACGGCACAGTCGTTGGTGACGCCAACGCCAAAGTCCACGACGTGTCCAAAATCGAAGAGGGCCGTCCCGGCACACTGACTTTTATGGCTGATCCCAAATTTGCCCATTACCTCCTCGAGACAGAGGCTACGATAGCCATTGTGAACCGCAGTTATGCCGTGGAGACCGGCGTGAAGCCCACCCTCATCCAGGTGGACGACGCACGAGCCGCCGTGGCCCAGCTCCTCACCATGGTCCAGATGGCCACCACGCCCCGGCGTTCGGGCATCGAACAGCCCTCCTACATCGCCGAAGGGGTCGAAGTGCCTGCATCTGCCTGGGTAGGCGCTTTCGCCTATATCTCGCGCGGCGCACGCCTTGGTGAAGGTTGCCAGATCTATCCGCAGGTATTCATCGGTGAAGGCGTCGAGATCGGGGCCGGCACCACGCTCTATGCCGGCGTGAAGATTTATGCAGGCTGCAAAGTGGGGCCCAACTCGATTCTCCATGCAGGGTGTGTCATCGGTGCCGACGGCTTCGGCTTCGTGCCTCAGGGCGATGCCTACCAGAAGATGCCGCAGATCGGCAATGTGATTCTGGAGGGTGACAACGAAATCGGGGCCAACACAACCATCGACCGTTCGACCATGGGTTCCACCATCGTCCATAAGGGCACCAAAATCGACAACCTCGTCCAGATAGGCCACAACTGCGAAGTCGGAAGCAACACCATCCTCTGTGCCCAGGTGGGAATCGCCGGATCGACCAAGGTGGGCGACTGGTGCACGCTGGCAGGACAGGTCGGCGTAGCCGGCCACATCACCATCGGCAACCACGTCACCGTGGGCGCACAGTCCGGCATCCCCGGCAACACCAAATCCGACCAGGTCCTCATGGGCTATCCCGCCATCCCGGCCCGCGACTGGTCGCGCCAGGCCGTCATGCTCAAGCGCCTCGAGCAGATGTGGCACGACATTGAGGCCCTCAAAAAGAAATAAAAACAACAACAGTTCGAAATATCGAGATATCGAGATTCCGCCCCCCAAAAAATCACAAAAAAAATATGATTAAACAACAGACACTGAAGGAAAGCATCACCTTCACAGGCAAAGGCCTCCACACCGGCCTCGATATTACCCTGACCCTCAACCCCGCCCCCGCCGACAACGGCTACACTTTCCAGCGCGTTGACCTCGAAGATCAGCCCGTTCTGGAAGCCGTGGCCAGCAACGTCACCCAGACCCAGCGCGGCACGGTGATTGAGAAGGACGGCATTTCCGTCTCCACCATCGAGCACCTCATGGCTGCCCTCTATGCCGCCGGCATCGACAACTGCCTCATCCAGGTCAATGCACCCGAAGTGCCCATTCTCGACGGCAGCTCCATCCTCTACAGCGAAGCCATCGAAAAGGCCGGCATCACAGAACTCGAAGCCAAGCGTGAGGTGTTCCGTATCACCAAGCCCTACCATGTCATCGACGAGGAAAAGGGCATCGACCTCGCCATCTATCCCGACGACCATTTCTCGATGACCGTCCTGGTCGACTTCCCTTCGCCCGTGCTCAACAACCAGTACGCTGTGCTCAACAGCCTCGACGACTTCAAGTCGCAGGTCGCTGCGGCCCGCACCTTTGTCTTTGTGCGTGAGATTCAGCCCCTGCTCGCCGCCAACCTCATCAAGGGCGGCGACCTCGACAACGCCATCGTCATCTACGACCAGAAGATTGGCCAGGACGAAATGGACAAACTCGCAGCCGTCATCCACACACAGGCTCCCTCGGCCGACAACCTCGGCTACGTCCAGAACCGGTCCCTCACCTGGGACAACGAGCCTGCACGTCACAAACTGCTCGACCTCATCGGCGATCTCGCCCTGATCGGCAAATACATCCAGGGCCGCGTCGTAGCCACCCGTCCCGGCCACGGCATCAACAACAAACTCGCACGTGCTGTGCGCAAGGACATGCGTCGCACCGAAGTGCAGGCACCCGTCTATGACCCCAACAAGGAACCGCTGCTCGACAACATCGGCATCAAGGCCATCCTGCCCCACCGCTATCCCATGCAGCTGATCGATAAGATTATCACCTGCGAGCCCAATGACTACTGCGTCGGCATCAAGAATGTCACAGCCAACGAGCCCTTCTTCCAGGGACACTTCCCCGAAGAACCCGTCATGCCCGGGGTATTGCAGGTCGAGGCCATGGCCCAGTGCTCCGGAATCCTTGTGCTCAACTGCGTCGATGAACCTGAGAAATATTCTACCTACTTCATGAGCATCAACAACGTGAAGTTCCGTCAGAAAGTGGTGCCCGGCGACACCCTCATCTTCCACGTTTCGTTCCTCACGCCCCTGCGACGCGGCTGCGCCCAGATGAAGGGCTACGCCTTTGTGGGCGACAAGATTGTGAGTGAGGCCGAGTTCATGGCTCAAATCATCAAGAACAAAGAGTAAAACTTTAATATATGAGCGAACAACTTATCTCTCCCCTTGCCTCCGTCAATCCCAACGCCAAAATCGGCCCGAATGTAAAAATCGGCCCGTTCTGTGTCATTTACGACGACGTTGAAATCGGCGAAGGCACTGTACTCGAAAATTCCGTCACCGTATTCCCCGGTGCACGCATTGGCAAGTTCTGCCATATCTTCCCCGGCGCATGCATCGCCACCACGCCCCAGGACCTCAAGTTCAAGGGCGAATACACGACCGCTGAAATCGGCGACTACACCCAGATTCACGAGTGTGTCACGATCCACCGCGCCACGGCCTCCAAGCAGGTGACCCACGTGGGCAGCCACTGTCTCATCATGGCCTACTGTCACGTAGCTCACGACTGCTATGTTTCCGACGGCGTCATCATGAGCAACTGCGTCCAGATGGCCGGCGAGGTGGTCGTTGAGCCCAACGCCGTCATCGGCGGCGGTGCCCTCATCCACCAGTTCACCCACATCGGCGCCTACTGCATGATTCAGGGCGGTGCCCAGATCAACAAGGACGTGCCGCCCTACACGATGGCCGCCCGCGTCCCCACCGTCTATGTCGGTCTCAACACCGTCGGTCTGCGTCGCCACAACATTCCCGCCGAGACCATCCTCAACATCCAGGAGATGTATCGCATCATCTACATGACCGGCCTCAACGTCACCCATGCCCTCGACAAGGTCGAGGCTGAGTTCCCGCAGAGCCCCGAACGCGACCACATCCTCGATTTCATCCGTTCTTCCGACCGCGGTATCCTCCGCAGCATGATCGGCTCATAAACAAACAAATCATCTATGGTCTATCATTTTGTAATTCTCTCCGACGAGGTCGAGGACTTCCGTCGGGAAATCGACATCGATGCGACTGCGACCTTCCAGGACCTGCAGGACGCCATCCTCAAGACCTGCAAATACAAAAACGATCAGATGACCTCGTTCTTCATCTGCGCCGACGACTGGAGCAAGGACTACGAGATCACCATGATTGACATGAACGATAAAGATTCCGTTCTGCCCGTCACCAAGGTGATGGACCGCACCCACCTTGACGACACCTTCGGCAAGAATGCCGGTGCGAAGCTGATGTTCCTCTTCGACCCCATGTGCGAACGCTATCTTTACATGCAACTTAAGTCGCTCGAGGAGAAACGCCACATCATGACTCCCGAAGTAACCCTCACCAAGGGCAAGGCGCCCAAGCAGATTGAAGACTTCGACAAACTTGTGGGCGGCATCGACGACGACATGTACGGCTCCGACGAATTCGACCCCGAAGAGATGGATGCCGACGGCTACCAGAGCCTCGACGACATCGAGGGCATCGAATCCGGCGACAGCTACTAAAAAGCCTAGGATAACCTAGGACCTCCTAGGATAGCCTAGGATTGCCTAGGACAGCGAAGCGGTCCCAGAATAGCGAAGCGGTCCCAG
>Ga0326512_10002611_pt1 | contig 13319 bp, 16 predicted proteins | sample 1_2617_0518_D_FD_203652 | JGI IMG/M metagenome (GOLD analysis project Ga0326512, IMG submission 203652) | Bovine rumen microbial communities from UC Davis, California, United States - 1_2617_0518 | ecosystem: Host-associated > Mammals > Digestive system > Stomach > Rumen | place: USA... | reverse complement strand
GAAGTATCAGGTAGCTCCTGAGAAGAAACGAATTGCATAAGGATTAGGTTTCTTGCTTGTCATATACACGCATAACTCAACCGGGAGAGTGTTTGCCTTACAAGCAGGAAGTTGTGGGTTCAAGTCCTTCTGCGTGTACTCATAAAAATCATTTGATTTTTATAAAAAAATTTGTTATAATATATATATAAGATAAAGAAAAACATAAAAATCCTTCCTTTGTTATAATACATAAAAGTGGGAGGAGGGCAATGGAACTCCTCCCGAGGCTTTGATTTCGTCGCTTCGTCTAGAGGCTCAGGATACTTGATTCTCAGTCAAGTGACACTGGTTCGAATCCAGTAGCGATGATTAACCCAGAGGGTAGACAACCAAGTTAGAGTATAAAATTAACTCGCTTATCACGACATAAGAGAAGCAGAAATGCATTGGCGGGCTATCGGGTTATTAAGTGGATACTGCGGAGAAAACCTGTTCTAACCACTATAAAAAAGTAACAAATAACCGTTTGTATTGGCAACTATGTTGAGCGTTATCAATGTTAAGTTGCATCTTGGCGGGTTAGTCAAGCGGTTTAAGACGCCACCCTTTCACGGTGGAGCCGGGGGTTCGATTCCCCCACCCGTCACTCAGACAGTTAATATTTGGTTTTTACCTCTTCTTTCTGCGGAGGGTGCCCGCTTTAATAGCACCCATGATATAGCGGGTTGGAGGAGCGGTTCCTTGCTAGCCTCATAAGCTAGAGACACGGGTTCGAATCCCGTACCTGCAACTAAGGCATTGCAAGTTCGCCTATTAAAAGAAATTTGCTGAGGCACTAAAGCGTAGGGCGGAAGGTCGTTAAGCGCAAACGATGGAAATGTTATTCTTCCGAAGCACGGTGGTATCGTTGCATTATTAAAATAGATTTTTATTAAGACGCTTACAGCAATTATACATATATTTATGTATTATGGGTTCGATTCCCATCTCTCGGAATAGCGAAAGTAGCCAAAAGGTAAGGCAACAAATAAGCAGTGTCTTGAATTTTTAGATGATTAGTAAATAACTAAATAATGGTTTTTGAAAGTCATCTATTTTTATCTCTTTGAAAACTTTTAAAAAATTTATTATAATATATATAAAGAGATAGAAAGAATAAAATGCAAAAGCATTAATAACACATACTTCATGGTATTATATATAAATTTATTAAATCTAACAAATGATGTTGTGTTAAAGCAACATCAACCATGGGCGAGTAATCGGCTACGGAGGCTGGGTGGACTGTAAATCCACTACTTCGGTTCGAGTGGGTTCGACTCCCTCTTCGCCCACTGCGGGAAGTAGCTCAAGAGGTAGAGCACGTTATAGAAATGGTTTAGATATAAACCGAAACTGCAATACTTTTTCTAATGACTGATAATCACGTTGTTGTTGGTTCGAATCCAATCTTCCCGCCGAGTCTTGGAATGTCCTATTTGCTCTGGCTTCCATAATAACCTATTCCGATACCGTTACTCAAGAGCAAAGAGTCTGCGGGAATGTGAGGGATAAAACAATGGTAGGTTTGAATTAAGGCTACCCTCACAATTTGATGCGGTGGCAGAGCTGGTTTAATGCACTCCCCTGCTAAGGGAGAGGCCCCTTCGGGGTCCAGAGGTTCGAATCCTCTTCGCATCGTTTAGTGTTGGCATGGGATGTGAACTTAGTTCCGTCCTATGTTGACACTGCAATAGGCATAATCTGACTGATGGAAAGACATCATTTATGTTACAACATAAGTTTTTACCTTTCGCTTTACAAAAAACAAATGGTAAAATCGGCAAAGCGTAGCCGATAAAGTAACAGTCATTTTAAAAGCAGATGGTTCATAAGGACCATCTGCTTTTTCGTGGTTAAAAGAAAAATTAGGTGAGTGGGTAGATTACGCTGGTAACACGGAGAAGCCAAATTGGCTTTAGAATTTTTTAAACTGGAAAAAGGTTCTCTAACCGATTCCCGCCTTCTTTGGTCAATTTATTATAGTTACCTTCCCGCATTTTTTATATAACATAAGAGAAATAAAAAATAAAAAAGCAAAAAGAAAGGAGATATATGCTATGCATCTTGATGAACATAACTCTGACACAACGACTACATCATTCAGGGTTTATCGTAACTCTGACATAACGGCTGCATATGTAACTGAAATAGTTGCGGACAAATTATCAGCCATAGATGAAACAAATTCTGAATATAATACTAAAAATGCCGTATCTACCAATTTTACACCAGGCAGCACGTGTCTCGTACTCGAAAATTCTTCTGTTTGGATGCTAGGAAATGATAAAAAGTGGCATGAAATTTAAAAAAAGGGGGTAATGCAGTATGTTATCTACTGTTACTTATGCGCTAAGCAAAAAATATACAGATAAAGCAGTTGAAGCAGCAGCCGATGTTGCTGTTGATAAAGCGGTCGATGCAGCTAAAGAAGCTGTTTCACAAGATATGAGTGAGTTTTCAGGACGACTTGATACTTTAGAAAGAGATGTGGATTATGATTTTCGCAAGTTGTACCAAGACAAGGGGAAAGACGAAGACTACCTCAATACAAGTGTTACATATTTTTCAAATCGTGTCAAAGGCTTGGAAGATATAAAGCAATATATAGATGAAGAACGAGACCCTAGTAACGAATGGGATGGAGAAAAATATACATTTAATAGAAATAATGTGCTCACACGAATTGATGCTGAAAATTATAAGTGCAAGATATATCGGGGATTAGAATTCTACAAAAATGAATGGGTATTTGATGTATATTGTAAAAATAAAAATGAGCCAGTGGCTATTCTCTGTCCGTGGACAACCGGCATTACGAGCACCCCTTCGTACGATGAGTGCAAAGTAATATATGCAGACAAAGCTGGACCAGTTGATAAAACAATCCTCTTATCTAGATTAGTGGCAGAATATCCTGTTTTTGGTTCTCATAGAGATGGTGCTGCTTGTCCGTGTACGATTATTCTGAATTCGTACCAAAGTGAACCTGTATTATATAATCATAAATTTAGTGAAATTAATACATATACTAAAGCAGAAACCGATGCTGCCATAGAAGCTGCTTCACAAGATATGAGCGAGTTTTCAGAACGACTCGACACCGTAGAAGAGGGTGTAGAGCGTAATTCTGACGCTATAGACAAGAAACAGTGGTACGTTGATGCCCATTTTGCATATCTTGATAATCGTATTGGAGGTCTTCGAGATTTAAATCAATATACAGATAAAGAGAGAAGTGCTAGTACGACATTCAGTGGAAAGAAATTTATTTTCAATGATGGTGTACTTATACAGGTTGCTGATGAAAATTATCAATGTAAGATGTATTACAATTTAGAATTCTTCTTGTCGAACGAATGGGTATTTGATGCATACTGCAACGATGTAAAAGTACCAGTAGCTATTGTTTGTAAATATGGAAGTAATGGAGTTGATTATGAGCATTGTGAAGTACTATATGCAGCAGAAGTCGGACCAATTGACAAATCAATTATCCTATCTAGAGGGGCTTCAGGTCCATTTGATACCAATAGATGTATGGTTATCTTGAATTCGTATCAAAGTGAACCTGTACTATATAGCCATGAATTTAGTGGAATTAATATATATACCAAAGACGAAACTGATGCCGCCATAGAAAATGTTTCACAAAGCATGGACGCGCTTTCACAAGATGTGAACGAACTTTCAGAGCAACTTGACACTGTGAAAGCAGATATGTCTATTATAGATAAAAAAACAGACGCTAGTAATTCGTGGAGTGGAAAAAGGTGTGGCTTTAGTAACGATAAACTCGCACTAATTGATGATGAGAATTATCAGTGTAAATTGTATTATGGATATGATATTGCAGATAATGAATGGGTATTTGATGCATACTGCAACGATGTAAATATACCTGTGGCTATTCTTTGCAGACAAGATATCGGAGATTTGCAGGATCTCTGTATACCGATATATGCAACCAAAGTCGGTCCAGTTAACAAGACAATCTCCATAACTCAAGAAAGTACAGGGTTTCCGAACGATTGGGGTACGATTATTGTAAATTCATACCAGAGTGAACCTACATTATATCAGCATAGACTTGACGTATACACTAGAGAAGGAACTGATGCTGCTATTGCAAATGCAATTAATTCAGCAATAACAGGCGTTATAAATACAGCATATTAAGGGGGTAGAATATGAGCTTAACAAGTATATTCCAAGATATAGCAAATGCTATAAGGAGCAAGACGGGAAAAGCTGATTCTATCTATCCCTCAGATATGGCGAGTGAGATTGAAGGAATAGCGAGTGGTGGCGGAACACAGAACACAAAAGTAATAGAAGGAACAACTAACAAGTTAAAATTATCTATTAATGTATATGAAAGTGAGGTGTAAAATGATTACAATTAACTTTAAAAAAATCTTAGCAAGGTGTATATTTTCGAGCACGGCTAATGGTAAAAGTACTCCAGTAGTATCTTCTGATGGTACAGAAGTGACTACGTTAAGATTGACCAGTGGAGAAGAAATAAGAATAGCACCCGCAAACACTACAACGGCTCAAGGTATTATGGGTTGTAGTGTTAACATGATGAATCATATATCATTAACAAGCGGTTCTATTGGTACTCTTTATTTAAAAGTTGGAACTGGTACGACAGTGGCAACAGAAGATGATTATGAACTTGAAACGGTTAATACTGATGTTTCTTGTGATGTAGTAGTTGTTGGAACCTCAGTAAATCACACAAAAACATATACAGCCACTTTTTCAAATCCTACTAGCAATGATATAACTGTTACTGAGGTAGGATTGTATGGGTATATTTATGTCTCAACATCTGAAAATGCAGATTTTCTACTTGACAGAACAGTATTAAATACACCAATCACAATCCCAGCAGGAGAGAGTAAGCCAATTACTTATGAATTAAGCTTTTAGGGAGGTATTTATGTCTAATTTATCAACCATATTTACAAATATAGCCAACTCAATAAGAAACAAGGCTGGAATAACAAACACAATGCTACCATCCGAAATGCCACATTATATTGATGAAATTGAGAGCAGTGGCGGAAGTCCTATAAAAGCAATAGAGGGAACAACGACACAGCAAGGATTTTTTAGCATAGAAACGGAGGTAGAATAATGCTCAATAGAAATTTTAAAACTATAATGTTAGGTTTTTTATTCAGCAGTCAAGCGAGTAACGAAGACAGCATAAAATTTTCAGACATAAACACATACACAACTGATGGCTCACAATTCTTGTGCCCAGACACGTACGGAAAACGCACACAGGTTTCAAATGCAATCGTAAATGCACTTAACAACCCCTCGACAACAAACGCAATAGCAAGTCAAGAAATAAATAGGCTTTATATGGCGGTTGGAACAGGAACGACAGAAGCTACAGCCGAGGATTACACTCTTGAAAATGAGAACACCGACATAAAATGTGAAACGATAACACAGAGTTACACACAAAGCTACAAGCGACAAATTACAGCAACATTTAACAATCCAACAGCTCAAGAGATAACCTTGAAAGAGGCGGGCTTGTTTGAAGAATATTGTGTAGACACGAGTAACACTGCTAATTGGCTATTGGCTAGGGAAAATATAGATGTAACTATCCCAGCAGGAGAAAGCAAAGCAATCACAATGGAGATAGGATAGAAAACAAGGGGCAGATACACTTATTTATTATGTGAGCAATTATAAACAAGGAAAATCTATACCAATGTATTCTATACAAATAGCAAAGGAGTAAAAATGTTTACTAAGAATTTTAAAAATTTAATGGTTTTAAATTTACTTAACGCAAAAAGTAGCGGAATTAACTATTTTGTTGATATAACTACTACCCCAATATACAAAATAATTACTGGTGAAGAACTTGTTGATAAAAGGAACACCCAAAGAAATGCTGTTTCGCTCGCTTCGGCATTAAGTGATACGTTGAAGACTGCTGGTGGTACCAATGCTTCTTCTTGGTTAATTATTGGTACTGGTACAGGAACCGTTTCTGAGAATGACTATTGTCTATTTAACCAAGATTCAAACTGTACTTGTGTGAGTGCAGCATCATCAACAACTAGTAATCTAACTAAATCATACACCGCAACCTTTCAGAATAACTCAGAGTCTGATGTTACTATTACAGAAACTGGAATCGCAGGGAAAATTAATTTAAATAACGACCGTTTCACAATACTTCTAGAGCACACTCTTTTAGAAACCCCAGTCATAATCCCAGCTGGAGGAACTAGAACTATAACTTATGTGTGGTCTTTTTAGAAAGGAATACATATGCTTACAAACAATTTTAAAAAAATATTATTTAAACATGTATTTGGTTTTAAACAAATAGTTGATTCAGCGTCGGCTCCGGACGCCGACGATTATTATAGTGACAATCCAACTTTAATTTCAATATCTGGACAAAACTGCCCTATAAAGAAAGGCGATAGCTCCGATACATTTAAATATGTGTGGTACTCCGCCGTAAACTCGTTAAGTACATTAAACACTACACCAGTCGATGGTCTAGGATATATTATATTAGGTAATGGAACTACAGAACCAACTCCTGAGGACTATTGCCTCGAATCTCAGATAACCACAAACCTTAGTTGTGATAATGTTTCTGTATCAAGAAATACCACGGTGAAAACTTATACAGCAACCTTCAGCAATTCAGGAACATCGGATATAACAGTAACTGAAGTTGGATACGTTTCAAGAATTATGTATACGCATACAGGCTGGGATGATATCTATGATAACTTTCTAATGGACAGAACAGTCCTCGATACCCCTATAACGATTCCCGCAGGAGAATCTAGAACCGTAACATATGAATTATCTTTTTAGGAGGTATATATGCCAGAATTATCAACAATATTTACTAATATAGCTAATTCAATAAGAAACAAAGCCGGAATAACAAATACTATGCTTCCTTCCGAGATGCCAGACTATATTGATAACATAGAAACATCAGAACCATCAAGGGCGAACATGATTGTCGTGAACCAGGGTGGATATGTAACATTATCGAGCAATATCACATGTTCAATATCCGAAACTGAATAGAGGAACGATGGTAATATATCCTATTTAAGTAACGAAGAATAAAGATAGGCGTGTCATTATGATGAACATAAATTAAAATAAAAGGGGCAGATACACGACTGGCTAGCTAGCAGTGCTCTGGGTGTATCATTTTGGTGGGCATAAATTGAAAAAAAGAAAAGAGGTACAATTATGGAACTTATAACAGTAGACGGAATATTGACAACTAGTGGACATAATGCATCTTTAATGGTAGATTTACCTGAAAAATACAAGGGCAAAGGTGTATATTTCATCAAAGGTAATTTTGTGCAAACAAAGATTACAACAAGTGATGATGTTGTTATTAAATTAATAAGCGACTATGAATTAAATAAACTTACAGATGATGCTTTGGCTAAAAAGAGTAATGTTCTTACTTGCGTTGGTAAAAATGGTGGCAAAATGTTTACAGATGGTAGATATTTACACATTCAGTACAATACTGAAGAAGAACAGCACAAGGTAGGATATACAGCTATATTAGGAGTTAACTAAAAATGCGGGAAGGTGATTTAATCATCTTCCCCTTATTTCTGTCTAAAGGAGGTTTGTTATATGGCTTATGGTATTCAACAAGTCACTAATTTTAGTAATATTATGCAAACCGCAACTTCTACTACTCATCAAGTTTTAATTGGCAATACAAAATATGAAAATAAAGAATATAAAATTCTTACAGCTACTAATTTAATAGGCAATCCTATTCCTATTGTTAAATTAGGATATGTTTGTGAACCAAAAGGCAAAGATTATCCTATTTATTTAGTATCAAATGGAGATGAAAAAGAATTTTATTTAGGCAAAACTGGTATGTTTGAAATTCAGCCTGAAACTTTTTTAGATATAAATGGGGATGAAGATGAAGAAATAATAACAGTAATTCCAAAAATTACTGCTATTCATGTGCCAGTTGATATACAATTTAAATTAGATTTTGTATATACTATCAATTAAGGAGGAAGTGCGGATGACATTAGAAAAACTTTTAACTGCTCTTGTTAGCGATAATCCTATTACAGTTAACTTATATGACGAAAAAGGATTATTGCTTATTACTTTTGGGCATCCAGGATATGATTCTTTAGATGATGAACTTTTAACAAGAGAAATAAGTGAATTAGAAATTCAGAGTATAAAAAGTATTAGAGTAAAGCTGGCGGAGGCTGCGAGCAGCGCTGAAGACAGCTCTGATACTACAGAAACTTCTGATTCTAATGATTCTAATGAAGGTTAATATAATAAGAAGATGCGGCGGCGCCGTCTAATGAAACATTGGACTGGGTCTCCGCATCCTTTTTTATTTTTATATAAATTTTTGTTATAATATATATACAAGGTTAAAGAAATAAAAAAATAAAAATAAAAATTTATTTGATTTTATTAAAAATTTTTGATATAATATATATATGAAATGAAAGAGAAAAATAAAATATTAAGTAAAGGCACTAACAGCAATTTTATGAAAACATCAAATTAGGGATTTGAACAAGTTTGCATTGTGCCTTGAAATTTCGGGAATGTGGTGTAATGGTAGCACATGAGTTTTGGGAACTTGGAGAGAGGTTCGAATCCTACATTTCCGATTTAAGTTTAATTAAACCATAAAGTGTGGTCTTAAACTTAAAACTTTCTTTGGTGGTAATGCTTAGAGAGTTCCATGGAAGTTTGATAGTGGTGCGGTAATTCTTTACTAAGTTTCAATTATGGGTTCTATATTACCATAGGATTAAATTTGAAGTCCGCCATACATAATTGAAGTTACTTAATAAAGCGTTAATCTTGGAGAATATGAGTCTTTCACAAGAAACGACAAAAACGACTAAAATTTTATTATAATGAGCGGAATTTACTAACTGAATTGTTGGTTAATGGATGCAAACTACTTTCTCATATAGGGTAGACCGCAATTAAAGTAAGTCCATTAGCTTCTTGGGGTGTAGCCAAGCGGTAACGGCACGGGACTTTGACTCCCGCATACGCAGGTTCAAATCCTGCCACCCCAGCTACACGAGAAGTGGATAAGATTGTCACACTATCGGTGTTTGTGAAAACAATAAAACACATTATGCGGGCGTAGTCTAATGGAGAGAACACTCGGCTACGAACCGAGAGATGGGGTTTCGACTACCTCCGTCCGCACTAAAAGACCTTTACAGCAAAATTAAAAAATAAAGAATAGACTGTTAATCTATAATCTTATTTATAAGGTCTTGTAATTGTTAAAACAAAAAGAAGATATATATAAGGAATAAGAAAAAAGATAGAAAAGAGGAATGAATATTATGGCTAAGGAATGGACAAGCATTAAAACTGTTAATTCTGCACCTGCGATTAAGGAATCAAAGATTTCTCGCAACGACAGAATGAGAAGTTTTGATAATCTTATTCATAACACAAAACCACTTTCCGCAATAGATATGCAAAAGCAATCTGAAAAGTTTTATGCTCAGACAAAAGCTGAAGAGGATAAACTTCTTGCGGCTTTTGAAGAGAAGAAAGTGAAATCTAAAGAAGCTATTAAACGGGCACTCCGAATTAAAAAAGAGCGCGCAGCTGAAAAGCATAAAAACGTGAAGCAAAACATAAAAAAAGTTTCAAACAAGAGTGAGAATGTAACTCGAAAAGAAACTACGGAGAAGCCCGCTTAATATATATATCCTCCGAGAGCAAATGTGGGAGGTAAAATGGATATGCGGTTGGCTGACCTTAAAGCTATTTGTATGCCGGCATAGCGCAATGGTAGCGCAAGTGCCTTGTAAGCACTGGGTTGGGGGTTCAAGTCCCTCTGTCGGCTTTATATCTAAAGACAAGGCATCAGCAAATTGTTTTCTTTATAGGAGAAAACTACCTTGTCTTATGATAATTAAATAATATCCATTTCCTTTTCTGTATTAAGGACATACAGCAATTTTTAGAATAATAGGAACAGATTTTCTTAATTCAAATTAGGAAAAATCAATAAGCAAGGTTGATTATTTGATAAGCTTTATAGTTTTGTCCTTAGAAAATAAAAAACTAAAAAAGAAATCTAGGTAATCATTAAACCTTGCTTTTATTTTGTGGATGTGGTCGAGAGGTTCAAGACGCCGGTCTGCAAAACCGGTAAGCAGAAATGCGCGCGGGTTCAAATCCCGCCATCCACTCTTTATTAAAAACACAAACACAAATACAAAAGGAAAAGGTATATGTTTACTTTTGTAATTAAATAATTATTGAAAAATAAATAATTTTTTGTTATAATATATATGTTAATAAAGGTTATGAAAATAGCCTCAACAATAGAGTTGAAAAGGAGAGAAAAGGAATGAATACATTTATGAATGGATTACAGAATGTAACTAACTATAAGCTTACTGAAAATGGGGCGCTCGCCCATAAGACAACTCTGTCTGGAGTAATGGATCTTTTTGCTCTTGGTGGTGCTTACCGCAGACGTAGTGATGCTGATTGCATTCTGTTGTTTAAGAATGCATTTGAAGAGGATAGACTTCTGGCTCTTAAGACGCTTTTTTACTTACGTGATGTGCGTGGAGGTCAGGGAGAAAGAAGATTTTTCCGAGTATGCTATAAGTGGTTAGCTAATAACTATCCTGATGTAGCTAGAAAGAATCTTGAGCTTCTTCCAGAGTATGGTCGTTATGATGATTTAATTTATGCTACTATTGACACTCCTATTGAAGCTGATATGTTTGCTATTGTTAAGCATCAGCTTGCTCTTGATGTAGAGTGTAAGACTCCTAGTCTTATGGCTAAGTGGCTTCCTTCAGAGAATTGCTCATCTAGAGAAACAAAGATAGTAGCTGGAATGATTCGTAATTATCTTGGTATGACTCATAAGGAATACAGAAAGATGCTTTCTGTCCTTAGGGGTAGAATTAACGTACTTGAAAAGCTTATGTCAGCTAATAGGTGGTCAGAAATCGAATTTGACAAGATACCCTCTAAAGCTGGGCTTATATATCGTAATGCCTTTAGCCGTAGAGATATACTTTCTAAGAAATATGAAGCTTTTGCTAAGGATAAAACAACAAAAGTAAATGCTAAAGCACTTTATCCCTATGAAATCGTTGGTGAAGCTATTAAGAATATGGGCGGATATTGGTACTCAGATGAAAAAATTACTGATACAGATAGAGCTATGCTCGATAAGTATTGGGAGAATCAGAAAGATGTCTTGAATGGCACTCCTCTTAATATGCTTTGTGTATGTGATACTTCTGGTTCTATGTGTGGATCTGATAAGATGGCTCCTATTAATGTTGCTATTGGTCTTTCAATGTACGCAGCCGAGCGTGCAGGTGGTCCTTTTCATAATCACTATATTAGCTTCAGTTCTAGACCTCAGTTGATTAAGATTGAAGGAGTAGACTTCTATGATAAGGTTAAGAGGATTTATAAAACTAACCTTTGTGAAGATACTAACCTTGAAGCTGTATTCAACTTGCTTTACAATACCGCTCTTCATGCTAGATCTGAAGATATTCCTAACCAGATAGTAGTTATATCTGATATGGAAATAAATCATATGACTTGTGGTAACTGGAATAATGAGGACAGAATACTTACGGGTATGGAAGTTATGAGAAAGAGATGGGCGGCTGCTGGGCTGAAACTTCCAAAGCTAGTTTACTGGAATGTTGATGCTAGGCAAAATACTTTCCTTGACCTTGGTCCTGATGTAAGTTATGTATCTGGAGCTTCAGTTGAGAACTTTAAGGCTATTATCACGGGTAAAACTGGATGGGATTTAGTTATGGAAGTAATTAACAGTGATAGATATAAAAATGTAACTGTTTAATAAATTTTGGGACAATCTAAAATAATCCTCCTATTACTTTTTTGAAATATAAATAGAAAAGTAAAAGGAGGATTTTTAAATGGGTAGACCAGCAAAAAATTTAATAGGGCAACAATTTGGAAATTTAATAGTTTTAGAACGAGCAGGAAATGCTTCAGATGGACACGTTTTGTGGAAATGTGAATGTCAATGTTCTGAACATAAAATAGTCTATAAAACTTCTAATCAATTACAAAGGAAAAATTCTACTCCTTCTTGTGGATGTTTGGTGCATGAATTAATTTTACAAGCGGCAAAAAATAGATATAAAGATTTAACAGGACAAAAATTTGGATTGCTTACAGCTCTTGAAAAAATTAATTTGGATAAACCAGGAATTTGGTGGAGATGTAAATGCGATTGTGGAAATGATCAATTTATAACTACAGCTCATCATTTAAAATCTGGTAACACAAAATCTTGTGGATGTTTAAAATCAGTAGGAGAATATAATATTATAAATGCTTTAATAAAAAATAATATTACTTTTATAAAAGAATATAGTTTTAAAGATTTTAAATATAATGATTCACAAGGGGTACCTCGTTTTGATTTCTTTTTGCCTGAGCTTAATAGAATTATTGAATATGATGGTGCTCAACATTATAAAGAATGTGGAGATTTATGGGAAAATAATTGCCCATTAGAAATTAGACAAAAACGAGATCAAGAAAAAAATCAATATTGTAAAGAACATAATATTCTATTGGTTCGTATTCCTTATTGGGAAAGAGATAATATTACTTTAGATATGATTATAGGAGATCAATATTTAGTTAAATAAAAGAGGGGTTGGCTTTTACCAACCCCTTGATTTTTTTAACTCCTTATAAGAATAAGAGGTTATCCAATGAAACTGTTCTTCATTTATCCATTTCCTATCTACAAATTCTATCATTTGTTTCAATGAATAAACCCCCGCTTCATATTTATAACGAATTAAATCACAGCTTTCTTGCATCATAATTTATACCTCCTAATTATATGAAAATTTAATTAAATATATGTTCAATTATTGACCTTTATAAAAATAAATGATATAATATATTTATAAAGAAAAAGAAAGAGGTGCTATTCTATGGGCAGAGTATATGCAACATCAGACTGGCATGGATGCTGGAATGTAGCCAAAAAAGTATTTGATTATCTAAAACCTGATGATACTTTATATTTTGCTGGTGACGCCATTGACCGTGGGAAAGATGGCATTAAATTGATAAATAAACTTTTAACAGACAATAGGGTTGTTTATCTTAAAGGAAACCATGAGGAATTTATGGAAATGTCATTACCGCTATTAATTGAAGGCAGATCTGATAATATATCAAATAGCTGGCTATATCAA
>Ga0326512_10002609_pt1 | contig 13321 bp, 9 predicted proteins | sample 1_2617_0518_D_FD_203652 | JGI IMG/M metagenome (GOLD analysis project Ga0326512, IMG submission 203652) | Bovine rumen microbial communities from UC Davis, California, United States - 1_2617_0518 | ecosystem: Host-associated > Mammals > Digestive system > Stomach > Rumen | place: USA: California... | reverse complement strand
AATGCCGCCACAGGCTCGAAATACGACGCCAACGCCAACGTGGAGCACAAGAACATTGCCACGCTCATTGGCGAGCTGCCCAAGAGCAACTTCATCCGGCTGAACCGCCGACTGCTCACCGATCGCATCAAGAAGATGTTTGGCAAGCAGTTGGCCGACGAATACATTGACAAGCTGACACACCACTTTATATATAAGAACGACGAAACGTCGCTGGCCAACTACTGCGCCTCGATCACCATGTATCCCTGGCTCATCGGCGGCACCACCAGCATTGGCGGCAACTCTACGGCGCCCACCAACCTGAAGTCGTTCTGCGGTGGTTTCGTGAACATGGTGTTCATGGTGAGCTCGATGCTGAGCGGTGCCTGCGCCACGCCCGAGTTTCTGATGTACATGAACTACTTCCTGGGCAAGGAATACGGCTTGGACTACTGGAAACGGGCCGACGAGGTGGTCGACCTCTCGTTGAAGCACCGAACGCTCGACAAGGTGATAACCGACTGCTTCGAGCAGATTGTGTACACCCTGAACCAGCCCACCGGCGCACGCAACTATCAGGCCGTGTTCTGGAACGTGGCCTACTACGACCGCTACTACTTCGAGAGCATCTTCGGCGAGTTCTACTTCCCCGACGGCTCGAAGCCCGACTGGGACGGACTGTCGTGGCTGCAAAAGCGCTTCATGAAATGGTTCAACAAGGAGCGCACCAAAACGCTGCTGACCTTCCCCGTGGAAACAATGGCCCTGCTGGTCGACGAAAACGGCGACTGCAAAGACAAGGAATGGGGCGAGTTTACGGCCGAAATGTACAGCGAGGGCCACTCGTTCTTCACCTACATGAGCGACAATGCCGACTCGCTCTCCAGCTGCTGCCGACTGCGCAACGAGATTACCGACAACGGCTTCAGCTACACGCTGGGAGCCGGCGGCGTGTCGACGGGCTCCAAGTCGGTGCTCACCATCAACCTGAACCGCTGCATACAGTATGCCGTGAACCACGAAATTGACTATCTGGAGTATCTGGGCGGTGTGCTCGACCTGTGCCACAAAGTGCAGCTGGCCTACAACGAGAACCTGAAAGAGCTGCAGGCCCACGGCATGCTGCCGCTGTTCGACGCCGGCTACATCAACATTGCGCGACAGTATCTCACCATCGGCATCAACGGCCTGGTAGAGGCTGCCGAGTTCATGGGACTGAAAATCACCCCCAACGACGACTACAAGCACTTTGTGCAGGGCATCCTGAGCCTGGTTGAAACATACAACAAGAAATATCGCACGAAGGAGGTGATGTTCAACTGCGAAATGATTCCAGCCGAGAACGTGGGCGTGAAGCACGCCAAGTGGGATCGCGAAGACGGCTACTTCGTGCCACGCGACTGCTACAACAGCTACTTCTACGTGGTGGAAGACGACTCGCTCGACATCATCGACAAGTTCAAGCTGCACGGTGCCCCCTACATTGAGCACCTCACTGGCGGCTCTGCCCTGCACTTGAACCTGGAAGAGCATCTGTCGAAGCAGCAGTACATGCAGCTGCTGAAGATTGCCGCCAAGGAGGGCTGCAACTACTTCACCTTCAACATTCCCAACACCGTGTGCAACGACTGCGGCCACATTGACAAGCGCTACCTGAAGGAGTGCCCCCACTGCCACTCGAAGAACGTGGACTACATGACCCGCATCATTGGCTACCTGAAGCGCGTGAGCAACTTCTCGCAGCCCCGACAGGAAGAAGCCGCACGCCGATACTACGCGCATGCCGCACAAGCCTAAGACCACGGTGGACAGAACACCGCATGGCCTGCACAAATGATATGCTAAAATACGCAAACACCGATATTGTTTTTCAAGAAATACCCGACGAAGTGACACTGGCAATCAACATCTCGAATTGCCCGTGTCACTGTCCTGGGTGTCACAGCCACTACCTGTGGGACGACGTGGGACTGCCCTTAGACACCAACGCCATAGACCACTTCGTGGCACAATACGGCAACGACATCACCTGCATCAGCTTCATGGGGGGCGATGCCGACCCCATGGGCGTGAACCTGCTGGCACAGTACATTCACGAAGAACACGCACAGTTCAAGGTGGCCTGGTATAGCGGCCGACTGCGCATTCCGTCGGCCATCAACAAGACCGACTTCGACTACATCAAGGTGGGCCCCTACATCCGCCACCTGGGACCACTCAACAAGCCCACCACCAACCAGCGCCTCTATCGGAAACAAGACGACGGCACGTTTCAGGACATCACTGAACGCTTCTGGCGCAAGCAGTTTTCTTGAAAATTCCCACAACTTTATAAATAAATCTTAATTTCTTTGCCTGTAGGCTTTTTTTTTTGTACTTTTGGGGGGTAAAATGCAGAACGAAATGAAATTAAGACTACATATACTCACAATAGCTTTCCTCCTGACGCCCAACATCACACATGCCCAGAAGATCACACTGGGCTCGACCACCACCAAGGATGGCGGCGAATATAACGGCGAAATAGCAGCAGGAAAACCACATGGAAAAGGCAAAGCCGTGTATGAAAATGGCGACTGGTATGAAGGCGCCTACGTGAAAGGCAAGCGCCAGGGCTACGGCGTCTACACCTTCAGCGACGGCGAGAAATACGAAGGCGAATGGCTGCAGGACCACCAGCACGGAAAAGGCACCTACTACTTCATGAACAACAACCGCTATGACGGTCTGTGGTACAAAGACTACCAGCAGGGGCATGGCACGATGTACTACTTCAACGGCGACAAATACGACGGCGTGTGGAAGGAAGACCAGCGCGAAGGACGCGGCGTCTACACCTTTGCCAGCGGAGCTTTCTACGACGGAGAGTGGAAGGCCGACAAGAAAAACGGCAAGGGAACGTTCTGCTGGAGTGACGGTTCCAGCTATGAGGGGCAGTGGCAAAACGACCTGAAGCACGGCAAGGGCACCTTCCGCTATGCCAACGGCGACGTCTACGTGGGCCAGTTTGCCAACGACCTGATGCACGGCAAAGGCATCTACCGCTTCCACAACGGCGACGTCTACGAAGGCGACTACCTGCAAGGCGAACGCTCCGGCACCGGCATCTGCCGCTATGCCAACGGCGACAAATACACCGGACAGTTCCGCAACGGCAACAAGCACGGACAAGGCACACTGGTGTGGCAGAACGGCAACACCTACGTGGGCCAGTGGCAGAACGACCAGGCCAACGGCAAAGGCAAGCTGACCACCAAGCAGGGCGACGTGGTAGACGGAACCTTCAAGAACGGACTGCCCGAAGGCGAATGTATTGGCCACCTGGCCGACGGGTCGAAGTTCAAGGCCGTGTTCAAGAACGGGCTGCGCAACGGAAAATCTATCGAGGAAAACAAAGATGGCAAGCGCTTTGAAGGCAACTACGCCAACGGAAAACGCGACGGACGCTTCGTGGAGAAAGACCGCAACGGCAACATCACAGCCCAAGGCACCTACACCCGTGGACACCGCCAACTGGACAGATAGACAAGGTTAACTAAAAAACTACATATTTTATGGTAATCGACACACTGGACAACCTCGCTAAGTATGAGGCAATGAACCCACTCTTCAAAGACGTGGTAGAGTTTATCAACAACAACGACCTGAACGCCCTGGAGGCTGGCAAGCACGAAATCAAGGGCAAAGACCTGTTCGTGAACATCACCACCGCCAAAGGCCGCACACCCGATGCTGCCGTGCTGGAAACCCACCGCAACATGATCGACATCCAGATTCCGCTCGACGCTCCCGAAACCTTTGGCTACACCCCACTTTGCCGTCTGCCCGAAACACCCTACAATGCCGAAAAGGACATCACAAAATATGGCGACCTGATGGCCGAGAGCTTCGTTGACTGTCAGCCCGGCATGTTTGCAATCTTCTTCCCGCAAGACGGTCATGCCCCCTGCATCTCGATGATGCCGGAAATCAAGAAAGCAATTTTCAAGGTAAAAGCGTAGAACAGGGCTACACAGGCCCCACGAGGCCCATCCCCCTAAAAAACAACAATCATTATGCCAAGAACAAAAAAACAACCCATAGCCGAGGCCCCCAAGCACATTGGCCTCGTGCAGAACGACGGCTGGCTCGAACCCTTTGAGGATGCCATTCGCGGCCGTCACGACCACGCTTTGTGGAAACTGAACCAACTGACGCAGAACGGCAAGAAGACGCTCTCCGACTTTGCCACAGGCCACCTCTACTTCGGCCTGCACAAACTGGGACGTGGCTGGGTATTCCGCGAGTGGGCACCCAACGCCACCGACATCTATCTCATTGGCGACTTCAACGACTGGAAGGAAGACGAACGCTATCGCTGCCACCGCATTGAAGGCACGGGCAACTGGGAACTGAAGCTGAAGGAGAAAGACTTGCAGCACGGACAGCTCTACAAGATGAAAGTGAAGTGGAACGGCGGCGAAGGCGAGCGCATTCCAGCATGGTGCCGCCGCGTGGTGCAGGACGATGTGACCAAGATTTTCTCGGCTCAGGTGTGGAATCCCAAACAGCCCTACATCTGGAAGAAGGCCGGCTTCAAGCCCAAGAAGAACCCACTGCTCATCTATGAGTGCCACGTGGGCATGAGCCAGGATGCAGAGAAAGTGGGCACCTACAACGAGTTCCGCGAGAATGTGCTGCCACGTGTGGCCAAGGATGGCTACAACGCCATTCAGGTCATGGCCATTCAGGAGCACCCCTACTACGGTTCCTTTGGCTACCACGTCAGTTCGTTCTTTGCTCCCAGCAGCCGTTTCGGCACTCCCGAAGAACTGAAGGCCCTCATCGACGAGGCTCACAAGCTGGGCATCTCGGTCATCATGGATATTGTTCACTCGCATGCCGTGAAGAACGAAGTGGAAGGCCTAGGCAACCTCTGTGGCGACCCCAATCAGTTCTTCTGCGCCGGCGACCGTCACGAGCACCCCGCATGGGATTCGCTCTGCTTCGACTACGGCAACGACAGCGTGAAGCATTTCCTGCTCTCCAACTGCAAGTACTGGCTCGAGGAGTTCCACTTCGACGGTTTCCGCTTCGACGGCGTCACCTCGATGCTCTACTACAGCCACGGCCTGGGCGAGGCCTTCGGCGGCTATGGCGACTACTTCAACGGACATGAGGACGACGAGGCCATCTGCTACCTCACACTGGCCAACCTGCTCATCCACGAGGTGAACCCCGATGCCATCACCATCGCCGAGGAGGTGAGCGGCATGCCTGGTCTGGCTGCCAAGTTCGAGGATGGCGGCTATGGCTTCGACTACCGCATGGCCATGAACATTCCCGACTTCTGGATTAAGACCATCAAGGAGCAGGCCGACGAGAACTGGAAACCTTCGTCGATATTCTGGGAGGTGAAGAACCGCCGCCCCGACGAGAAGACCATCAGCTACTGTGAAAGCCACGACCAGGCACTGGTGGGCGACAAGACCATCATCTTCCGCCTGATCGATGCCGACATGTACTGGCACTTCGCAAAGAAAGACATCAATGGCGTGGCCGAGCGAGGCATTGCCCTGCACAAGATGATCCGACTGGTGACGGCGGCTGCCATCAACGGCGGCTATCTGAACTTCATGGGCAACGAGTTCGGACATCCGGAATGGATTGACTTCCCACGCGAAGGCAACGGCTGGTCGTACAAGTATGCACGCCGACAGTGGAACCTGGTGGACAACCAGGAGCTGTGCTACCACTGGCTGGGCGACTTCGACCGCGAGATGCTGAAGGTAATCAAGAGCGTCCGCAACTTCCAGAACAAACCCGTGGTAGAGATCTGGCACAACGATGGCGACCAGGTGCTGGCCTTCATGCGTGGCGACCTGCTCTTTGTGTTCAACTTCTCCCCCACCCAATCGTTCACCGACTACGGATTCCTGGTGCCCACAGGCTCGTATGACGTGGTGTTGAACACCGACTCGAAGGACTTTGGCGGCTTTGGCTTTGCCGACGACACCATGACTCACTTCACCAACTACGACCCACTCTACGTGAACGACCACAAGGAGTGGCTCAAGCTCTACATCCCCGCCCGTTCGGCTGTGGTCCTGAAGAAGAATTGAGCGTTGTAAATGAAGTATCACGATCCATATAAGAAAAACGGCACCATCACTACGCAAGTGATGTGTGCCGTTGTCTTTTCTGCCTTTTCCCTTGCCTGGCTCTATTTTTTCCAAGCCGATGTACTGGCCGTGGGGCAGCATATACTGAGCAAGGGTCAGACCAGCTACGACCGCACACTGGGTGCTGTGCTCATCACTGGTGCGCTCATGGCACTGCAGCAAATAGTGGCTTTTGTCACCCGACTGCGCCGTCGCACCCACGCACTCACCTATCTGCCCTCCATGCTGCTGCTAGCCATCATCAGCCATGTGGGTCCCGACGTGGGACAGCATGCATGCAGCAGCATTTGGTGCTGGGCCATTCCCGCCATACTGGTGCTCTGGCTCCTGGTGGTATGGCTGGCACGAAAGATAAGCCCCTCTGACAAGGACAATGAACCCACGGGGCTTTTTTCGCGACGCGTGTGGCTGAACATGCTGCAAATGGTCTGCATGATGCTGGCCGTGGCTGCCATCAGCAACACCAATGCCGTGTTCCACTACAGGGCCCACGCCGAAACAGCACTGCTGCAGGGCAACATAGACGAAGCGCTGAGAGTGGGCGAAGAGTCGCATGAAACCAATTGCCATCTGACCATGCTGCGCGCCTATGCCCTGTCGCTGAAAGGACAGCTGGGAGAGCGTCTGTTTGAGTATCCCATTGCAGGAAGTGGCAGCGACCTGCTGCCATTGCGCGGCAGCAAATCGCGCACACTGCTCATCAGCCCCGACAGCATCTTCCGCCATCTGGGCGCACGGCCTGTGGGCATCAACCAAACGGCACACTATCTGGAACTGCTGGAAAAAGACTCGCTGGCCACACCGGCTGCAGCCGACTACAAACTGTGTGGCATGCTCATCGACCGCGACATCGACCGCTTCGCGCGTACCTTATCTTATTATTATAAGGTCAACGACTCACTGCCACGCCACTACCGCGAAGCACTCACGCTCTATGCCCACCGCCGGTCGCACCCCGTGACCGTCTACAGCAACGCCGTGATGGACGAAGACTGGGCCAACCTGCAGCAACTGGAGGCCCAATTTCCTCTATACAGCGAGCGCAAGGCCAGGGTGGCCAGCCAATACAAAGGCAGCTACTGGTACTATTATTTCTATGAGAAATGACACTTTTTCCCTAAAAAGAGCCAATACTAAAGAAAAAAGTAGTAATTTTGCATCCGCAAAAAATTATAACAACAAAACTTGATAAAAACTGAAGATGAAAGCATTTGTTTTTCCCGGACAGGGAGCACAGTTTGTTGGTATGGGCAAAGACCTGTACGACAACAACGCCACAGCAAAAGAACTTTTTGAGAAAGCCAACGATATTCTGGGCTACCGCATCACCGACATCATGTTTGAAGGAACCGACGACGACCTGAAGCAGACCAAGGTCACACAGCCAGCCGTATTTCTGCACTCCGTCATTTCGGCCATCTGCATGGGCGATGCCTTCCAGCCCCAAATGACTGCCGGCCACTCGCTGGGCGAGTTTTCTGCCCTGGTTGCTGCAGGTGCACTCTCATTCGAAGACGGACTGCGCCTGGTCTACGCCCGTGCCATGGCCATGCAGAAAGCCTGCGAGGCTCAGCCCTCGACCATGGCTGCCATCATTGCACTGCCCGATGAGAAGATTGAGGAAATCTGCGCCGAAGTGTCAAAGATGGGCAAGGGCGTAGTGGTTCCTGCCAACTACAACTGCCCCGGCCAGCTGGTCATCAGCGGAAACATTGACGCCATCAACGAGGCGTGCGAGCAGCTGAAGGCCGCCGGTGCCAAGCGCGCACTGCCCCTGAAGGTGGGCGGTGCCTTCCACTCGCCACTCATGCAGCCTGCCAAGGACGAACTGCAGGCAGCTATCGAGAAGACAGAGTTCAAGGAGCCCATGTGCCCCGTTTATCAGAACGTGGACGGCAAGCCCCACACCAATCCCGCAGAAATCAAGCAAAACCTGATTGCCCAGCTCACCAGCAGCGTGCGCTGGACACAGTGTGTGCAGTCGATGATTGCCGATGGCGCCACCGACTTCACCGAGTGTGGTCCCGGCAAGGCCCTGCAAGGCATGATTGCCAAGATTGACCGCAACGTGACTGCACACGGAATAGAATAAGAAGACAACATCTACAAGCCTACATGAAACAGAAGATCATTATCTATCAAGTACTGCCCCGCCTCTATGGCAACCGCAACACCACACGCAAGGAGAACGGTTCCATTGAGGAAAACGGATCGGGCAAGATGAACGACTTCACCTCGTCGGAACTGAAGAAAATACGTGAGAAAGGCATTACCCACGTATGGTACACTGGCATCATTCGCCACGCCACCCAGACCGACTATAAATCCTTTGGCATTCCGCGCCAGCATCCTGCCGTGATCAAAGGCAAGGCCGGTTCGCCCTACGCCATTGCCGACTATTATGACGTGGATCCCGACTTGGCCGTGAACGTGGAGAACCGCATGGACGAGTTCGAGAAGTTGCTGAGCCGCACGCACCGAGCCGGACTGAAGTTCATCATCGACTTTGTGCCCAACCATGTAGCCCGCCAGTACAAGTCCATCTGCAAGCCACGTGGCGTGAAAGACCTGGGAACAGGCGACAATCAGGAAAAGGGCTTCGACCCGCAGAACAACTTCTACTATTGTCCTGGCCAGTCGCTTTCGCCCTACTTCGACACCTATCACGGCGAAAAGCAGCCCTATGAAGAAACTCCGGCCAAGGCCACTGGCAATGACCACTTCGACAATGCCCCCGGCATGAACGATTGGTATGAGACAGTGAAGCTGAACTACGGCGTAGACTATTATGCCGGACGCGTAGGCCACTTCGACCCCATCCCTTCAACCTGGAAGAAGATGCTCCACATCCTGCTGTTCTGGGCTGGCAAGGGCGTCGATGCTTTCCGCTGCGACATGGCCGAAATGGTGCCTGCCGAGTTCTGGGCATGGGCCACCAAGCAGGTCAAGGAGAAATTCCCCGAGATTATCTTCATCGGTGAAGTTTATAATCCCAATGAATACCGCAACTACCTGGCTTCGGGCTTCGACTACCTCTACGACAAGGTGGGCATGTACGACACCATGCGCAACGTGATTTGCCATCGCAGCAACACCAATGCCATCACCCAGGCATGGCAGGCATGCGACGACATTCGCGACCACATGCTCTACTTCCTGGAGAACCACGACGAGCAACGCATTGCCAGCGACTTCTTTGCCGGCAACGGACGCAAGGCCATGCCGGCACTCATCGTCAACGCCCTGATGCAGCAGAACCCGTTCATGGTCTATGCAGGCCAGGAGTATGGCGAGCGCGGTATGGACAAGGAGGGCTTCAGCGGACAGGATGGCAAGACCACCATCTTCGACTACTGGTCGATTGACACGCTTTGCCGTGCCGATGCCAACCAGCTGTCGGCTGAGGAAAAGCAACTGGCCGATGTCTACTCAAAGGTGCTCAACTTTGCCCGCAAGGAGAAAGCCATTGCCGAAGGCGAGATGTTCGACCTTATGTATGTGAATCAGCAGTACCAGCGCCAGTATGCCTTCCTGCGCAAGGCTGGCAAAGAGATGGTGCTGGTGGTAGCCAACTTCGACGACGCCCCTGTGCAAATGAACCTCACCCTGCCAGCCCATGCCTTCGACTGCCTGGGCATCAAGGAAAAGGTCTACACAGCCACCGAGCTGTTCAGTGGTGCATCGTTCGAACTGGAGCTGCAAAAGGACGATGTGCTGGAACTGCACATGGCCCCCTACGACGGCATCGTATGCAAAATAAAATAGCAATGACACCCGAACTGAACGACCACAACAAGGACGAGTTTCCCCCAGCCCACACGGCGGAGCATCTGCTCAACCAGACCATGATACGGCTTTTTGGTTGCGGTCGCAGCTATAATGCCCATGTGGAACGGAAGAAAAGCAAGATGAGCTTTCATCTGGACCACAAGCCCGACCGCAAGGAAGAGCGCGAGATAGAACGGCGAATGAACGAACTGATAGAGCAGGATTTGCCCGTGACGTTCGAGTTCGTCACACGCGACAATCTTCCCGAAGGCATTCAGCTCGACCGCCTGCCCAGCGATGCCAGCGAAACAATCCGTTTGGTGCGCATAGGCGACTACGACGTTTGCCCCTGCATTGGCAAGCATGTGCGCAGCACCGCCCAGATAGGACGCTTCGAAATGCTGGGCACCAACTGGGATGAAATGGAACGCTCGTTCCGCGTGCGGTTCAAAATTGTTCAGTAGTATCAACACTGCAAGAAGAGACCCATGCCACACTGTTTGGCCATGCGGTCTCTTTTTGCACAAAAACAAAGAAACACAAGCAATCACATCATGAAAAAAGGAGACAAAGTAAGATTTCTGAATGAGATAGGAGGCGGTCGCGTGGCCGGTTTCCAAGGCAATGACATTGTGCTGGTAGAAGATGCCGACGGCTTCGAAGTGCCCATGCGCATCAGCGAAGTGGTGGTCATTGGCGAAGAGAACTACGAAACGCAGCACATTGTTGAGATGAAGCAACAGGAACAGCAAGAAGAGAAAGAGGTGGAGCCTGCCGACAGGCCCATCACCTTCAAGACACAACCCGAGGAACGCAAGGGCGGCGAACAACTGTCGGCCTATCTGGCCTTCGTGCCCATCGACATGAAGGAACTCACACAGACACGCTTCGAAGCCTACTTCATCAACGATTCCAACTACTACATGCGCTTCAGCTATCTCTCTTCCGAAGGCAACAGCTGGCACCTCCGCACCACTGCCGAGGTGGAACCCAACACCAAGCTGTATATCGAAGAGTTCGGACGCGAAATCCTGAACGAACTGGAGCGTGTTGCCGTGCAGATCCTGCCCTACAAGCGCGACAAGAACTTCCTGCTGAAGCCAGCCGTCGATGCCCAGTTCCGCATTGATGCCGTGAAGTTCTACAAGCTGCACACCTTCCAGGAAAACGACTATTTTGAACAGCCGGCACTCATCTACCCCATCATCGAAAACGACCGGCCGCTGAAGCCGCTCTTCGTTGATCCCAAGCGACTGAAGGAAGAGATGTTTCAGAAGAAGGAAGAGCAAAAGCCACGTCCGCTTATCACGCCAGCCCACAAAGAGGGCGGCCCCATCGTGGTGGACCTGCATGCCGACGAGATTTTGGAGTCTACCCAAGGCATGACGCCCACCGACATTCTGAACTACCAGCTGGACGTGTTCAGAAAAACGCTGAAGGAATATGAAAAAAAGAAAGGCACGCGCATTGTCTTCATCCACGGCAAAGGTGAAGGCGTGCTGCGCCGCGCACTCCTCAACGACCTGCAATACCGCTTCAAGCAATACAGCCATCAGGATGCTTCATTCCAGGAATACAGCTATGGAGCCACGCAAGTGACCATCCGTTAAGGCCGTTTTTGCAGCGTTTTTGCAAAATTCTTTCAAGAAAGAACGGTATTATAAATAAAAAGACGTATATTTGCAACCTAATTACTAACTAACAAACAAACCCAATAAAAAACGATTGTTATGGTAAACGACAACAAAGTAATGTACAAGGCAGCCGACAACATCCGAATTCTGGCTGCCTCGATGGTAGAAAAAGCCAAGAGCGGACATCCTGGTGGTGCCATGGGCGGTGCCGACTTTATCAACACGCTCTACAGCGAGTTCCTGGTCTACGATCCCGAGAACCCCTCATGGGAAGGACGCGACCGCTTCTTCCTGGATCCCGGCCACATGGCTCCGATGCTCTACTCTCAGCTTTGCCTCATCGGGAAATACACACTCGACGACCTGCAGCAGCTGCGCCAGTGGGGTTCGGTGACCCCCGGCCACCCCGAGCGCGAGATTGCACGCGGCATTGAGAACACATCCGGTCCTCTGGGCCAGGGCCACACCTTTGCCGTGGGTGCCGCCATCGCAGCCAAGTTCCTGAAAGCTCGTCTGGGCAACGTGATGAACCAGACCATCTACGCCTACATCTCCGACGGTGGCGTGCAGGAAGAGATTTCGCAGGGTGCCGGTCGCATTGCCGGAACACTGGGACTCGACAACCTCATCATGTTCTATGATGCCAACGATATTCAGCTTTCCACACGCACCGAAGTGGTGACCGTGGAAGACACAGCCAAGAAATACGAGGCTTGGGGCTGGTATGTGCAGAAAATCAACGGCAATGACGTTGACCAGATTCGCGAGGCCATCAAGAAGGCTCAGGCCGAAAAGGAGCGTCCCAGCCTGATTATTGGCCACTGCGTCATGGGCAAGGGTGCCCGCAAGGCCGATGGCAGCAGCTACGAGAGCAACTGCGCCACACACGGTGCACCTCTGGGTGGCGATGCCTACATCAACACGATGAAGAACCTGGGTGCCGATCCCGAGAATCCCTTCCAGATCTTCCCCGAAGTGAAGGAGCTCTATGCAAAGCGTGCTGAGGAGCTGAAGAAGATTGTGGCCCAGCGCTATGCCGAAAAGGCCGAGTGGGCCAAGGGTCATCCCGAGCAGGCCAAGCAGCTGGAAGAGTGGTTCAGCGGCAAGGCACCGAAGATTGACTGGAGCAAGGTGCAGCAGAAGGCTGGTGCAGCCACGCGCGGTGCTTCGGCCACCGTGCTGAGCGTACTGGCAGAGCAGGTGCCCAACATGATTTGTGCATCGGCCGACCTTTCCAACTCAGACAAGACCGACGGTTTCCTGAAGAAGACCCACGACATTGTGCGCGGCGACTTCAGCGGTGCTTTCTTCCAGGCAGGTGTGGCCGAGCTCACGATGGCTTGCTGCTGCATTGGCATGGCCCTGCATGGCGGTGTGATTCCCGCTTGCGGCACGTTCTTTGTGTTCAGCGACTACATGAAGCCCGCCGTTCGCATGGCAGCCCTGATGGAACTGCCCGTGAAGTTCATCTGGACTCACGACGCCTTCCGCGTGGGCGAAGACGGTCCCACCCATGAGCCCGTGGAGCAGGAAGCACAGATTCGCCTGATGGAGAAGCTGAAGAACCACCACGGCAAGAACTCAGTGCTGGTTGTTCGCCCTGCCGATGCCGAAGAGACCACCGTTTGCTGGCGCATGGCCATGGAGAACACCGAGACGCCCACGGCCCTCATCTTCTCTCGTCAGAACATTGAGATGCTGCCCGAAGGCAACGACTACTCGCAGGCCACCAAGGGTGCCTATGTCGTGGCTGGCAGCGACGAGAACTACGACGTG
>Ga0326512_10002608_pt1 | contig 13321 bp, 17 predicted proteins | sample 1_2617_0518_D_FD_203652 | JGI IMG/M metagenome (GOLD analysis project Ga0326512, IMG submission 203652) | Bovine rumen microbial communities from UC Davis, California, United States - 1_2617_0518 | ecosystem: Host-associated > Mammals > Digestive system > Stomach > Rumen | place: USA... | reverse complement strand
CAAAACATTATAAAGTATGTGGGTTCGAGTCCCACCCTCGAAAGAGGTGGCGGAATGGTAGACGCGTGTCGCTTTGGTGGACATACTTCAAACTTCACACTGCTGGCCAACCTTTACGCCTTCGGGCAACGCTTACGTTCACGCTGCCAGCGGTGGTTCACGTTTATGTTTTCGCTAACGTTTTCGTGCTGCCCGTGCCAAATGGTCCGGCTTTCTTTTCCTTTATATTATTTCCCCAAACCACCCACGCATCAGTATTTTGAAGAATAAGGGACTATGAGCAAAGAAAAACCAAGACACAACCCCGACAAGAAACATCATTTAGCAAAAGATTATTCAGAATTATGATTATTATCGAGACAAAGACAGGGCCTCACATGATCAATGAACGTGAGACTATCGGCTGCTCATTCGACAAGGAGAAGGGCGAGGCCATTGTGACATACAATCGAGACCCGCGTGAGGTGGTGAGTTTTCACGAAGGCACACCGACAAGCAGAACGGAATATCCAAGTGTTACGTTTACCGATGTCGAGGACGTGATATACGTCACCGACCAGAACAGCGGCTCGTATCGCTATCAAGGCAGCGAGATTGAACGCTTGCAAGAAGTGGTAAAGAATGACATAAGCTATCAAACCGACCTCATGGTCAAGTGCAATCAGCAGGCGGCAGTCATCGAAGAGTATGCCTTCTTCCTGCGTCGCGTCTCTCCACATCAGAAATGGCACAAGTTTATGAAGGAAGAGTTGGAACTGCTCGAAAAGAAAGTACGCAAAAAATTCCCCAAGTTTGACGTTATGTTCGGACGTAACGACGACAACTAATTTAACGAATTATGACAAACAAAGAAGCAATCGACCGCTGGTCGCAGATCATCCCAGCGGTGTTCAAGGCTGAAGATGCCTTGCAGAAGGCGAAGCCTGAGTGGAAGGAACGGCTGAAACATCTGGGCGAACCGGGTGGCGAAGACCCGCACGAGGTAGCAGAGGAATATTGTCATGCCATCGCCACCATCATCGTGACGCATGGCATCGACTATGTGCCAGACGGCAGCATTTAACAATTAAAACATAAGGAACTATGAAGAGAGTTGTAAATATCAATTTTAAATGTGAAGGTCTTGATTTTGACGCAGCGATTGATTGCGACAATGTGCTCAAAGAGACGCTTAAAGAAGAGTATCTTCCTGAAGAAATCAGCGAGTATCGTACAAACATCGAACTCTATTGCTTCGACAGACCTTGGGGCGTGCGCTTCATCCATTATGAGGGTGATCCTGACGTGGTGGTGAACGACAAAGAGGCTGACACGTTCGGACATTATCACACCATCTGCGACATGGATGAGATTATGACAGCAGCGCGTGAATGGATCAAGGAAAAGGAAGAAGAGGAAGATGCCGAGTTTGCCGACAAACCTTGGTACACGGCATGTTGCAAGGATTGTAAATTTCGTCGTCTGATTATCAATGGAAAGCGAGCCTATTGTCTTATGCTCTATGTAGCAGGCAAGGAATCAATGAATTGTTGTTTGGTAAAGAAATGGATGGAAACAAGGAAATAAATTATGAAGAAAGGTTTTTGGATTGTGGTGGCGTTACTCGCATAGAGCGGTAAACCCAAACTGGCAATTCGCCCGATAAGTAGCAAGCAGGAAACACCTGCCCAAGAATATTAACGCCTAAATTTATACACAAATGGCAAAAAGAAAAAACATGAAGGCTGACAAGCCTGAGTTCACAGGTCGCATCATTTTCGATGGCAACCTACAGTTAAGGATTCCAGGTCACGGAATCAAAACCCTACGCACCGACCTTGCAGGAATGAAACTCCACAAAGCAGACCCCAACAAGGAACTGCTGGTGCTCACCAATCCCTTCGCAGGCTACGATGAGTTGCACACAGGCTACATCGTTCGCACCAAGAACTACGACGATCAGGAGCGTCCATGCTTCGGGTTGAAGCACGAGCCAGATGCCGACAGTTGGACGGTCATCAACTACTGCGACGTGGTAGCTTGGGGTTATGCCGACGGAGGTCTGAACGACCCGACGCTGTTCTACTCGTGTCAATCAACGGTGGCCGAAGAAATCGACCGCGAGCAAAGACGTGCTGAGAAGGGCATGAAGACTCACGCTGAGCGATTGGCCGAGATGGAGGAAGAGGTCGAAGCCGAGGAAGATGATGACATTAAACGCAGGGGTGTTCGGTTCCGCATCGAAGACGGAGAAATCCACTACAACGCTGTTGTGGGTTCTGACGAAAAGATGAAAGACAACGCCACTGACCTGATGCGCGATGCCGGTAAGAACTTCTACGAGTTCCGCGAGAAGCACCCAGAAGTCACGGAGATTCACTACTACACCGACGACGAGGTGCAAGTAAACAATTAATCACAACGGGCAGGGCGAAGGCTCTGCCCTTAAACATTTCTTAAAGTATGACAGAACAAGAATTTCAAAGACAGGTGTGGCGGATGTACGACCAGATTACGACCGCCGACGGCGTGAAGGGAAAGGTGCTGAATGTGTGCTTCACCACGAAAAGCGTGCGGGCATTCATCAGCGGTGCACCGGAGTGGGTGAAGTGTGATCTTATTGAGACGCACACCACGGGCAAGGGTGGTGACGCTGACGACGCGGCCATCATTGAGGAGTTGCATAATCGCGTCATTAAACAGGCCGACGAAATCAGCCGGCTGCGTGAAGAGAAGCAGGCGTTAACTGATAAAATCAGCAAGAATTATCTTGCAGACATATTGCGGTCATTGAACATGATCAAGGAGGGAATCACTGAGAAAAAGAATAAAATTGCGAAAATAGACAGCGGTCTGTTTTTGATAGAAGACACGCTTGCAAAGATGTATGCAGACCAAGTATGACATTAAAGAACTGAAATGATTATGGATAGTTTAGAGACAATCAGAAAGCATATCGAGCGGGCGGTGACGCATATCGCCCGTGAGCACCAGGCGACAGATGACGTGGTGTGGAAGCAGATGCTGTTGGCAGCGGCGAAACATACAAAATTAATTAGAATGCAAGTATTATGAAGAAAGCACTTTATTTTTTATTGGCGGCTATATGTTTGAGCGTCGCTTTGAACATTTGGCAATGCAGCCGACAGTCTGAAGAATCGACGGTGGTTGAGCATGATACGGTGTGGAAAGATACGACGATCTACGAACCGCAACCCGCCGAGACCGTTAAGACTGGTCGCGTGGTGTATATCAAAGTCCCCGTTCCTGGAGATCGGGACACTATCACGCTGCATGACTCTATCGAGGTGCCGGTGCCGATTGTGCAGAAACGGTATGACGATTCTCTCTATACCGCATGGGTGTCGGGATTCGAACCGAATCTTGACAGTATCAGATTATATCAGCCAACCATAGTCGAGACCGTCACCAAGACTGTTGTCAGGTCTCCACTGATTACTTTCGGCATTCAGGCCGGGGCAGGGTGGGGCGTGTTCCATCGACAGCCAGACCTTTATATCGGCGTTGGCGGTCAGATAAATCTATGGAGGAAATAACCGCTGTGGCACAGCGGTACAGTAAACCCTTTACATCGTTTCCGTAGATTAGTAAAGTTGAACTAATCAGAATTGGAAATGAAGAAAATTATCAGTTTCGTAATGTTGTGCCTCTGCGTGATGGGTGCGATTGGCGGTATCGGTTATTCACTCTATTGCGGTGCATATCCCATTGCTGTCGGTGTGGTGGCCTTGGCTTATACGGCATGGCCAAAGTTCAGGGAATATTTCATCAATCTGACGTTGTAGCCATATGGAGATTACACTGGAGGCAATCATCAGTCTGATCACGCTATTTGTTGGCGGTACTGGTGTCGGTGGATTCCTCTTCTGGCGACAGCATAAGCGGAAAGAAGAGGCCGAGGCGAAACTGGCCGAAGCCGAAGCCAAACTGAAAGAGGCAGAAGTGCGCAAGGCTGAAATCGAGGCCAACAAGGAGCAGCAGGACTACTATCAGCAGTTGGCAAAAGACTTGGCTGAGGATCGTGAAGACCGCAAACGTCAGAACGATGAGCTGAGGGCCGAGCGTGACCACTATAAGAACGAGCGCAACGACTACCGTGACGTGTTGGCGAAGCGTGATGAAGAGTTCAGAAAGTTCCGCATTAAGACGGAGGAAGAATTAGACTCTCTACGTCGCAACCAAGCCCGTCAGGGCCGTATGATTGAGGCTATGCGCCCTTTTATGTGTGGCGATCTCAGGTGCCCAAACAGGCAGCGCGTAACCACCTTGGATGCCGAGGCTCTTGAGCGCACCATCCACATCAACGAGGAACAACAGGATATTGACCCTTATAACGGAGATTAAGATTATGGCGACGTATATCAGCAAGAACTTCACGCTCGAGGAACTGACGGCGAGTGCCACGGCTACAGTCAAAGGCATCCGCAACAATCCAGGGCAGACAGACATCATCAATCTGTGTGCGCTTGTGCATCGTGTGTTGCAACCGCTTCGTGAGGCAATGGGGCATCCAATCAAGATTGGTTCAGGATTCAGGTCGTTGGCACTCAATCAGGCTGTCGGTGGTGTCTCGAACAGCCAACACATGCGCGGTGAGGCGGCTGATCTTTGTATTGACGGTGACATCCAGAAGGGTAAACGCTGGTTTGAGTGGATCAAGACTCATTGCGAGTTCGACCAACTGATATGGGAGAAGAACCCCAAGACCGGCAACTATTGGGTACACGTCAGCTATCGCGCCGACGGCAAAAATCGCAAAAAAGTTACAAACATTCTATTGAAGAAATAAAGGTCTTTTCATTTAGTTATTGGTATATTATATAGGAATTTTGTGTTTTCATGGTATTCAGATTATTAGGTTAGATTTTCTGGGGAGCAGCGGCTCCCCTTTTTGTTTTTAGCTATCATGAAAATCAGCGGTAAACCTAAAACGTGCTTTTGTCGGTTATGCAGAAGATAAACGATAAAAGCAAAAGAAATGAGAATTTTTGGAAATCTTTTCACACCGACGGGATCGGTGCCAGCGCAGAAAAGGGAGCTGTCACCCCAGCAGACGGGTGTGCCGGTGACCACCGACCCGAATGATCTGAGCAACCAGCCGCAGAAGAGTGCGGACTGGGAGAGCAAGGTTGTGAATCCGTATGGCAGAAGGAGTCTGCTGGTGCCTGCGTGGTATTGCGGTGTCAGGCGCATCATGCACACGATGGGACAGATGGTTGTGCAGTACCAGCGCATGAACAAAGACGGTGGTAACTTCATCGAGGACAGATGGGGGCAGAATGGCAGGCTCAATTATTTGTTGCAAGTCAGACCTAACCCACTGATGACGGCAAGCCAGATGCAAGAGCAGATTGAGTACCGCAAAATCTACTTCGGCAATGCCTACGTGTACATCGAGCGCGACGAGTACGACGACCCGAAGGCTCTGTGGCTTTGCACGGGTGGCGGTTACAATCCGCTGACGGACATGTACACGCTGACGTACAACGGACAGCGCGGCCCCGTGGTGCGTATGCAGACATCGAGCCGGAACGTGCTCCACTTCAAGAACGTGTTCCTGACGGATGACTTGTACATGGGCATCCCCACCTTGGACTTCGCTTTCAAAGCTCTCCAGATTGCTGGAACGGCAGACGAGCAAGCCCTTCAGGACGTAGCCAAGGGCGGTCGCCATAAGATTCTGCTTCAGGAGCAGCAAGCTCCGAATGGCGGTGGTACTCGTGGACGTGCCAACCCAAATGAATTGCGCAAGACGGCCAAGCGGTTCGGTGAGGACTGGGCAGCTGGCGACGTGGTGATTCTCGACAACGTGATGAATCCGACGCTGGTATCTCAGACTTCGCAACAGCTTCAGTTGCTTGAACAGCGAGGTTTCCAGGTTTCTGAAATGGCGAGAATCCTTGGTGTTCCGAGGATTATGATGATGGAAGACGCTGGCAGCAGCTATAAGATGCCTGAATATGCCATGCAAGAGTTCCTGCTTGGAACGATCCAGCCGAGAATCAGAAACCATGAAGACGAATTGAACGCCAAGCTGCTGACGGCTGAGGACTTCGGCAAGCGCAGAATCCATGTGTGCGAATTGGCTCTGAAACGTCTCGACGCGAAGGGACAGGCAGAGGTGGATAAGCTGCAGTTAGAGACGGGTGCGGCCACGGTGAACGACATCCGAGCCAAGTACGACCGTCCCGCTGTGGAGAACGGCGACGAGCCTATGGCAAGTGCCAACCTCATGACGCTCAAAGCACTCATGGCAAAGGGCGAAGAGGCACAGATTGGCGGCAGACCCACCACACAGCCCACAGAGCCACAACCTAACGACGGCGAGGGTGCCGGGGAAGGAGATGAGTAATGGCAGAAAGAACCTATACCATGCGCTGGTTGACCTTGGCTGACATCAAGGACCAGTTGCGAATTGAGCAAGACGACACGTCGCAGGACAAGTTGTTGACGCGCTACGGTGCCACGGCTGAGAACTTCACGCTGGGCTACCTTCAGCACACTGAGGCTGAACTAAAGGCGATGAACGACCGCGACCAGACACAGGTGCCGGATGACATTGTGAGTGCGTGCCTGTTGCTCGTGGATGCCTACTATCAGCATCGCGGCCCTATATCTCAGCAGAACATGTATCTCATTGACTACGGCTACGACGCACTGGTAATGAGATTCCGCAAGGGGACATATTCAAGTGAAGACAACAATAATGTATAACCAAATAAAAAGAAACGATTATGATTGATCAGGAAGTTTATGATCTCCAACAGACAGGAGATGAGGTTCAAAGTATTTTGAACAAGGGTGCTGCTTTGCCCACCAACCCCAAGTTGCAGGAGGCACTGAATGCCAAGGCAGACAAAGGGAACACGTACACCAAAGACCAGGTGGACGCGAAGGTGAACCAAGGCATTACGGCGGCAGAGGCAGCAGCAGAATCAGCCGCACAGAACGCTGAGAGCGCTGCCGAATCAGCAGAAGCAGCCGCACAGCGGTTGGCAGACTTGGAGGTTGCCATTCAGCAGTTGCCGGACGGTCAGGCCGTCAGCGCACAGGTGGCTACGAACACGGTTGACATTGCCAACTTAAAGGACGTTGTGGCCGACTTGGAGACCATCGCGGAGGGCTATGTCCGTGTGGCTGGTTCGTCGAGTCCGGCACTCAGCTACAAGTCGTACAAGTATCACGAGCAGGGCGGCTTCGGACGCGAGTCAGTGTTCTCGCTGTTCTATCCTTGTCTGGTTGGTACGCCTCTGACGGGTAGCGGTACGGAAGGCAAGATTCTCCACATTCTTCAGAAGCTCGACTACGGTCACGACATCTACGGCAATGCCCGTGCGATTGGCGGTTCGGAGGGTGACGTGATGATTTGTAACATTGAGCCGTACTTCCGTATCATGGGCAAGCACACCATCGACGGTACGGAGTACGATGTGTTCCTGATGTCGCGCACACCGTTCACTTGGCAGGGCATCGAGGCCGAGGAGGTAGGTAAGTTCGGTTGGGCACCTGACTACTGCGTGAGCCATCAGGACACCGACAACGTGACCCGTATGCACAGCGTTTACAATCCCGATTGGAACGGTTCATATCAGGCACCAGACAGCATCGTTGGTAAGTTCGTCTACACACAGGATGCTGAGACGGGTGTCATCGGCGAGACCTACGATGCTGATGCCACCGTGCTTGGCGGTGCGGGCGGTCTGCACACTACAGACATCGACCTTCCAACAGGTGAGCAGCGAGCCATGAACAATAACCCCGACACCACGAAGTGCGTTCCGTTCATGAATGCCACGGCTGCCGGTTGTGAGAACATGCAGGCTCTGCTGTTGGCAGAGGGTGGCACGTTCGATGCCCACAACGCCTCGAGGATGGGCAGCGGATTCTCGACGAACGATCCAGCCACGGCTGCTGCCGACTGGGAAGAGAGTGGCAGCGGTGCCAAGAACGGCGTGCGCCTGGTGGATAAGGACGGTGCACTGAAGTATTACTCACTCGGAACGGATGCGAAAGCGTGGACGGGTAAAAGTTCCGCATTCCAACTGGCATTGATGATAAACTCATGGAGAAACCCGTTCCACATCATGGAAGCTCATCGAGCCGTCTGCTACGCCATTAAGAACGACGTGCATGAGCTGGAGTGGTTTGTGTTCGAGGGCAACAAGTACAAGTGGCGTAGCGTGAACGGCTTCAATGGTCCCGCACAGGGTGAGATGACCTGCGTGGTGTGGAAGATGATTTCGTCGAAGTGCGGTGCCAACGTGGTTGACCCGACGGATAAGACCACTTCTATCGAGGGCAACCGTATTGATTTCCTAATCAGTGTGGCACTGTTCCACGGCATGGCTACGCAGGTGTCGCCGTCATGGTGGACTTCAGGACTTATCTTCACCGAGGATGACGCACAGAACTACGAGGCGTATATGGAGCGCGACCAGGAATCACTCATCAAGAGTGAGAACGGCGAGATTGACGCATCGAGCAACTTCAACTTCGAGACGCTGTATAACCATGTAGGCTCGTTCACCAGTGGTGACGGCTATGCGAAGAATTACAGCAATGACGCGCTGATGCTGCCTGACACAAATGCCAACAAGAGTGGCGGCGGATTGCATACATACGTTGGAAAGTACAACTGGTTCACAGGTTATGCTGCTGGCAGTGGGAAGAAGTCGGTGCGTGGCTTCCGTCGCGGTGCCGGCGCGTTCAACCCGGGCCTGTCCCCGTTGACGATGAGCGCTAACCTCGCGCCCTCGTTCGCGCTCTCGAACTTCGGCTTCGGCACCTGTTGTCGTATAGCGGAATAGAAACCGAAAACAGAGGAGCGCGATAGCGCGACGACGAAAACGCGCGGCCCGATAGGGCTGCGCCCTGCCGCAGAACCAATGCCGCCGTCAGGCGGCTCGGCACGGAAAAATTTTCAACGGTAAACCCCAGCAGGCTTTTGCTGGGGTTTATGTATGGCAGCGGTGCCACTGTCACAATACACGAAATCCAAGGCCAGCGACCAAATGGCGCAAGTGAATCGGAGTAGCCGTCGCTGGTGAGGTTGAGTTCTTTGGAATGATAAGGCGGCTGCACTGTCCCTGCTGGTGCGTGGCTTCCGTCGCGGTAACAACGCGAACAACACGAACCTGTCCCCGTTGACGATGAACGCTAACAACGCGCCCTCGAACGCGAACACGAACATCGGCTTCGGCAAATATTGTGCAAAACAAATGAATATAAGCCCTCGCGGTCTTGACCTGAGACCAAAGAGGCAGGTGCAGAGCCTGGCTGACGTAGAGAGCCGAACAAGTATGGAAAAGGTGCTAAGACCACCAGCCGACCGTGCAAGTGAATAGCAAAGGTAAGGGTAGGCTGCGGAATAGTCAAAATCCGCATCGGCGCACAACAGGTCATAATACGCGGTTACACCGCTATCAATTAACGAAAATGGCAGTAAGTACCTGGCACAACATCACGACGGGCATGAGGGAGGCGACGCATCGCTCCTACATGCGGAAGTCAAGCCACCAGCGCAATCGGCGCGAGGTGGCTGAAGCATGGTGTGACTTTCAGAACTTCTGCCAGACTGCTGAAGATGACCTGCGCGAAGGTCGTTACCATGTGGGGAAGTATCGCCATTTCAAACTTCAGGACAGGAAAAAGAAACGTGACATCAGCGTACTTCCGTTCCGTGACCGTTGTGTGCAGAATGATGTCAAGGAGGCCATCGAGCCGCTGATACTTCGATTCATGACGGACGATATGCTGGGCGGTCTGCCTGGGCGCGGTGTAGTGGCGAGTGATCCACGTCACTGCGTGGTTGACCAGATGCGGCAGGCGATGAATGACCGCAGTCTGAATTATTACTTGCAGGGCGACATCTCGAAGTTCTACGACAATGTAGATAAGGTCATTTCGATACAGTTGATTGAGCGCAAAATCAAGGATAAGCGCACGCTGGCCATCATCCGTGAGCACTTGATGAACCAGAAGAAACTCGCCATCGGTGATCCGTTCTCTCACCTAATTGCCAACATGAATATGGCGGTGGTGATACGGAAGGCCAAAGAGAAATACGGCAAGCGTATCAGGCTCATCAACTTTGCTGATGATTTTATTGCCTTCTCCAAGGATAAAAAGACGCTCGAAGCCTTGCGACGCGACATGAGAATATGGGCGAGAGAGATGCGGTTCCACTATAAGCCGATGTATGTGCGTCCCGTCACAAAGGAACTGATAACCTTCTGCGGCTACCGCTTTGGACGCGGCTACGTGAAACTGACTAAGCGTACAAAGAAACGCTACATCAAGAGTCGCCACAGCGAGCGGAGCATGGGCAGTTATAACGGACTGCTTCAGGTGGCCGACACCAAGAACTTGAGAGAGTTAATTGAGATAAAAGATAACAGAACTATGAACAGCGAGCAGAAAATCCGTCGGCCATTTGCAGGCCGACCCATGAAGATTGAGACGATGGAGGGTATCAAGCATACCATCGTCGATATGGCCGTGAAAGCCTCACGGCAGAAAGACACCGACAGTTATATGCACATCCAGGCGATTGCCGATGGTTTGGGTTTGGTGGTGTATTCTACAGGTAGCGCAAAGATTTGCGAGTACCTGAAGACCAAGAGCAAGTACGACCTGCCTTTGCGTGACATGGTGATTGTGCATGACTGGAGCGGCTTCTATTTCGAGGGCACGGTCTATACCGATGCCGAGGAAGAGGAAATGATTCGCAAACAATTCAATATCCCCAAAACAACATAGCTATGTACGAAGAAAGATTTGAGAAGCGTCACAAGCTCGGACTGGAACGTCTGACAGGTGACAACAGCGGACGCTTGTTCGCTAACGAGAGACGTGAGGATGACCATTGGGTTTATGATGTCTATGAGGTCAGTGATGCCCGTGACCCTCACGCAGTTAAGAACCATGTGATTGCTACCGACTATCCAGACGGCGGAGAGCAAAAGGTGGCCCGTAAGACCTTGGCCAAGGTGCTGAAGGCTCTGGGTTGTTATGACTCGGAGGACTTTGCCGACTTCAAGCGGTACAACGAGTTCTGCGAGGCCATCGGCACCGACACTATCACCGGCAACGGCGAGGCGGCTGATCCCACAGAGGATGAACTGCTGGCAGCAGCCAAGGCAAAGAAGATTGACGAGATTGCCGAGTTCGATGCTTCGGCGAATGTCAATGCCTTCACGGTGAATGGTATTCCTATGTGGTTGAACCACGACCAGCGGAGCCGTCTGAAGGCCAGTATCGAGGTATGCACAGAGCCGACGATGACCAAGTATTTTGGCGGTGTGGCGTTCACCTATCCCGTCGAAGTGTGGCAGCAGATGCTCAATGCCGTCGAGTTGTATGCCGACACATGCCAGACTGTCACTGAGGCACACAAGGCCGCTGTGAATGCGATCACGACGGTAGCCGCTGTCGAAGCCTTCGATATCACGCTCGACTATCCCCAGAAGCTATCGTTCTAATCGAGAATCCTCAAAACGAGCCGTCCGACCTTTCACAGGTTGGGCGGCTCTCACATTTTTTTGTTTAACGTTGTTTATGGCGAGGAATTTTGTATCTCCCACCACAAGCACGGTCGCGGTCGTTGTATGAATACACCTTGAACTTTCGACAACCCCAAAAGTCATTGACGATGCCCCAGCGGGCACAGTCTTGACAGTAGTCATTGCGTTGAATCCATGCCATAGTTCAGAAGTTGATGGTGTCATAGTCCTGCCAGTCGGCACAGGTGAATGTCATGAAGAACTCCGATGTGGTGAAGAAGGCTCCCGCGTAAGTGGTGCGGTAGCTGTTGCGGATTGGGACATCGGTGAAGGTCTTGGTCTCGATGACGCTGTTGTCCGAGGCGTAGGCTGTGGCGGTGATCTCAAAGTCGGCCACAGCGTCAGACGCAAGGATATTGAACGAGAACGAGCAGGTGCCGTCGGCTTTGCGGGTGATGTTGGGAAAATCGACCGTGCGGTCGGTGATGTTCGAAAGCGTACCGTCGACACCATATCGCAGGGCAGTGTTCCTGATGACGAACTGAACGTGGTCGACATCATCAGGAACCGCGTCGGTGGTCTGAAGCGTGAACTTTCCCGTGATGCGTTGCATTTCCGCATTGATGTTGGTGGTGGTGGCAGGCGAGAAGGTGGTGGTGTAGAAGAAACTCTCCTTTGGCTTATCATCAGGGAATGAGATGATACCGTCAGCAAGCGTGCAGGCGGTGGTGGCTTTGTGAGCCAGGGCATAGAGGGTGTAGTTTTTTGTCTTATTCAGGCTCAGTGACACTGAGCCAAACCCAACGGATGAGGATGATTGGTGGACGGCGGTCAGCTCGGTGTCTCCTTCGTAAATCCACACGTCGAGACGGCTGGCAGCATCAGCTATGGCCGCACGGGTCATGGGTGCCACCTCGTACTGGGGCGCGAAATAGATGGTCACCGTTTCAATCTCCGTCGTGTCGGCGACCAAACCGCCATTGATGGCTGCTTCTGGTTCATCACTGGTGCAAGCGGTCAACAGAGCGACGGCCACGGAAAACACAATAACACATACTAACACACGAATGACCACATTATCGGCCTTGGTCAGGGCCATCTTAAATCTTTTCATAATGTATTGTTTTTGATAGTTTATAATTTAAGACACGCGGGTCTTCTGCGTGCAAAGGTAAGTAAACCTTTGCAGAAAAACACAAAATCCTTGAAAATTTTAAGATTCTTTTTAATTTTATTTTTTTTAGACATAAGAACATAAGTGCATGTTTTCTTCTTCTGTTCTTTTGTTCTTCTGTCAGAAAGCACAGTAAACCCACGCCCATGATTTGCCGGATATGAAAAGGGTAAATTATGAGCTATTCAACAGGAATGATGGATATGCGCGTGAAGGTGGCGAAGAGGGCGACCAACACGCAAGAGACATTCGGAAAATCGGGACAGCCGAAATACGAATGGTTGAGACAGGCGGGCGACCACGGACTCTGGGCATCGGAGAAATTCGACAAGGGTATGAAGTCGCTGCGCGAGGGTGCGCTGGACTCATACAACACAATCATGTTCAGAATGCGCTACGTCAGCGGCATGGATGAGTGGTGCCTGATTCAGTTCCAAGGCAAGTGGTATCAGATCACCAGCTTCAACGAATCTTACCGAAACAACGAGATTCAGGTAACGGCTATCAAGTTGGCGAATCAGCAGGTAAACATCGTGGAGCCTACACCCGACCCTGAGCCGGAAACGCCAGCAGTAAACCCAGAACAGCAAAACGACGGAACTATAAACGACAACGATAATGACAGTAATTCGTAAACGAGACATTG
>Ga0326512_10002607_pt1 | contig 13329 bp, 8 predicted proteins | sample 1_2617_0518_D_FD_203652 | JGI IMG/M metagenome (GOLD analysis project Ga0326512, IMG submission 203652) | Bovine rumen microbial communities from UC Davis, California, United States - 1_2617_0518 | ecosystem: Host-associated > Mammals > Digestive system > Stomach > Rumen | place: USA: California... | reverse complement strand
TCGCAACAGGCGATTATGTCGACTTGATCCTCGACATCACCATCAACTGGGGCTTCTGGTTGCACGACGAGGGTACTTTCTGGTATGTGCCAGCCATCATGATGCTCTACCTCTGGGCGCCCTTATACATGAAGCTCATCCAGCAGCATCCCGTCTACCGCTGGCTGCCCGTGCTGATGATATGCTGGTGCTGCATTGTGCAGTGGGTCATCCCCATCCATCAGGCCGTTGGCCATATTGAGATATTCTGGAGCCGCGTGCCCATCTTTTTCATCGGCATCAACATTGGCGAACTGGTACGTAAGGATACCCGTATCGAGCCAGCGGGCCGCTCGCTCGCAGTCATCACCTTCCTGATGACCGCTGCCACCTGTATCTGGCTCGAACAGGTGCGGCACGGACGATTTCCCCTCTTCGCTGAGCGCATGATCTATATCCCGCTCACCATCTCACTGATCCTGCTGCTCTGCGATTTGTTCCATCATGTCCCGAAATGGTGTAGTCGCACATTTATCTTCCTTGGAGGCCTGAGTCTGGAGATTTATCTGATCCACAATCAGTTTGTGATGCAGTACCTGATTCCCTATCACTTAGGCTACTGGCCCACAGCCCTATTGACCATCATCCTCACCCTCCCCCTCGCCTGGCTCCTCCAGAGCTTTATCGGCAAGTCACAGAAACAATCTATGATTAATCATCGGCGAGGGTAAAGTCAAGCTGTTTACGCTCGAGATTAGTACGGGCCCTCATATATCCCCAACTTCTGGTTAGATTGTAATATCGCCATCTCTTACTTAGTTATTGGATTCATGCTACAAAAGTAAGCATTTCCCCAAACATAACAAAATAATAACCTGCATTTTTTCCGCAAATTATTTGTTAAGTTAAGAAATTATCTTTATCTTTGCAAAATCAATAACTACAATTTGAATAAGATAAAAACAATCAATTATGAAATTATTTATTTCCATATTGCTACTCTCGTCAATTAACATCTTTACATCTACTGCAGGAGTATCAACCTCTTACATAATAAAAGGAACTGTTGTGGATCAGAGGAATGAACCCATAATTGGTGCATCAGTCATCACACCAGGAACCTCAAATGGTGTTATTACCGACTTTTATGGGCATTTCGAAATAAGAGTCCCTATAAAAAAAGGTATTAGCCCTATTGTAAGAGCGTCTTATGTTGGGTATAAGAATACAGAATTTATGGTGAATAAACCCATGACAGTAAAGATCGTTCTGATAGAAAAAACTCAAAAATACAAGAATCTTAGTGGAACTTGGAGTATAATTGAAGACAATACTAAACCAAAAGCAGCCGAGAAAGTTGAAGCACAAGAGACTGATCCATATAAGATAGGCAATACATTTTTCGACAAAAAAGATTATATAAACGCGGCTTCTTATTATCGAAAAGCTGCGGAACAAGGAAACAATAATGCACAAAATGATTTGGGTTATTTGTACTATTATGGTAAAGGGGTTGATCAAAGTTATGAACAGGCATTAATATGGTTTACTAAAGCTGCAAATCAAGGCAATAGTACATCTCAAAACTGGATTGGACATCTTTATTATAATGGAAATGGCGTTGAACAGAACTATGCAACCGCTCTAGAATGGTTCTTAAAATCAGCAAACCAAGGAAATTCATCAGCCCAAAACAATATAGGAAATATTTATTGTTATGGTAGAGGTGTGGTTAAAAATTATAAGAAGGCAATAGAATGGTATAAAAAGTCTGCAGAACAAGGCTATAGTTGGGCGCAATACAATCTGGGAAATATGTATTTTAATGGCCATGGAGTTGACCAAAACTACGAATTAGCCCTTCAATGGTATACTAAAGCTGCGCAAAAAGGTAACACATCTGCCCAAAACAGAATAGGTGTCATGTATCATGATGGTAAAGGCGTTATAAAAGATTATAGTACAGCTTATGACTGGTTTAAGAAATCTGCAGATTTGAATTACGATTGGGCGCAATTCAATCTAGGGAATATGTATTATAATGGTAATGGAATTAAGAAAAGCTACGAATTAGCACTGGAATGGTTTAAAAAAGCAGCAGAACAAGGTAATGCTGATGCCCAAAACATTATTGGCAAAATGTACTATACAGGGGAGGGAGTTGCGGTTAATTACCAACAGGCTTATGAATGGTTCAAAAAATCTGCAGAGCAAGGCTTTGGTTGGGCACAATATAATATTGGGAATATGTACTACGATGGCCATGGATTCGATGAAAACTACGAATTGGCATTAGAATGGTATAAAAAAGCTGCAAATCAAGGAAATGCTGAAGCCCAAAACAAAATTGGAAATATGTACAACTCAGGTAAAGGAGTTGTCCAAGATTATAGTAAAGCATTTGAGTGGTATCAAAAATCTGCGGAGCAAGGCTTTGATTGGGCACAATATAATATTGGGAATATGTACTATAATGGTCATGGGGTCAAGAAAAACTACGAATTGGCGCTACAATGGTATATTAAAGCTGCAAATAAAGACAATCCTGCCGCACAAAACAGAATAGGAATTATGTACTACTCCGGTGAGGGGGTTCCTCAAGATTATAAAAAAGCCGTTGAGTGGTATCAAAAGGCTGCTAATAGCGGATATTCGTGGGGACAAGATAATCTGGGTGATATGTATTATTATGGTCATGGAGTCGATAAAAACTACGAAATGGCGCTACAATGGTATATAAAAGCAGCAGAACAAGGTAATGCTGATGCCCAAAACAATATTGGCCAAATGTATTTTAATGGGGAGGGAGTTGCAATTAATTACCAACAGGCTTATGAATGGTTTAAAAAATCTGCTAATGCTTCAAATACAAATGGACAATACAACCTGGCAGAGATGTATTATAAAGGCAACGGTGTTACACAAAATTATCAAGAAGCCGTACGCTGGTATCGGAAAGCTGCAGATGGAGGGTCTGCCAATGCTCAAAATATGTTAGGCATGTGTTACACCAATGGCTATGGTGTACCCCAAAATGATACGACAGCATTTTTGTGGTTTAAAAAAGCAGCTGAAAAAGGGCATATTTATGGGCAAAACAATCTTGCTAATGCATATTATAGTGCTACAGGAGTTGAAAAAGACTATAAAAAAGCTGCGTATTGGTACGAAAAAGCTGCAGACAAAGGAAATGTTTATAGCCAAGACGCTCTTGCGTGGATGTATTATAATGGGGAGGGCGTTGAGAAAAACGTTTATAAAGCTCTTTCTTTAATTGAGAAAGCCGCAATGGAAGGAGACGCAGAAATCCAGTGTGATGCCGGTTTTTTATATTCAGAAGATACCCCATACAAAGATTACTCAAAAGCATATAAATGGACTAAAAAAGCAGTTGATCAGAATCTTGCAACTGCTATTAACAATATGGGATGGTATTATGAATATGGATGGGGGGTTGAAAAGAATATCAATACTGCTGTTTCATATTATAAACAAGCAGTAGATATGGGATGCCCTTCTGGTTATGCTAATTTAGGACGTATGTATGAAAATGGGCTTGGTGGATTAAATAAAAACTATCAGAAAGCTATGGAACTCTATTTAAAAGGGGCCGAAAAAAATAGTTATAAAGCCATGCGTAATATTGGTTCTTTATATGAAAAAGGGCTTGGCGTAGAGAAAGATATGGCAGAGGCTCTTATTTGGTATAAAAAGGCAGAAAAGGGAGGTGATTCTTTTGCAAAAAATCGCTTGTCTGAAATTAAGGATTTACTATCTGGCAATACTAATCACAATCCTGAGAAAAATATAGAGAGCCAACGTCCATCATCACCGGAAGCGACACCCTTACCTTCTTTGGGAAAGCGAATAGCCCTTATTATTGGTAATGACGATTATTCATCTGGACGACTTTCCAATCCTGTCAATGATTCTAGAGCGCTATCCATGAAACTCGAGTCGTTGGGCTTTATGGTTTCTTTGGCGAACAACTTGAACAAGGTAAGCATGGAAGACTCTATTGAAGCATTCTCTGAAAAAGCGAAAGGGTACGATATCGCATTATTTTATTATGCAGGACATGCCGTTCAACTAAATGGTGTTAATTACCTTTTGCCAGTTAAAGAGAGAATAACAAATGATGCTTCTATTAGAGCAAATTGTCCTACACTTGATTTGGTAATTCAAAATCTTATAGATGCCCAAATTAATAACAGTATTATTATATTAGACGCATGCCGTGACAATCCCCAAATGCAAAAGGTCGCTCTAAAGCGAGGATATAATGCGAAGGGACTAGCAAATATTAGAGATCTCCAATCAGGATTCCTCATTGCCTATTCAACACAGCCAAATGAAGAAGCTGATGATGGAAGCGAAAATGGCGACAAGAATAGCCCATTTGCAGTTGCTTTATTAAACGTTCTTGACAAACCAATGAAAACAATTGATGAAATATTCATTGAGGTTAGAAATCAAGTAAAAAAGAAAACCAACAGTAAACAGATCCCTGTATATTTTAACAATCTAAGAGACTTAGATTTAAGACTAAACGCCAATAGGTAAAATGATAGTAAATAGAAAACTTACAGAAATCTGCACTTCTGTCCTAATCGCAGGATTATTCTCGTTCATTACCTATTGGGCAATGAATGTAAAAACACCAATATCTGCGGAGAAAGCTAAGCTACAGCTCTTTGAGGCTTTCAGGCAATATCTATGGCCGAAAGAGGAATCCCATATAACAGACTCCATCATAATGATTGACACTCATTATGATCAACAATTTGTGATGGAGAAGGAGCTCCCTTCTATGTTGGAAAAAGGATTTGTGCCGGTTGCTGACAGAGATAAGTTATTACGATGCCTTGAGTATCTAAAGCAACGGGATGACTACAAATACATCTTGTTGGATATCTTCTTGGACAAAGCTGTTCAACAAGATGCAGATTCTTCTTTATACAAGACGATTGCGTCCATGCCAAGAATAGTAATCGCAAAACCACAAAACTATCCAATTGCTGACTCTTGTTTGTTACCCAAAACAGGGACTGTTCAATATAAGACAGCTCTATGGGAAAATGATTTTGTTAAATATCCATTCTCATATAAGGGGGAGAAAAGTTTACCTTTGATGATGTACGAGGACATTACGGGGAGAACAATTAGCAAGTATGGTCCAATCTATTGGGATAAAGGGCTTGCAAGGAATAGCGTTATTCTAACTTACGACAATGTTGATTTGGATATGCGTTCGTATTTAGGGGGATCTGATGACTATCCTATCGAGAATGACTTGGAGGATGCAAAAGGGAAATATATTCTCATTGGCAACTATGTCGATGATTTACATAACACCTATTTAGGAGAAATGCCAGGAACCCTTATCAATTTCTATGCTTTTCTTGCTCTTTTACATGGGCACCACAAGATAGGCATTGGATTGTTTTTTCTATTTCTTATAGTATTTTCGATTCCAATTTATTTAAAAATAACAGACTATTATATTCCCAAACAAATCAAAAATCATTTCTTAAATTTCGTCATTGTCAAGAAGATTATTTCTCTTGTCGAGAAAAAGTTATATACAAAGAAAAAGAATAAGTTCTTAGAAGTAATAAGGAAATGTATACTTTTCATTATCATGCTTTTATCAAAGCTATTCAATGAGTGGGTAGGATATCCTGTATATCTTCTGGTAATATGTCTTTTTACTTACCTTGTATTTAACGAAGCTTACGATATTTTAGTGACAACCGGACTCTTCTATCTATTTAATCTTGTTTGGGCTACATATCAAAAAATCAATATTAATAACTAAATGGAGATGAAAAAGAATGTTTGTTTTAGGATCTTTATTATTCTTGCGTATTTCTTGTTTTACCAATTCTATTCCTCTTCTGCCAAAGAATATCGGATCCGTAAAATGTGGAATTGTAATAAATTAAAGATTGGAGACAAAATTAAGAAAGAGGGTGACACTTTTCATGACGAGATGGTTATTCATTGGACAAATGCCCGTCAACTTATGGAAGTACAAGACACCTCCACTGGTGTAGTATTTAAAGTAGCCCAAAAGGGATTTGAGAAAAATAAAGTAAAGACATTATTTGAATTATTGACCAAAGAAAATAGTACGGGACACCGATCTATTTCATATGGCGAGAAATACTATACCGATAAAGATTATTATTTAGCAGACTCTTTACATTTCCCAGTTATAAACGTTCCTAATAGTAATACAATTCTTGAAGCTATATGGGATTGTAAAGGTAAGAAAATAGTAACAACTATAGTACTAACAGAGGATAATAAATTCTATATTATTACACCTGCTATTTATGGGAAGAAAAAACCTCGCGATATCCTACTTAACATCCGAGAACGCGAAACTGGACATAATTGGATAAACAATGTTTATCAAGATATTCCCATAACATATATCCCAGTAGATTAGATAATGGCTGGAGGGCTCATAAACGAGGATTATACGGACTACACCAAGGCTTTTGGTATTTTCAACAAAGGAAAAGCATTGGTGAATGGGGGTAGATACGACGAGGGTATGGATCTCCTTCGCCAATCCTATAACATAGTTGGCAGAGATGGCGCTAATAACATGACAATCCTTATCGCTGAGACTTCCGTTACTGATGGCTATCTTGCGGAGTTTCATGAGCTCATGGGGAGAGGTTATCTGGGCATAAAGGATTATGAGCATGCTATAGAGCATTTCAAACAATGGATAGAAGAGATTTCTGCGAAATATGGGCGAGACAGTGTTAAACTCGCGAAATGCCATCTGTGGCAGGCAAGGACATGGAAGAACATCAACGTTTATGGCTTTAATGTGAATTCCTCCTTCCAGAAGAACATGGAGAAACCTGTCTATCATTATAAGGCTGCCTACGAACTTTTAAAGTCCCGAAACGGAGATTCGGTAGAATTGAGTGCATTAAAGAACGAAATTATACATTTTTTCATCTCAAAGGTTTGTAGCCTCCAAATGACCCATTCCATCTGGATGTCGTTTCTATTGATTCCTTTGTCCATCATTATCCTAATCATTTGGGGATTCTCATGGCGCAGCCTGATAATGATTATAGCTTTCACTGGTGTTTTTCTGCTTTGGCGTATCATTAATCTCTGCATCATGGTGGGTCTGACTTGGAAGCACCATCAAAAGAAGGTCATTTGAGAGAAAAATAAAGAGTATGAGCATTATTAATCACTTCTTATCGGTGGTAACAGAACCACAATTCAAGTTGGCTCGTGATTTGACTGCCATGGCTATTGCCGATGGAAAAGTCACGCCAGAAGAAAAAGAGGCCATGAGTACTCTTTGTCAGTTGGAGAACATCAACGAAACGACATTGATGGAAAGTCTTCAAGGCGGTTTTGATGAGGCTGAGGCAAGAATCCCCAAAGAGCGTAAGGAAAAAGAATTATACCTTAAGAATCTCATCAAGTTAATTGGTGCCGACAAGTATGCTGCGCCACAGGAGATATACTTGTTCCAAATTGTTGCCGGAAGAATGGGGCTGAATCAAATGGATGTCATGGGGATATTCCTGGCTTGCACAACACATCAGTATTTCAAAGGTGATACGGGAATAGCCATATTCACCAGTTTTCTAAAAAACTACATTGCTCCTAAAAGTAAAACTGAGAAAGAGAATCGGGAAAATATTCGTGCTATCTTCGAAACCGTAGCCATCAATACTGAAAGGCTTCAAGATCCTGAAGCTGATCACGAACTGCTCCGTCAGAATCTGGAACGCGCTATCAATACCTTCATGGAGAATACCATTCTTATCAAGGAATTCCAAGATTTGAAGTTAGATTTTGTCCAAATGCTGAAAGAAGAAGCGTTGAGAACTTACAAGAAATACTATTAAAAGAAAAAGGCGCCAATGGGCGCCTTTATTCTATTACATCAGTTCTCATCCCAGTCGTCGACCTTGAAGTGGAGGTCTTGAGCGAGAGGATCGAAGTCGGTCCAGTAGTAGAAGAAGTCCTGAGACTGGGGAGGAAGGTCACCTTGGCCATCGCGGAAGATACAGTTGGTGGTTTGTTCTGCCAGTGCTTCCCCACGGAGATTGATGTAATACTCTCGTCTGCTCTCCCAATCATTATCGTACCATTCCAGTTCAAGACCATCATACCAGCCATCGCCAGCCCAGTACTCCCAGCAGACACGTCCATCAACATCGCCCCAACCCTGACGGTGACGGAGATCGTCGATGCGTTTGCCAAGAATCTCACAGATACCATTGGATATCACATCGTTGTAACTGACATACCGGGGATTGAACCACACACCTGTCCACTCATCATAGTCATGATCATGGACCTCGCCAATGGTCCACTCCCAGATATACCACGCCCACATCGGATGATGGGCCTCTGCGCAAAGGTCTCCCAGATAGAGTCCTTTCTGAGCCTTACGGGCACTGGTAAAAGCACAGCGGATGGGGTGAATCTCACGGTTGACGATGTCGTGAAGCATACGGGCTTGCATATAGACCACACCTGCCGTGGGTGAGCAGCTGCACACCCTTTCATCATAAAATCTACGTCGCATAAAATGATTGTTGTTCTGATATTTGTCTTGGCCATCAGGCGCTGAAGCCCTTGACCCTGTGGCGGGCGGGCTTCAGCTCGATGGCTTGGGGATTGAACTTCTCGAAGGCCTTCGTGATGTCGGAGGCTTCGATGCGTTGGAAGTCGTCACTGCCTGTGGAGAAGATGCGATCAGCCATGGCGGGGATGACCCCATTATGGACGAACTGATCGACCCAGCGGGCATTGCCGAAGTTGGACATTTTCTGTCCCAAAGTCTGACCAATGATCTGCTGCATTTCAGCATCAGCCTCATCGGTAAGGATGTACTCATCACGCTCGAACAGCTTTCGTGCTATCTCCATCAGCTGGTCAGCAGAGTAATCGTCGAACTGATAGCGGAAGGGGAAGCGGCCTGAGAGTCCCGGATTGGTGGAGAGCATGGTGTCCATCTCCTTGGGATAGCCTGCCAACACGATGAGCATGTCGGGATTGGGTTGGGTGAGTACGGTGAGCAGGGTGTCGAGTACGCGCCCTCCGAAATCCTTCTTATCGTCTTTGCATGTGATGAGGGTATAGGCCTCGTCGATGAAGAGCACGTTGCCCCTGGCCTCCTCGAGGATGGCTTTCATATTCTCCTCTGTCTGACCAATGTACTGCCCCACGAGGCGGGTACGGTCTACGGCAATCACCTCGCCTTTGGAGAGTAGCCCGAGGGCGTGGTAGAGTTTGCCAAGTTGACGGGCGACCGTGGTCTTTCCTGTTCCAGGATTACCCGTGAAGATGGAGTGATACACCTGACGGCTGTTGGTCTTGAGACCGCGACGGCGACGCTCGATGAAGAGACGCGTCTGGTTAGCCATCGTCATGATGCCTTGCTTGACGTTCTCAAGGCCGATCATCGCATTGAGTTCGCGCATGCTGTCGTCGAAAGCGGAGCTTGCGGCAGTCAGTTTCTCGAAAGGGATGTCTGCTTCGCCGAGCATGGTGGTCTCGTCATCCTCCATCAGAGGCAAGGCGCGCTCGAGATAACGGGGGACGATGTCCTCGGTGATGAACTGACGGATGTCACTGAGCGACCAGTTGGTCAACGTGCCACGTTCATACCCTTGCAGAATAGCCCGTGAGAGTCGGTTCCTGACGACATTGTCAGGTTCCAGGCACTCTTCTCTCAGCAGGTCGAAGAAGGCCTGTACCAACTCGAATGCCGTGTAGGGCTCTTGTTCTATGTAACTGTCGCTACGGAAGAACTGCCTGAGGGAGGGAAAGAGGCCCAAGAGGTCGTCGATCTCCTGTCGTGTACCGCAAAGCCAGAGGGGGATGGTCCCATCCGATTCGCGTACACGATCGATAATCTTCCGCATGATGACCTTCCCATTGGAGCTCGTCAGTTCATTGATACGAGTGAGGCAGAGCACCTTCCTGTCAGTCTCGCCTATCTGCTCGGCAAGAGGCTCATAGGGATTGGAGCGGGAAAGGTCGAAGAGGGTGGAACAGTCGATATAGCTGAAGCCATAGTTGTAGGCCACCAGGCTCTGAAGAGCCTTCAACACTGTTGGAGTCACATCGCTATTACGCGTACAGATGAGAAGATTCTCGTTGGGGTGGAGCGCTTTCTGTCCTGATTCCTTGCGGAACTCGTTGAACAGAGTCAGGTGGCGCTCGCGCATCACCTTGGAGCGGAACTGGGCCATACCCGGGCGCTCAGCCATAAAGTCCCATCCTGTTTCTGTCTGGAGGCAGGAGGTCATCGTGTGCTCCACACCTGAGAACAAACAGAGCTGAGGTTCCCCAATGGTCACGTTCAGTTCGTCGTCGAGTGAGAAATCGATACGCTGCAGGGTATCGTCCAGTTCATCGCAAACGAACAATAAATACTTGCCAGGAAGCCAGATCTTCTGGCAGGGGATGATGTCAGAGAACTTGTGCATGCAGCCCCTTTTCCGGTCTTTCGCACTTACACACATCGGGAAGTAAGTGTCGGTGTAGATAAAGCAGGTGAAGTGGTGTCTTTTTAAGTCAACGCCACGCTTCGCCCTTAGAGTAACGGCTATGGTACCCTCGCTGTACCATCCCTTTTCGTAGCCGGGCAGCACATCCACCTCAATGGATGCCACATCGTCGAGGAAATTGTGTTTGTCATGGCTTAAAGTCATCATGCCCTCAGCCACCTTCTCGTTGATTTCCCGTGGAAAGGGAAGTTCGAGCTCGACTGGCATTGGTTCATCATCACTTTCTGTAGATTCTTCGTTTTCCAGGTCATCTTCCAGGTCATCATCGAGGTTGTCATCTGAGTCGTCACTGTCGAGTGCATCGTCAATGAACTGTTTCAGTAATAACTCAAATTCTTCGTCTGTCTGATGTTTCTGATCTTTCTGCATAAGAAATAATAAGGTATCTAAAACGTCTAAAATAGTTGATGTAGGCCTTTGGTAAAAAGGCGCGAGAGGTATTTGGACAACGGCCGCAGGGCCATCGTCCAGTAAGGTTCACAGAGATTTACGCGAAGTCTCTATCACAAAACGACCGTGTCTGTGTGCCAATAAGTCAAAGAGCGTACGATCCCGCTGGCCTTTTACAGCCAGTGCATACTAAATGTTAACGAGTTTTGTGATAATTGTTACTTGATTGTCATGCTTTCTTTTGATTTGCGGCTGCAAATATATGAAAAAATCCCGATATCTTCCAAATAAATATCGGGATTTCTTTCATTATTTAACATTTCTCGCGTGCGATATCAATGAGGTACGCGCATGGATTTCAGGAAATTATCTATGAGTTTGATACGCTCCTGATTGGGGGTTTCTATCAGTGATGCACCGTTGTTAAACTGCATCACGGTGGCCTTGCCTTCCTCGAACACGGGCCAGTGGGGGAGTCCCTCACCGTTGGGATCACCTCCCGTCTTGGCGAAGTTCACCCAGTACTGCTGCATCAGGTCGCTCACCTTCTTCTCCTGAGGATACTTGTCAGCCTCTTCATCGAAGGCGCCTTTCAGATAGAGCATATCGTCAGCATGGGCTGCTCCCCGTCGATTACCTTTTGCATAGACCGTGCGATCAGACTTCTGGGCTAAGTAAGCTGAATAGACAGGACTCTTACCCGTCTTCTTCTGCATGGTAGTCCAGGCATAGGCTGGCCATCCGAAGCCCACATCGCGCGTAAAGTCGCGCATACTGAAAACCCGTTCCTCTTCGGTTGAGCCTGGGTAGTATACCTTCGCGCTGTCAGCCCATTGGCCAGGTAACTGGCTGAACTGCTGCTCGTATTGCTCTACGCTCACCGAGTCATAATCTACGGCACCCTCGTCGCTGTTGTGCATGATCAGCACGGGCACGTCGTTGTAGCTGCCTTTCTCATAGAGGTCACAGATAGGCTCCGGAATCACGTAGCCGTCTATAATAGGGATACAGGCCTGGAAGTTGACATCATTGCCTGTCAGCTCCTTGGCATCCATCTGGCGCATCTCCTCGATAGAACTTTTCTTCAGCTGGTTCATAAACATCCAGCCATACATCTGGGCCTGCATCTGGTTAACCACATTCAAGGGCGACATCATAGCTCCGCTCTGACTGATACAGGCACGGAACAAGCCCTTGGCCAGGGGCGAGGCACAGAGGATATGACAACTCATGGCGCCTGCCGACTCGCCGAAGATGGTGACCTTCGAGGGGTCGCCTCCAAAGTTCCTGATATTGCGCTGTACCCATTGAAGGGCGAAGATCTGGTCGAGGATGCCATAGTTGCCGGAATGTCCATCCGACTCTTTTGCCAGATCGGCATGGGCCATGAATCCCAAAGCGCCTGCCCGATACTCGACAGAGACGGCGACGACACCTCGGCGAGCCAGACTCTGCCACAGATCACCACCATAATGCTCAGTGCGGAAGGCGCCACCATGGATAAACACCATCACGGGCAGGGCCTCATCGACGCTCTTGGCTGGTGTGACGACACTCAGGTAGAGACAATCCTCGCTCATCATGTCGTACTTCACATAACTTTTTTCGGGCTGAGGGGGCCATTTGGCCACATCCTCCGCCTTCAACACACCCTCCCAGGGTTTGGCGGGCTGTGGAGCCTTCCATCGCAGGTCGCCCACAGGGGCAGCAGCATATGGAATGGCTTTATACACGGCGAGGTCTGTTCCGTCGGGAGTAGCCTCGACATCACCTGTCTCTACATGCGTCCTCATCAGCGGCTGAGCCTCTGCTGCCACCATCGTCATGAGTCCGCAGACCATCATGAATAGTTGTTTCTTCATTTTGTTACTTTAGTTTACAAATGAGGGGGCCTAATCCTCTGCGAGGGTAAAGTCAAGCTGTTTACGCTCGAGATTAGTGCGGGCCACCTGGATGCGGATGGGATCGCCAAGCTGATACTTCGTGTGGTGGCGACGGCCAACAATCATATAGTTCTTCTCATCGAAGTCATAGTAGTCGTCGCCAAGGTCGCGAATGGGTATCATACCCTCACAGTGGTTCTCGTCGATCTGGGCATAGATACCGTAGGAGGTGATGCCGCTGATGTGTGCATCGTAGGTATTACCGATCTTATCCTCCATAAACTCAACCATCTTGTACTTGATCGAGTCGCGCTCAGCATTCTGTGAAATCTGCTCCATGTCGCTGCAATGCTCACAATACTCCTCGTACTTATCTTTATTGGCAGAGCGCCCGCCATCCTGATACTTTGTCAGCAGACGGTGCACCATCATGTCGGGGTAACGGCGGATGGGCGAGGTGAAGTGGGTATAGTAGTCGAAAGCCAGTCCGTAGTGTCCGATATTAT
>Ga0326512_10002606_pt1 | contig 13330 bp, 19 predicted proteins | sample 1_2617_0518_D_FD_203652 | JGI IMG/M metagenome (GOLD analysis project Ga0326512, IMG submission 203652) | Bovine rumen microbial communities from UC Davis, California, United States - 1_2617_0518 | ecosystem: Host-associated > Mammals > Digestive system > Stomach > Rumen | place: USA... | reverse complement strand
TACGGACCTTCTAGCGTATGCTTACGTGAAAAATCAAAGGGCCTTTGAACTATATGGATATATTCATAAACCGTTAGATGTTGGGTCCGCTGATGGTGCTCAAATCTCTAAGAAAACTGCTCTAAAACGTGCTGAAAAGTATATGAAGCTTTACGATCCGATGATACCGGATTCCATCACAATTAAAGCTCTGGATAAAGGCGTGTTCTTCGATACGGAAAGATTTCAGATGATTGATGTTGGAGATGCAGTTCATGTTGTTTCTGAGCCTCACGGTATTGATAAGAGCCTTATTTGCTTAAGTCTTAAATTCGATATCATGAATCCTCAGAACAATGAGTATAAGATCGGAAAATATATTCCTGAGGGAGACGATTATAAGATTAAAAATCTTACTGATTCTTTCTCAAAATCTAAGAAAAAGTAAATAGGTGATTTGAAATGTATATCCCAACAAATATATGTCTGGTCGCAGGTATTACGACGATGAAATGGGCAATATCGTTCATAAACTTGAGCATATGATGGATAACGAGATGAATCCTGAAAAACGTATGGCTCTTCAGGACATTATCGGAGAACTTCAGATGTAAATAACTAGACGACTTAAGGCTTACGGAGATTCTGAAATATGAGTTTCCGCAAGCCTATTTCATTTATAGAGGTGAAGGGTATGGATACCCAAATCATAATCACTATACTTTGTTCGGTGATTGCTTCATCTGGGTTTTGGGCATTCATAACAAAGATTAGCGAAAAGAAAGACGTTAGGACACAGATGCTTATTGGGCTTGGCCACGATCGAATCATGTATCTTGGCATGAAGTATATTGAACGTGGAGAAATCACTCAGGGTGAGTATGAGAATCTCCACAAGTATTTATATGAGCCTTACAAGAAGATGGGCGGAAATGGCTCTGCAGAAAGAATCATGCGGGAAGTCGATAAATTGAAAATTGTTCCTGATGTCTACGGTTCATAAGGAGGAAAATCAAAATGGTATTTTCCAATAAGGTTTATGACGTGCTTAAGTGGATAGCTATGTACTTGCTTCCGGCTCTTGGCACTTTGTATTTTGCTCTCTCCAGCATCTGGGGTCTGCCCTATGGAGAACAGATCGTCGGAACCATTACTGCGATCGATACTTTTATTGGTGTTCTGCTCGGGATCAGCACGGCCAATTACAACAATGAACTTAAGAAGACTTAAAGTGAATCCCGGGAGGTGTGACTTATTGAGTTGCACCTCTTATTTCTTTTTAAGCGGAAGGAGATTAAATAATGTCTAATATATCTCAATACTTGGCCGCGATTAATTCGGCCATTTATGGAAAAGATGTAAGAGGTGCAATTCACGACGCTATTGAGACGATAAATGATGACGTGAAAGATCTTCCGGCGTCGTTTGATGATTTAGAGGACGATTTTAATACTTTATCAGATAATGTTACAGATTTATCATGTGATATTAGTGATACCAATAATTGTATAAATGAGGCACTTCCATTTTTAAGGGATACTAATAAGTTTGTCAGTATTGAAGGTACTGTAAACATGCCTCTAAAACAACTTATCATCTACGGCAAGTCCGTGCAGGACGGCACACCTTCGCCTTCCAGCCCTGCGGCTATCGTGACGGCTGGCAGCGGTGGCACCTTGCCGATGGTGAGCGCGGGGAAGAACCTGATACCGTTTACCTATGGTGCTTCGAAGACCATAAGCGGCGTAACATTCACTCCGAATCCGGATGGCACGGTGACTGTTTCGGGTACGAATACCGGAAGCAGCAACGCGGACTTCAACGTGTTTCGTTCCGCGATTAGCGGTTTTCTGCCGAATGGCACTTATAGGGTTTCCGGATTTCCCACCGATGGCACTGGTCTGAGTGCCTGCGTGCTGACCGTGCGGACGAACGACAAAAGCGGCGGCAACGCGAATTACACGAGTATACCATCCAGCGGACGGACGTTTGCTTGCAGGGATAGCGGCACGATCACATCCATATACATCTCCATCGCTCCCGGTACGGCTGTAAACGCTGTATACAGGCCCATGGTGAATGTCGGCACCAGCGCAGGGGCATACGCGCCCCCAGTGGCCATCGCCTCCACCATCCCCACGCCGAACGGCCTGCCGGGTATCCCTGTTGAAAGCGGCGGGAACTACACTGACACGGACGGTCAGAGATGGTTGTGCGACACCATAGACCTGGAGGCGGGGGCGTACACCCAGCGGTGCCATGTCCGGACGGTGACCTCCGTGGGCCACGTTGAGACCGGCGCGCCGAATCGGCCTTACTTCTTCATCCGCTACAGCGATGACTCCGCGGATATCAACGACGGATATATCGCCGGAGAAACTGAGCCACCTGCGGCGATGGCGGATTACCTGCCGCGCGTGCCTCGTGGTGAGTGGTGGGCAGGCACGATGGATGGCATCACCATCACCAGTCATGGCAATGTGGCGATCAGGCTTCCCGGCTGTACGACCAAGGCGCAGGCCGACGCCTATCTCGCGGAACATCCGCTGAGCATCGTTTACGCTCAGGCCGCGCCGGTGGTCAACCAGCTGACGGAGGCGAAACTGACCGCGCTTCGCGCCCTGCGGGGGAGGAAGGGTCTGACGAACCTGTACAGCGCAGACCCGGTTGAACCGGAGTTTAGGACGGAGATGCACGTCGATATACCGACGTATATACAGTCAGTAATCAAAAAGCCATTGAGCCTCTATGACCTGAACATTACGCCTGGGTCATGGAACAACATCCATCCGGACTTTGACTCCGAGACCGAGGAGTACGCTGTCACACTGCGCAATGGGTACGCCGCCACGGTAAACGCCGTTGTCATCGGTACGAGTGTGACGGTCGAGTTCAGCAACATCGGCGGCGCGGTAACCTACTTCACGACAAGTACCAGCTCCAGCGCGGTGGGCGACCGGAAAACCTACTCCTGCAATGTCAGCCCATTTGACGCGGGCGTCGGCGGCGGTCTGGTGATGACCGTGACCGATGGGAACGCTACACGAAGGTATTATTTGAATATTACTAGCGTTGGATAAGTCAATAAGACTGAGATTACTACATACTTAATTAATTTATTCTGAAGTGTATAAATTAGAATCAAAAAATGGAGGTAATTCAAAATGACAGCTAATGAGAAGAGACTTAGCGTTAGGAATAAGTATAAGACCATTATTGGCAGAAATGTTTATTCTCAATCTAAGAGGGATTATTGCTATAAAAAGTACACCGATGGCAAGTACTATTCGGATTGCTCTAGTTCCGTGTCTTATACGTATAAGGAGTGTGGGTATGGATTCGGAATTATGAGAACCACTGATATGTACATTAGTTCTAAGTTCACCGATGTTCCGGTTAAGATCAAGAACGGCATTATTCAGAATCCTGAAGTTTTACAAGTCGGAGATATGCTTTTGTTCGCCGGTAATGATGCTGGCCGCAAGAAGTGGGGTTACGTAGGGCATGTCGAGATGGTTGGAGAGATCAACGGAAGTACTGTTATGCTCTATGGCCATGGTTCTGGAAATCCGAAACGTCACGAGATGAATGCCTATTGCAAGAGTAGGTATAATACGAAAGCTTCAACTCCTCTTGGACGGAGGCTTCTGATTAAGGTTCGTAGGTTCATTCAGGATGACGTTAGCGGAAATACTGAGAAGGCAGAAACGCCTGCTATCGCTACCGGAGCAATCAATGTTCGTCATGGTAATTATTATGTGAGGACTGCTCCCGATAAGGGTGCTAAGAGCATTGGAATTGTTCATACTGAGGATCAGGTTCCCTATACTGGAGTTAAAGAGAATGGTTGGTATCAGGTTGCGTTTAACAGGCAGATCGGCTATTTGTCCGTGAAGGCCGGAGACCCTATTGCTGGTATCCAGACTCAGATGCTTATCGTTAAGAGTGGTACATGGTATATTCGTGTAGCTCCTGGAACTGGCAGCAATAAGCTTTGTGCAGTTCACGGAGGAGATAGAATAGTCTATACTGGTGATGAAGATAATGGCTGGTATAAGGTTTATCATGATGGAATTGAGGGATGGATAAGTTCTAGAGCGATTGTTAAGTAGTTGACACCAAAGGTCCGAGATGGTATAATTAACTTGCTGTTTCGGACCTTTTCTTCCTTATGGAGGAGGCATAAGTTATGGAGAAGAAAAGGTTATACGACGCAATAATGGATTGGATGGAACATTACAAAAAGAACTCTGTTAAACCGTCGACTTACGATAGGCTTATAGTATCGCTAGATTCGTTGAGAAAATACGAGATCTCTGATATTTTCATAGATGAACTAGACACGATAGATTTGCAGGATTATTTAAACCAGCTTGTTACCGATGGATACGCATTAACGACAATTAAGAAGCAGTATCATTTGTTGAGCGGTTATATACTCTACGCGAATTTAAACGGTGATATTCTAAGGCCTATCCATAAAGGAGCAAAACTTCCATCTGAATCGGCAGTCAAGAAACGTAAGCGAGAAGTTGTTTCGTACAGTCACGAAGAGCAGGAAGCTTTAAAAGACGTTTTATATTCTGGAGAGAGTCCTGCTTATTATTCGGCTATTCTGATGTTAGAAACCGGTATGAGAATAGGAGAGGTTCTCGCGTTATGTTGGACTGATATTGACTGGAAGAGGAGAGCCATCAGGATCAGTAAGACTTTAGTCAGACTTGGAGACTGTAGGAATAGTTATGTTCAGGATAGTGCAAAGTCTTTTACGAGTAATCGAACGATCCCAATGAGCAAAAATGCTTATGAGCTTCTCGATTACTTGAAAAGGATTGAAACTTCCTGTTCGCCATTTATATTCCATAACAGGCGAGGCGACTACTTATCTTACGAAACTGTTCGATGGTGGATCAAGAAAGCATGCTTAAAAGCAGGAGTTCCGTATTATGGTCAACATGTTTTTAGGCATACATTTGCGACCAACTGCTACGAGAGAGGTTGCGATGTTAAGATGTTGTCTAAAATGTTGGGGCATTCCGACGTTACGGTAACATATAACATTTACATCCATCTCTTTGGCGATGCTCTTGAAGAAATGAGATCGGTTGTTGGCTGATGGGCACAATATATGGTATATGTGATATTTGTGACACACTACATATTGTGGCGTTTCACAGGTCTCCAAAACCTTTGTTGAGGGTTCGAATCCTTCTGCCCCTGCCAATGCAGATCTTACAAAATAGGATCTGCGTTTTTGTTTATTCTGTATAAACTAGCACGTAGGTTCAAATGATCTGAAAAAGTCCGAAACAGCAATTTTGATATTTAACATAAAAATAACATTTATATGCCGGTGTAGCTCAATAGGTAGAGCAGTTGATTTGTAATCATCAGGTTGTAGGTTCGAGTCCTATCAGCGGCTTTTCGCGGGCAAAACAGCTCCTTTAATAGAAAGAATAAAGGAGGAATTATAATATGTTTGAGAAGCACGTTATTGCTATTAGGATCTATTACGGTCTTAACTCCACACCGATGGCCGATCTTCGGATGAATGATGGCGTTGTTGAACATATTCAATGGAATGATATTAAGGCACGCAAGAATTTTGAGCCGATGATAAACGGCTATACGTTTGTGTATGATGAGAGACCAAAAAGAAAATGGGAAGAATGGCTTTAAGAGGATGAAACACTCCTCTTTCTTTTTCGCGGGTAAAACAGACTCCTTATTGAAAGGAGTGGATTCTATGTCTAACGTAGTATATATTCTGGTTCGTGAGGATACTTATGGATCGTCGGAAATCGAAGGGGTATTTTCTTCAAAAGAGAGAGCTAAACTTGCACAAAGCTATTTCGAGCATCGGAATGGCTCTATGAACGATTACTCTATTCGAGAAGAAGTGATTGATATGACGATACCGATATGCATAGGTAATCTTGAACAGGAACTTGCAGAATATAACGCAACTAAGGACCTACTCGATAGACTTAAGAGGAGCTTGGAATAACCAGGCTCTTTCTTTTTTTTTGATACATTAGAAAGGGCGATATAAAATGCCGAAGTATTATGTTGCTGGTATTCCATACTATGATAATAGCCTACAACATCAAGGAATTCAACAGTCGGATATCGATCAAAAATACGGAATTCCAGAACTCAAAAAGTTTCCTATGCCTGACGCAGATCATGTTCGGTCGGCTATTAGATTTTTTAACTATGTTACTCCGAAATATGAAAGAAAGCTTGCGGCTGCTATTCTACGTAGAATGAAGGAATACGGATTAGATTTTACTGATATTTCGGTTAGCCCTGTTAATAGGTTTTATAAATACATACCTAGAAATGATAAATAATAAAAGGAGGGTACGTTATTATGTCTGTTAATTTAAACGTATCTGCTATGAAATACAAAGATCCATCGACTGGCGAATATAAAAATGTGGTCGGGGCACTCGGTGACAGTTATGCTGAAGACATGATTGCGCCGAAGTATGAAGATCTTACCTTCCCCGTTACTGAAGGCCAGCTTTGCATTTACAATAATAGCTTATATAAAGCTAAGCAGGATATTTCTACATCCGAATCTTGGACTGAGGCTCATTGGGAAACTACAACTATTGATGAGGGATTTCGTGAAGCAAACGAAGGCCTTACTGATTTAAAGAGCCAGATTGAAGAGATCAGTCAGACTGGCATCGACGCATCCGGGGCATCTGATGGTCAAGTTCCTGTTGCTGACGGTCAAGGTTCGTGGGCGTGGGATGACTCCGCTGGTGGCGTGTCCGATGTGCAGGTCAACGGTGTGTCCGTGGTAACGGACGGCGTGGCGAATGTGCCGCAAGCGAAGTCATTTGGCTCTGCGGGCGTCGTAAAAGTAAATAATTATCGTGGACTCGGATTCGAGAGTGACGGTTCTTTATGCGCCTCCCCCGCAAATGACGGTCATATTAAAGGCGGTGTTACTGGATATGCCCCAATCGTGCCGGTAACACAGCATATGTCCGCTTTTTACGGCCTTGCCAAAGCCGCCGGTGACGCCACACAGAGCCAGTCCAGCAACGCGGTAGGGAACTACACGGTCAATGCCAAATCCGCCATCTCCCAGATGCTCAACGGCTCCGTTGCTGTCACAGGCACAACCCCGACCATTACAGCCCTTCCCGGCATCCGTTATGTTTGTGGCGAGGTGGCAACGCTGGATATCACACTTCCGGCGAGTGGTATCGTGGATATTGTTTTTGAGTCTGGCAGTACGCCGACCGTGCTAACTATCACCCCGCCGACAGGTGTTACGGTCAAGTGGGCGAACGGGTTTGACCCGACGGCGCTGGAGGCCAATACGACCTATGAGATCAACATTGCGGATGGTCTGGGGGTGGCTGGGTCGTGGACGTAATGGAGATTCGCAGACGGCTAATGATGCAACCCCAGCAGACCTACGTCAAGAACGGCCTTGTGCTATGGCTGGATGGTATCGACAAGGGCAACGTGTCCGGGTCATGGGTGGACAAAGTTAGCGGGTATGAGTTTGCTGGCGTGAACAATCCAACATTCGGCACGGATTATGTTGAGTTAGACCGTAAAACTAATTATTTAGTCAACAGTGATTTTTCGCCGCCCACATCAAGTAATGGCACTATTGAAGTAGTCGCCACTGGATACACGTATGTATCTGGCAGATACCAACTGCTATTCATGCCAAAGATTATTGATGGTGGCGGTATCGCGCTTGGGTTATATGGGTTGAATGTTATTTGGAGTACCTCAGTAAAACCCATACTGGAGAATGGTGTGGGGTTTGAGGTATTATCAGTAAATGAGGACAGGGCACTTAGTGATGGCACAAGTTTGTCATTCTCCACAAACACAAACAATTGGGGGAGTGCAAACACCAACAATTACATTGGTTGCCGAGCAGGAACTGGGGTTTTCTATGGTGGGAAAATCCACTCCATCCGCATTTACAACCGAAAACTGACAGCGGACGAAATCCTCAATAACCAGCGCGTCGACAACAAGCGCTTTAACCTCAGACTGAACATTTGAAAGGAGCATTATCATGCGTAATATTTATATTGTCAACGCCACGCAGGTCGTGGTATCTGAGTCTCACCCCGAGGGTATTTTCTCTACTGTCTCGGACTATCCCAAGCAGTACGACAGCCGCAACTACAACGCGACCGAAGCCAACCCGAACGGTGATGAGGCCCGTGCGTTGGATGTCGCCAAGGCCGAGTTCTACAGCCGCGTCAGCGCGTTCCTGAGTGCTAATAACCGCGCCATGTGGACGGTCACTCTGACTCGTGCAGACGGCAGGCAGATCATGCGTGAGTCTGTTGGTGTGTTCCCGGACATGACTCCCGCCCAGGAACCTGAACCCGTGGTTGAGGAGTAATTGAGCATTCGCAGTAATTCAACGGTCTGAGAGTTTGAGGACTTCTCAGTAGTGCAAACCCTTGAGAGGGTCTAATGAAAGCCCGAAAATAAGGTACTTATTAATCCATGGAATGGTAAGTATCATCTACGACATACCGACGCACAGGGGCTTTCGGTTAACCATTTGGTATGAGTCGTGGATATTTAATCTATGGTAAGAGCCCACCACGCTTAGCTTCTTGACGAGGAATGACGCGAACCACGGTGGGACATTTTGCTGCTGTCGTCTAATGGTAAGACGGATGCCTTCCAAGCATCAAATACGGGTTCGATTCCCGTTAGTGGCTTTGAAACCTTATGCTTCGACTGGTTGTAAGGATTCTGGGTGGCCTCCGGAGTTCTAGTTTGGGTCGAAGCAAATCAAAATGGCAGTTGGTCCTTAAGAAAGTAGGTTTACCATGCTTAATGATTTGGACATGATCTCCTGGGATTTTGATGGGAGTATTAAAATTTATCCTATTTCTGACGTACATCTTGGAGCTATGGAACACGCCGAACCTGAATGGCAAGAGTTCCTTAAAAAGATTGAAGATGATGACGCCCATCTGATTTTAGCGGGCGATCTTTTAAATAACGGAATACGTAGCTGTAAGTTTGTAAATCCGTTTGATGAGGCTATCCGACCCAGAGATGCTAAACGGCGTATGGTCGAGTATTTAAAGCCAGTTAAAGACAGAATACTATGCGTGGTTTCTGGTAATCATGAGAGACGAACATATAAAGATGATGACCAGGATCTAACGTATGATATTTGTGCAAAACTTGACATCGAGCATCTTTATCGGGAAAACGTGGGTTATATGCGAATAGGCTGTGGCAAGAGAAAAGCCAAGAAATCAGAGATCATTAACAGTGTATATAGTTTTGCTGTAACTCATGGAACAGGCGGTGGTATTTACACAGGAGCGTCTGTTAACCGTGACGAGAGATTTGGAAATGTTATAGATGGTCTTGATTGTTTAATTACCGGGCATGTTCACAAGGGATTCGTTACTAAGCCTTCGAAGATTATACTTGATACGAGAGCTAAAACTGTGAGAATGTCTCACTACACTGTTATATCCTGCGTATCGTGGCTAAACTACGGAGGATATGCGGCTCGAGGTATGTTATTGCCCGCTCAGGTTTGTGATCCTCAGGTGATACATTTATCTGGTGGGAGAACTAAGAAACTTACAACTACATGGTAAATTTTTATAAAGGAGAGTTTTTGTTATGAGCGTAGATAGCAGAAGCAGAGTTGAGAATATTCTGAATGTTATTCTCGATCAAATTGATCCGTCTGTTCTGGAGCCTGCTCAGTCTCGTGTTGAGGCTTTGCTTTTGCTCTTGGAAGGTAAAATCGAGGACCTTGCAGATCTTGCTGGTAAACTGCCTATTCATATATGTATAGAGGGCGAGTATAATCCGCTTACTGGTATGCCGACTATTTCTAACCCCAAAGTTGATATTTTCTACCTTGTCCCCAGTGGATCTGGTACAAATGTTTACGACGAATGGGTTTATAGCGGAACTGGTTGGGAGCAGTTTGGCGGTGGCGGAACAGGCATCTTGCCTAATTTCTCGATTGGTACAGTCACTACTCTTCCTGAGGGAAGTCAGGCTACTGTTACACTTACCGGCACTATGCAAGATCCCGTACTTAATTTCGGGATTCCCGAGGGTCAGGCTGGCGATGAATACACGGTTCTGGTTCAGGCACAGCAGCCCGTTCAGACAAGTAATAAGTTATGGATCAATCCCGGCAATAGTGATATTGTCGAGATCCCAACTTACGAAGAATTTGAAGAAGTTGCGCAGGATGTTGATGAGATAAAGAGTCAGGTTGAAGACGGTGTTATTAATGACGTACAGATCAACGGCACAAGCATTGTTCAGAACGGTGTGGCAAATGTGCCGATAGCAGGCGATAATTCGGCAGGAGTTATCAAATCGACCAACGGTTCAAACGGAATTTTTGTTAACCAGAGCAATGGGTACATTGGTATATCAAAAGCAACGAATGTGGAAGCTAAAGCTGGCACAAATAACTACAAACCGATTGTTCCGAGCGGTCAGCACGAATCCACCTTCTATGGCCTCGCCAAAGCCGCTGGTGACGCCACACAGTCTGCGTCCAGTAACGCGGTTGGAGCGTATACTGATGAAGCGAAGGTAGCAATCCAGAAGATGCTGGGGGTCAACCGTGCATTTGAATTGATAAATGAAATTAATGTTGACGCAGACATCCCGGTAGCATCTCCGCTGACGATTAACACAGATTCAAATAGTGAATCGTTTGCGCTTGATGCGGTTAATGTATTTATCATTGTACCCGCGACAAGTTCCACGACAATGAATGGCCATATTGGCGTTATGAAAAATGGCGTGGCATCTTCAATCGGCTTGAGATTCGCCAACTTTGGTCATGCGTCATACGCCATGAATAATATGATATCGCTATCGCTTGCCAAATACGGATTGATGGTTGCCGAACTCAAAAGTCAAATACCAAACGCCAATAGTGTTTATACTGGTTTGGTGAAATGGACACCTGATACAATTACAGCGGATTATATTGATAGTATTAATATTCGGGATAACATTATCCCGGCTGGTACTGTGATACAAATATGGGGTCACAGAATTTAACCATAGAATAGAAAGGAGCATTTATCATGATGTATTATTCTCAGCGCAAATCCATCCTTAACGGCGAACCTCAGACCATCAACAACCGCTATGGCGACCGTCGCGCCATGGAGCGCCAGTATCATCTCTACTGCGCCAATGCCTGTGACGGCACGGAAAACCCTTATGATGTTGACAGCATCGAGTGGGGGACTGTTGAGGGCGGCGTGATTGAGCGCAAGGTGTATATCAAGTCCACTCCTGAACCCAACGAAGCGGAGTAATCGGACACTTTAAATCAGTAAGTGTATGTGGTGGCGGAATAGGTAGACGCTTATCAGTCTAAGGTAAATACGTATAAACAGCCCGGCAATAAAAGCCCATAAGTCTGCCAACGTATCAATGTTATCATGTTAGGTGCAAATCCTGACCCACATTACTTACAATACCGCTGTGGAAACATGGCGGTATTTTTTTTTCACTTTTTCAGTTTTTCATACAAGTTTGTCAGAGTTTTTAAGTGCTTTTCTAACGTATACTTTTCTGGATCTCCTAAATCGAGAGAATATAGAGTATTCCTTATACGCCTAATCTTCTCTTCAATAGTTACACATAATTCTATCCATTCCTCAGTAGAAATATTGATCCACATACTCTATCTCTCCTATTCGCTATAGATTATATCAAAATGGCAGTAAGTTTACAACATTCTTCGCGTTATAAACATTTCCCTTAATAGAGGAGGTGCTTATAATGAAAAAGAGAGCTGTTACTGATAATTCGAAAGTTCGAGAGTATATGTTCTATAGGACTGGTAATCAGGTTCTTATAGATAATGCTATGAGAATCGCGACTGGGCTTGTTGGTTTCGGGAACTCTCTTTGCGAGAGCGCTGAAGAGAAAGATGCTGAGTTTATTCAAGGTCTTTTGAGATTACCTGCAACCAAAGTAGCTAATTGCTCGAAGCTCATGGAATTTCACGATTCTATGAGAGACGATATAGTTAAACTGATTATAGATGTGAAGCGTGATCTCAAAGGTGCGGTTTAAACACTGCATCTTTATTTCATTCCGAACATAGTGAGGAGTGGTGAAACGAAGTGAAAGTCGCGCTGAAAACAAAGCCTTTAATAGGAGCAGCAGCTCTGAATAACGTTATGGAGGTATGTTTATGGAGACCACTACTATCAATGGATACGATGTCGAGGCTTTTAACCGAAAGGCTCAGGTTTCTATCAAGAATAAAGATCCTTTTGTCAGACGGGTCTATAGTTTGAAGAGAGCTAGAGACAAGGATGACAAACCGATCTATACCGAGAAGGAAATCGCTGACCTTATGGGCATGAGTGTTGTAGACATGCGGAAAGAACTTGGTAGGAGACTTCATGAAGAACGTAAAGAACTTGTGAAGGAGGCTGCTGATTACAAGAAGGCTGGTAAGTCTATCAATGAAATTGCTGTAAAAATGGGATTGAACGAATCAACGGTAAGGTTACTGTTGGACATTGAATCATAAGGGAATTTCATGAGGGGCTAAACCAGCCTCTCTTTTTTTCGTATTTAAAACATATTGCATTATAGAAATACTATTTAGGAGGTTTTGCGGTATGACAAGGGAAATTATTACTCACATGTATAGTAACAGTGGAAGCTACAGAGCAATTGACAAAATTACCGGATGGCTTAGGGTTCATGGATTCTATAAATTGGTCGATACTATTGATATTGTTGATGACAATACCGGAATAGCGGTCGGACGTTTTGAGTCTATTGAAGGTTTTGGGCCTTTGGTAAAAGTGTTGAGTGCATTATCTGATTTCAGGAATAGTGGCAATAGGACCATTGTTTACACAAGAAACGATACTGGAAAATTTAAGAAAGAGCCATAACACGGCTCTTTCTTTTTTCTCCTAAACAAATCCTCGCGCCATAAACATGCCGTATTACAGAAAGGAGATGAAGCAACATGTTTAAGATTATCGATAAGTTGTTTAGGAAAACTAAGGTTGTAAATTCTGAAGAACCGATGAAGATCGTTAAAGTTGATTTAGACAAGTGCGATCCTAAGTTCAAAGATTGGTGTAAGAGGTGCTACAACAAGAAGAATGGCTTGGACAGTTAGTCATATCTCCAGTAAAGAAGTTGGGCGTGAAAACATGCCCTTCTTTTTTTCTAAACAAATCAAAATGGCAGTATACTGATGCGGCCTGACGGGTTTCATCCTAAACATGGGAGTATTTTTTTCGCATGATGAAGAATTCGCGCGCATAACAAGTATAATAATGAAATCACTATAGGAGGTATA
>Ga0326512_10002605_pt1 | contig 13330 bp, 12 predicted proteins | sample 1_2617_0518_D_FD_203652 | JGI IMG/M metagenome (GOLD analysis project Ga0326512, IMG submission 203652) | Bovine rumen microbial communities from UC Davis, California, United States - 1_2617_0518 | ecosystem: Host-associated > Mammals > Digestive system > Stomach > Rumen | place: USA... | reverse complement strand
TTTCGTCAGCAAGAGCTATCTTTTCAACCTCCTCACGAGAAGCATCTGCTGGTATCTGCATAGTAAAGCGTGTCTTACCACAGAACTGAACAGGCATTGTTATCTCAGAATCCTTTGTCTTAGATTCGTCGAAAGCAGGCCACTTGGCATCACAGACAGATGTTTTGTTTCCAAGAGCATGATACAGTTCTTCTGCAATAAATGGTGCAAATGGTGCAATAAGTATTACCAGCTGTTCCAAAACAGCCTTAGAGCGGCATTTCTGCAGTTCTCCTATTGCTATCATGAATGCTGAGATACTTGTGTTGTAAGAGAACTGCTCTATGTCTCCTGTTACTTTCTTAATCAGTTTATGCAGAGACTTTTCTTCTTCCTGTGTTGGAGCAATATCCTCTGGCAACCATTTACCCTCTCTGTCATAGAAGAGTCCCCACAGTTTCTTAAGGAATCTGTGACAGCCGTCAATACCATTGGTATCCCAAGGCTTTGACTGTTCTACAGGACCCAGGAACATTTCGTAGAGACGAAGTGTATCAGCACCATATTTTTCTACTATCATGTCAGGATTGACAACGTTAAACATGGATTTAGACATCTTTTCTACTGCCCATCCACATTTGTATTCATTGTTATCATTCAGAATAAACTTCGCATCATTATATTCTGGTCTCCAAGCCTTGAATGCTTCAACATCAAGAATATCAGCACTTACAATGTTAACATCTACATGGATAGGTGTTACATCATATTCGTCTTTTTTCTCGATGGAAACGAAGGTATTAGTGTCTTTTATTCTGTAAACAAAGTTAGAACGACCCTGAATCATTCCCTGATTGATGAGTTTCTGGAATGGCTCTTCTTTGCATGAAACACCCAGGTCATAGAGGAATTTGTTCCAGAAACGTGAATAAATCAGGTGACCTGTAGCATGTTCTGAACCACCAACATACAAATCAACATTCTGCCAGTACTTATCTACTGCCGGATCTACCAGAGCATTTTCATTCTTTGGGTCCATATAACGCAAATAATATGCGGAAGAACCGGCAAATCCTGGCATTGTATATAGTTCTATTGGGAAGACAGTCTTGTTGTCTATCTTAGAATTCTCAACAATACACTTGTTTGCCTCATCCCAAGCCCACTTGGTAGCATTTCCGAGTGGTGGCTCACCTGTTTCTGTTGGCAGGAATTTCTCTACCTCAGGAAGTTCTATTGGCAGACATTCTTCAGGAATCATGCAAGGCTCACCATTCTTGTAATAAACAGGGAATGGCTCACCCCAATATCTCTGGCGTGAGAAGATAGCATCACGAAGGCGATAATTAACCTTCACCCTACCAATATTATGCTTCTCAACGAATGTCTTTGTTGCTGCTATAGCCTCTTTGATGGTTTTTCCGTTAAGATTGAGCGATTCGCCATCATATGCAACAGAAGTCTTTCCTGCAGCAGGAGAATTGATAACAATACCCTCCTTAGCATCATAGCTCTCTTCACTTACGTCAGCACCCTCGATAAGTGGAATGATAGGCAGGTTGAAGTGTTTTGCAAAGGCATAGTCACGAGAATCGTGAGCTGGTACAGCCATAATAGCTCCTGTGCCATATCCAGCAAGCACATATTCACTAATCCAGATAGGATTCTTCTCTCCTGTAAATGGATTTATAGCGTAAGAACCAGAGAAGACACCTGTTACCTTATGGTCAATCATTCTCTCACGTTCTGTGCGACCCTTTACATATGCTACATATTTGTCAACTTCAGCCTTCTGATCGGCTGTAGTGAGTTTTTCTACCAGTTCTGATTCAGGTGCCAATACCATGAATGTAACACCAAACATAGTATCTGCACGAGTAGTAAAGATAGTGAAACTCTCGTTGGAATCGGCAACTTTGAACTCTACTTCTGTTCCTTCAGAGCGTCCAATCCAGTTTTTCTGGGTTTCCTTTATTGATTCGCTCCAGTCAATTGTCTCAAGACCGTCCAGCAGTCTTTGTGCATAAGCACTGACACGAAGGCACCACTGGCGCATCTTCTTCTGCTCTACTGGGAAACCACCACGAACAGATACTCCATCTACTACCTCATCGTTAGCAAGAACAGTACCAAGACCAGCACACCAGTTTACCATTGTCTCACCCATGAAAGCAATACGATAGTTCATGAGAAGCTCTGATTGCTCCTTAGCATCGCTTGGCCACTTACCTTCTTTCTTGAACTTTTCAATGAGTTTCTCGATAGGCTGTGCCTTCTTCAGGTCCTCATCATAGTAGCTGTTATACATCTTTTGGAAAGCCCATTGTGTCCACTTATAGTAGATTGGGTCACAAGTGCGTACCTCACGACTCCAGTCAAATGAGAAACCAATCTTATCCAACTGCTCTCTATAGCGGTCAATATTCTGGAATGTAGTCTTTTCAGGATGCTGTCCTGTCTGAATAGCATACTGTTCTGCAGGAAGTCCATAGGCATCATATCCCATAGGGTTAAGTACATTATAGCCCTGCAAACGCTTAAAGCGTGCATATATATCGCTGGCAATATAGCCAAGTGGATGTCCTACATGAAGACCTGCTCCTGATGGATAAGGGAACATATTTAAGACATAAAACTTCTGCTTGGAAGAATCTTCCGTAACTTTGTAGGTGTTGTTCTCCTTCCAATAAGAGAACCATCTCTTTTCGATATCTCTAAAGTTATACTCCATTTTTTGTATATGTTTTTTTTGTTTTATCCGTTGATTATTTTCTTTATCTGCGACAGTTTATTTAAAGCTTCCAAAGGAGTGAGGTTATTGATGTCAATGCCGATTATTTCGTCTCTTATCTGCTCTAACACAGGGTCATCAAGCTGGAAGAATGACAACTGACCACCATTGGCACCCTTTTGTCCTACCTCATCCAGGGTTTCCAATTTCTTGCTTGAAGCACTGCCAACACTGTTACCTTCTTTTTCCAAAGCCTTCAGTATTTCATTGGCACGTTTTACGATGCTTGGTGGCATACCAGCTATTTGGGCCACATGAATACCAAAGGAATGCTCAGAACCACCTTCTACGAGTTTTCTTAGGAAGATAACTTTTCCATTAATCTCCTTGACAGAAACGTTATAGTTCTTTATGCGCGAGTAATTTTTCGCCATTTCATTGAGCTCATGATAGTGTGTGGCAAACAATGTCCGTGCATTTACATTCTTGTGTTCATGAAGATATTCCACTATGCTCCATGCTATCGATATACCATCATAGGTGCTGGTGCCTCTTCCCAATTCATCGAACAGCACAAGGCTCTTGTCTGTAACATTGTTGAGGATATTGGCAGCCTCAGTCATCTCTACCATGAAGGTTGATTCACCTGTTGAGAGGCTGTCAGAAGCTCCTACTCTGGTGAATATCTTATCTACCATACCGATATGTGCTGAATCAGCTGGGACATAACAGCCTATCTGTGCCATCAGTACGATGAGGGCTGTCTGCCTTAACAATGCCGATTTACCAGCCATATTAGGACCAGTGATAATGATTATCTGCGAAACAGGTTTGTCAGGAAGCCTTTGAGGATACAGTGATATGTCATTAGGAACATATTTTTCCCCTACAGGCATATTTGCCTCAATAACAGGATGTCTGCCTTGTTTTATCTCCAGAACGTTGGAATCGTCAATAATTGGACGTACATAGTGATGTTCAAGAGATGTCTTGGTAAATGACAGCAGACAATCTAATTCTGCGACAAAATGGGCATTTTGCTGCAGTTGTGTGATATTTTGCTGTACTCTTTGTATCAGTTCAAAGAACAGTCTTGTCTCGAGGGCAAGAATCTTTTCTTCTGCACCAAGGATTTTTTCCTCATAGGCCTTCAGTTCGTCAGTAATGTAACGTTCTGCATTTGCTAATGTCTGCTTGCGTATCCATTCATGTGGCACACTGTCCTTAAAAGTATTGCGAACCTCGAGGTAATACCCAAAGACATTGTTATAGCCTATCTTCAAAGAAGTTATTCCTGTGCGTTCTATCTCTCTTTGCTGCATTTGCAGGAGATAGTCCTTGCCACTGTATGCTATGTTCCTCAGTTCGTCAAGCTCACTGTTAACACCTTTTCTGATGACAGAACCCTTTCCTACCTGTATAGGTGGTTCAGGCTCTATGGTTGAGGCTATAATGTTTTTCAGTTCGTCAAGGGTATCTATTTTTTCGCTGACATTTTTCAGCACGTCAGTATTGCTTTGGGCACATATCACCTTTATGGGCTTCAGGGCTGTCAGGGCATTGCTTATCTGGATTATTTCACGGGGATTTGCCCTGCCTGTAGCAACCTTTGAGACTATGCGCTCCATATCTCCTATGCGATGCAGCTCTTCATCAATAGCATCACGGGAATCAGGCTGGCTGAAGAAGTAATCTACAGCATCAAGTCTGTCATTTATCACCTTTTCATCGCGAAGTGGGAAGACAAGCCACCTTCTGAGCATTCTGGCTCCCATAGGAGAAACAGTGTAATCGATGATATCTGTGAGGGTTATTCCACCTTCATGAAGAGGGCTTATGAGTTCCAGGTTTCTGATGGTGAAGTTATCCAGTCGCACAAACTTGTCAGCATCAATGCGCTGAATCTTTGTGATATGGTCAATGTGTGTATGCTGGGTGTATTCGAGGTAATGCAGTATTGCTCCTGCAGCGATTAAACCGTCTTTCAGATCATCTACACCAAAACCCTTCATATTCTTCACATGAAAGTGTTTGGTAAGTTTTTGCGTAGCTGTCTGCTCTGTAAACACCCAGTCATCGAGGTTGAAGATGGAATAGTTGGAGTTGAAATTAAGTTTGCCTCTTTCGACAAGAATCTCCTTTGGGGCAAAGTTTGCCAGCATCTTGTCAATATACTCCCTGTTTCCCTGGTCGCAGAGGAATTCTCCTGTTGATATATCAAGCAGGGCAATACCCAAAGCCACTTTTCCATGATGTATGGCACACAGGAAGTTATTCTCCTTGTAGTTCAGGACATTATCCTGCAGGGCAACACCTGGGGTGACCAGTTCTGTAATGCCACGTTTTACGAGTTTCTTTGTCAGCTTTGGATCTTCTAACTGGTCGCAGATGGCCACTCTCCTACCCGCTCTTATAAGCTTTGGGAGGTATGTATCCAGCGCATGATGTGGAAAACCAGCCATTGCATCGCCTTGTGAAGCACCATTATTGCGCCTTGTGAGGGTGATGCCCAGTATCTGGGAAGCCTCTATAGCATCCTCGCAATATGTCTCATAGAAGTCGCCACATCTGAACAGCAACAAAGCCTCAGGGTGCTTAGCCTTGAGGTCAAAAAATTGCTGCATCATTGGTGTCAACTCCTTCTTTGCCATTTGCGTGTAATTCAAATTATGCGCGCAAAGTTACGAAAAAGTGAGCAAAATACCAAGCAAAAGTGAAAAAATCTCATTATTTTTACCAATCATAGTCTTCTATGTAGCTGTCGAAGTGGATTTCTTCTTGCCATCCTTCTTCGCGGAAGATGTTGCGAATCTCCTTTTGAATAGCTGGAGACATAAGGCGTTCGCCTTTGCGATATTCATAGTAATAGGTGCGGCAATGTTTTGAAATGAGGCCGTAACGCACAGCTGGCTCCAAGCCACGAGGCATTTTATCGTTGAAAATATGCATCATGCCTTTCGCAAACTGTACCTTTTCTTTATTTCGGAAAAGTGAACAATGCTCTGTGCCCACATCCTGATAATGCTGATTAACACAATCATAATGACTTTGGGTGTTTGGCATCTGCTCACCAACCTTCCAACGCAAACACTGCTCCTTCAAAGGACATTGTTCCGCAAAACAAACGGTATAACCGCTAATAGCTTTCTTTTTAAATATCTCTTGTTCTGTCATAGTTTTTAGTCGTTAGTTTTTAGTTGTTAGTTTTTAACTTTTAATTATGCATTATGAATTCTTAATTCCTAATTCCTAACTCTTAATTCTTAATTCTTAATTCTTAATTCCCCCTCCCTCTCTCCCTCAAAGTGGCTGGAGTGCCTATGAATACTTGGGTTGTGGCGAGGGAGGGGTGAATTTGACCCCTCCCTCACTACTCCCTCAACCCCTCCCTCAGGCACTTTTCAAGGGTATTGCCTTGTAATAGGATATGTGTGCACGATGAGTGCTGTCAAACTCCAGCATCTTCATAGCCTGACCCAAGCGAACCCTTATGCTCATATTATCGGAGATTGTGGGGAATTTGGTTTGAATATATCCCAATAGTTCTGTGGTATTCATAGCCTTCACTTGTTCGCCTTCTTCTGGCTTGCGAAAGCATACTTTGATGATTTCTACGATATCTTTCTGTTCCATATAGCCTTGATTCAGCTGCTGTATGCGAGCAACCTCGTCATTATTAAACCAATAAGGAGCCTTTTCATCGATTAATTCGTGCAAAATCTGTGCATATAGCTGTTCATAATCTATTTCGCCAGAGTTATCGATAAACATTCCCTTAGGTATCTCGATACAGATATATCGGCGACTGCCAGTAGCATCTGTGAGAGGATGCAGATTGTTTGTCGTAGCCACAAACGATGCATAGCGTGCTTTGTCTTCCTGGGTGCAGCCAAAGATAGGTCTTCCATTCACCTTGCTTTTCGAGAGCGTTTGTTTCAGCGAGGCATGCTGGCTGGGGCGGATAGCCTCAAGTTCATCGAGGCAAACCATCAGGTTGTTTGTCAGCGCCATCTCTTTGTCAAATTTGTTCGACAGATTCAAATGGTCAAGGAAATACTGACGCAGATGCTGAGGCAGCAGACGTTTGAAGAATGTTGTCTTGCCACATCCCTGTGCTCCAATAAGTGTTGGTACTACCTCATTACCATGCAAAGTGTCCATTTGCAGCCAATGAGCCACAGCAGAGCGAAGCCAGATGCAGAGATAGTTCTGCTGTTCAGTAGTGATACCAGGCAGTCGGGAGAAGAGTTTGGCAACATGATTCTGTCCGTCCCATTGTGGCAGGTTGTTGAGATAATCGCCGATGGGATCGAATGTTTTTACCTCTTCTGAATGGATATACTCCATAATGTCTGTCTTTGGGCTGTTACCCTCGCAGATATCCTCGCGCTTGGCACGCAGGATGATGCTATTGATAGCCTCTTGTGTCAAAGGACGAAATGCAGGTTCCTGACTACCAGATGGTTTGACAGCAAACTCCACTTTGCCATTCAGCACATTGCGACGGAAGAGATAATTGTTGTTGAGAAACTGTTCAGCAGCGAGTGCTGAAACCACAGAGGCGTGAAGTGCCTCACCCTTGATGAGTACTTGTTTCTTCATAATAAAAATAGATTTTATAGTTAAAAAATAAGGGTTTACCTTGAGTTTTTCATGGTACTGTTTGAATGTTGCAATATTTTTGCATTCTTCTCACAGAAATCCAGTGCAAAGGTACAAAAAATATTTGAGATTCACAAGTGTTTTTCAAATTATTTTGGTCACAAAAGCACGCATGAATTTTTTACCATTAAGGCTAAAAGTTGGTCCGTCCTTACGGACTCCCAGTCCGTGCCCGACGGACCAAGAGTCCGCTCACGTCGGAAAAAGACAAACTACTAACCATTATAGGTCTTTCAACTCTAAATAAAATTCACCCTCCCTAACTGGGGAGGGAAGAGGTGGGGCCGAAGATGGGGCCAAGGGAGGGGTCAAAGTCACCCCTCCCTCACTATGAGCCTAGTATTTATGGGCCTTTCAGCCACATTGAGGGAGAGAGGGAGGGGTAAAATGAAAGTCAACGTTTTTCAGGAAGCTAAAGAAAAAGTGTTCACTAACTTATCGTGTTTTTTCATTATGACCAACGGTTACAACTCTTTCAAAAGATGTAGGGAATAAATCAACGACTAAAACAGGTTCTTGATTACCCGAATATTCGTTTCTATTATCACTAATCTTAAAGATGTATGTATAATCACGATCATGCTGCCACTGTAAATATTGTGCAGGAACAACTACTTCTGCATTTCTTATTCTAACAGTCTTACCACTTCCATCCGTAGCAGTTAAATGATAATTTAACGTTAAAAGCATAGATTCTGTATTGTTTTCGTTTGGGGAAACATTTGTAAAGTTTCCATTTTTATCCCATGTAGGATTAGCACTTGTTGAGCTCAAAACAGTAGTACCTATCACATCAGAACAAAGTATTGATTTGTTTTTAAAATATACATTGATTATGTCAATTGTAACATCATAATCAGGTATTGTTTCGTAAAATCCAAAACGAACACGTGGTTCTGAATATTTTTCATCCGGAAACTTTCCATTCAAGATGTATTGGGTAATACACATAATATCAGGCATACCTATTTCGCCATCGCCGTTTACGTCTCCACGGATGTATTCTGAAGTAGGTTCTGGCTTTAGCTCAGAGTCAGGCATCGGATCGCTGTCTTGCAAAGCAACAATATTTCCGAAACCACTCCAAGGCTCGGTAGTCTTATATCCATTGATAGAAATTTCAGGTACATGAAGCATGGCGAACTGAATACCTGAATTATCAAATATACCATAACCTGTTGTTGGACCTTTTCTTGCATAGCAATATACATCTATAAGGTCAGAGCATTCGGCAAAAGCTAATTTGCCTATTGATTTCATGCTATTGGGGATTATTACGGATGTCAATCCAGAACAATTATTAAATGCATATTCTGTAATACTCGGTGTTCCCTCTTTTATATATATTGAGGTATTTTGAGGCATAGCCCCCTTATATGCATAAGCAACATTGCCGGCATATACTAAACCATCAGGCTGGTTATCGTACCATGCAGTACGATAGAATGCATACCGTCCTATTGATGTCACACTATTAGGAATTGTTACCGAAGTAAGATTGGAACATTCAAAGAAAGCTTGTTGACCTATTGATGTCACATTGCTAGGGATTATCACAGATGTAAGGCTGGAACATCCCGCGAAAGCACGTTGTTCTATAGATGTAACGCTGTTTGGAATAATGATAGATGTCAGTCCGGAACAATTATAGAAAGTCTCATAATATATGGTTTTCACACTGCCGAGGATTTCAATATCGGTAAGGCCAGAACATCCAGAGAAAGCTTGACTATCTATAGATGTGACACTGTTTGGGATTGTAAAAGAAGTCATGCCCATACAACCAGAAAAAGCTTCTTGGCCTATATAAGACACACTGTTTGGAATTGTCACCGAAGTCATATTAGAGCAATCTTTGAAAGCGCGACTTCCTATCGTTGTCACATCATAGGTTACATCCTCATTTTTTATCGTTTCAGGAATTGTAACCTGCCCAGTGTATTTGTTGTCACCTGATATAACAGTAGCTTGTTTAGTATAGGGATTTAGATTGTAATATATGCCATCAATTAACGTTTGCGCACTTGTCATCAATGGTGATAATAGAAGAAAAAATAAAAGTATGATTTTCTGTTTCATAGTAGATTTGATTTTGGTTATATATTCATTAGTCAGTTATGAGTATAAGAAAAGCGCAGGTCTTCACCATACGCCAGTCAGGTTTAGCCCAAACCTCTAACACTCTATGGGAAGCCTACGCTATAACGTAAGCCTCAATGAGTGTTAGCATAAGTATCAGCAGTGATGCCACTTACTTATGTTTGCTCGTTTTTGCTTTCCGAGGGGCTAATTCGACTGGCAATTGAGCAAATATGTCTGCATCTTACAATGCTGAGTGCAAAGGTAGTAAATATTTCCGAAACTCCAAAAAAATGGGAAGATTTTTTGAAAAGTGAGTTTCTCCCCTACCCTGCTGATATTAAAAATGGTTACATATATTCCCTTGTTTTGGGTGTATATGTAACCACTTTGTGTGAGGTATGACATTTACAATTTTTATTTCTGTTCCCACTGTTCCCAGTCGGTATCAGAGAGATAGTGAAGAATGTGTTTCTTTAATTCAACGATGTCACCATGTATGACTTCCCAAACCGTATCACTATCTACTTGGAAATATTCATGAACAAGGAAATTTCTCATGTTTGCAATACTGAGCCAAGGCACATCTTGATTTGCTTTTTTGAAATCATCAGTCAACATTTTTGCTGCCTCTCCTATGATTTCTATATTCTTGACAATACCATAATAGCGAAGGACATCTGTTTCAAGCTGTTCTCGAGTCAGTCCTCCTGCATGTTTTTCAAGCCGTTCTATGGCTTCGAGAATATGCATCAAACGTATTTTGTCTCTACGCAATTCTTTCATAGATCAATATTTTGTCGTTATCCACACTAGGGCGGGCAAAAGGCAAAAGACCTTTTTCTGTGACTAAATCGACTGGAAGTTTAAGGAGGTTCTGCAGATCAAGACTCATTCCGCTAAGTTTGAATAGCCCTACGCCTGTGTCTGGAACAATCAGAATATCAATATCTGACGTCTCTTTCTCTTCTCCACGAGCATAGGAACCAAAGAGCCATGCCTTCAATACAGGTTGTGTCTTGAAGTAATCGGCTATCAGTTGTGCTATTGTCTGCTGGCTCATATTTTTTATAGTTTAGGATTCATGCCGCAAAGGTACGATTAAGTTTTGAATAAAACAAGAAAAAAGGAAGATTTTTTGATAATTAGGCCTCTCTATAACAAAGAATAACAGAAAAAATTCTAAATAGTCGAAATATTTATTGATTTTCTTTTGAAATTCAAAACAAATTTGTAACTTTGCAGCGCAAAAACCTGTAAAATGAGAATAGTATCACACAGACGATTAGTTGAGTTCTATAGTTCGGAAGGACATGGAGATGCTCAGGCTGCACTTGAACGATGGTATGATATCGCAGAAAAAGCAGAGTGGAAGAACCTGTCTGATATTAAAGTTGACTTTCCCACAACTGATTATGTTGGAAACCAACATTATGTCTTTGACATCAGGGGTAACAAATATCGTCTTGTGGTTGTCGTAAAGTTTACAATCGGACATATATTTATCCGGTTTGTGGGTACTCACAGTGAATACGATAAGATTGATGTTTCAACGATATAATATAAGGAGGTACGAATATGGCAAAGATTACAAAAGAACAATATGAGTTTGCATTGGCACGTATTGAGGAACTGCTGCCAATGGTGGACGACAATACACCTGCCAACGACCGTAATGCTGTGGAATTGACGATGATGTCAGATATTGTTATAGACTATGAGAAGGAATACTATCCCATAGGCAAGCCTACTGTAGCCCAGTTGATACAGCTTTCGTTGGACGAGAAGAATATGACCCAGAAACAGTTAGCTACAAAGATTGGAGTCAGTCCATCGCGTATAAGCGACTATGTTTCAGGCAGAGCAGAACCTACGCTGAAAACAGCCCGTTTACTTTGTGTCACTTTAGGAATAACGCCAGCAGCAATGTTGGGCTGTTAACCCCCCTACTGCAGCTTTTTCCACCCTTTGTAGGTGAAGTAGGCTCCCATGAGGATGAAGGGTACTGAGAGTATCTGGCCCATGTCGAAGAGCATGCCTTGTTCAAAGCTTTCCTGTACTTCCTTGGTGTATTCTATGAAGAAACGGAAGGTGAAAATCAGAAAGATGTCCAGACCAAAGAAGAAGGATGTACCGACCAAATCGGGCTTTTTCTTGTAGAAATACCACAGTACAAAGAAGAAACAGGCGTATGCTATTGCTTCATACAGTTGTCCAGGATGGCGTGGAAGCATGTCTATCCTCTCAAAGATGAAGGCCCAAGGAAGGTCTGTTGGCTTGCCTATTATCTCGCTGTTCATGAGGTTGCCCAAGCGGATGAAGCAGGCTGTAACAGGAACAGCAATAGAGATAGTATCGAGGACTGTCCACATTCCTACCTTCAGGTTCTTGCTATAGAGCAACAGGGCCAGGATGATGCCAACAGTGCCTCCATGACTGGCAAGGCCTTCATAGCCTGTAAAGTGCCAATTACCATATATATCCAGACGGAAGGGCAGCAGCATCTCGATGAAATGGGTCCAGCTGGTCAGGAAATATCCTGGTTCATAGAAGATGCAATGTCCCAGACGAGCTCCTACAAGGATGCCTATGAAGCAATACAGAAAGAGTGGCTCGAACTTCTCATCTGGCAGTTTCTGCTGTCTGTACAGGTATTTTACTATCAGGTATGCCAACAGAAGTCCTATCAGCCAACATGTTGAGTACCAACGTATTGCAAGAGGACCGATGTTGAATATTATAGTATCAGGATTCCAATTTATATATAATGCATAATTCATAATTCAACTTTCGTTTGTTCATATTTTGACAAAAACCATAAAAAACCCTGTCAATGGCATAAGTCTTTTCAGATTTTTGTAGTATTTCAAGCAAAAGTGCCATTATAAGTGAACTTATGTGTCTCTTTTTCTTGAACTACTACACCTTCCTTCGTCAGGTTATGCCCTTGCCAGGCAAAAACACCAGTTTCTTTGAAACTTGAAAAACAGGTAATACTATTTGACTTCATGACTTTTATTGTCGGTCTAACAGTAAACTTGGTTTTTGAGGCTTTGACAAAAGCCGTTGTTTTTGCCTTCTGTGGGCTTGAACCACCTCAGTGGTTGTGACGAGTGTTGTGGCTTTGGCGTAAGAACTTGTTCTTAAAGACAGAGCCATAATGCTTGGCACAAATGCTCTGCAAGAACATCAAGCACTCAGAAGGAGTTTTTCTTGTTTTTGTTTATATAAAATGGATTGATTTACACATTGAAGCGGAAGTGCATGATGTCACCATCCTGAACAACATAGTCTTTGCCTTCTATGCCCAGTTTACCTGCTTCCTTGATGGCTGCTTCGGACTTATACTGCATATAGTCGTCATACTTGATTACCTCAGCACGGATAAAGCCTTTTTCAAAGTCAGTATGTATGACACCAGCACATTGTGGAGCCTTCCAGCCCTTCTTGAATGTCCAGGCCTTTACCTCCATCTCGCCAGCAGTGATGAATGTCTGAAGGTTGAGAAGTGCATAAGCCTTCTTGATGAGGCGGTTTACACCACTCTCTTCAAGACCTAACTCTTCAAGGAAGAGCTGCTTGTCTTCATAGTTGTCAAAGCCAGCAATGTCTTCTTCTGTCTTTGCTGCTATAATCATACACTCAGCACCCTCTTCAGCGGCCAGCTGTTCTACTTTCTTTGTCCATTCATTACCTTCCTTTGCTGCTGACTCATCAACATTACATACATAAAGAACAGGTTTACTGGTAAGCAGGAAGAGATTTTTTGCTGCCAGCTGTTCCTCCTTAGAGTCAAATTCCACCGTTCTGGCGTTTTTTCCCTGCTCCAGGCATTGTTTATATGCCTCCAGCACATTAAGCTCCACCTTGGCGTCTTTA
>Ga0326512_10002604_pt1 | contig 13334 bp, 21 predicted proteins | sample 1_2617_0518_D_FD_203652 | JGI IMG/M metagenome (GOLD analysis project Ga0326512, IMG submission 203652) | Bovine rumen microbial communities from UC Davis, California, United States - 1_2617_0518 | ecosystem: Host-associated > Mammals > Digestive system > Stomach > Rumen | place: USA... | reverse complement strand
CACATACACCACTGAGCAGTCCTTGTGCTGGTCATTGAACGGGCATGTCCTGAGGATATACTTCGTTGTGTTACCGTCCCGTTGCTCATCCTTCACGTCGAGGTGTTCTTTCACGAATGCGTTGGCGTCGAATTTCCCGGCTCTCGGCGTGTGGATGGTCGGCTGCTGCTTTACCGTCTCGGGTGCCAGATCTGCAACCACATCGGCGATGTCTTCCGGCGTTACGATGTAAGGGAAGAACGAGCCGCCAATCTCGGGGATGATGAAGGTGTCCATCCTCTGGGGCCTTTCCTCGGTGTCACGGCCTTTCCTGGAATAGGTACCGGGCAGCTTGCAGATGCGGGCAGCGTTCTTCACCGACACGTCGATGTGGGCCTGTGGGTGCGAGAATGCAGCATCGAGGGCAGCGTACCATTTCTCAAGCAACTTTGTCGTATTCTTGTGGTTTGCCATGTCGGTGGCATAGAACAGGTGGTAACCGTTACCGCTGTCGCACATCACCGGCAGCTGCCATCCTTTTGCGTGTAGGTAGTTTGCAACTTTTATGGCTACCTGTTGGGCGTAAGCTTTCTCGTCATCGGTGGCGTTGGTTCCAGACGGGCGCTCAGGGTCGATGTCGATGAACAGCCAGCGGCGGTAGGTGACGTCGTTGTCGGATGTCGTTGGCACGTCTTTACCTGTAGCCCGCATCACCCTGTCGCACTGGGCCCGTCCGCTGATGGCGTGCTTGAGCGGATTGATGGTGAAGTATACCGAGCAGTCGTTGTATTCCCGTGCGGCGGCGATGACGGCTTCCACGTTGTTGAAGTAGCCGGAGAAGGTCTTGCCACGCCCGAATATCCTGAGCTCTATGTAGTCGGTCACGTCCTTGTCCTTGTCGCTGACGTTCCCGAATATGTTCCACCATTGTCTGATTTGCTTTTCCATTACAAATTAGGGATTGGGTGTTTAGGTGCGGTTGCACCGTTTTCTTTTTTCTTTCTATTATCTTTATTATTTATATAATGTGGCGGTTGTGAACTGACTTCACTACTATTGTGAACTGACTTCACCTTTGATGTGAACTGAGTACACATATATTGTGAACTGAATTCACTTGTAAGCCTCATCACGTTAGCGTTACCGCTTTCACGCTCCGATGTAATGGCTCCACGCTCCTTGAGGCTCTTGATGATTTCTATAAGCCACCTTGGAGTTACCCCCAGCTCAGCAGCTAGCTGAGCCTGCGGCACCCTGCAGCCATCGGCCCATGAGCCGATGACGGCAAGCAGCCACTTCTCGATGAGTGTGAACTCGCTCGAGTAGCGCAGGGTGTTGGGTATGCGTAAGAAGCCTTTCATTTCTTTTGTCGTTGTTCTAGTTGTTTTGCGAGCTTTCGTGCCAGGCGGACAAGGTTCGCAACCCTTGTGCTCTGGTTGCCGCTCTCCAAGTCGGCGAGTGCCTGCAAGTACCTCACCGCCTGGTCACGCTGCTCGTTGCTGATAGTCACCATTAGTTGTTCAGATACCAAACCTCTATTGCCTTGAGTGTTGCCATGTCTCAGTCAAAATTTATCGTCAGTTGTTTCGGCTCTTCAAACGCCCAATGGAATCCTTTCGGGACGTTGGTGTCCACCTCCCACATGTCGCAGGGTGCATGGTCTGCAGGGATGCGCTGCTCATAGTCTACACCGATGAACCAACCCATATCCTTGCGTGCCCTGATGGAACAAACCACGCTCTCGGCATGCTGGCCTTGCATGTGGAAGTCCAGATGGTGGCGGCAGTTGAAGCAGCATCGTTTGTGGTACTTGTCGGCCATAGTCATGCGATTTTAAACCATTCCTCGATGTCGATGATGTCGCCGTTGATGAACAGCTCGTCATGGGTGATGCGCTTGACGGTCTTGCCGTCACGGGTCACGGTGTACCACTTGTCGCTGCCTTCGACGGGCACGACACGGTAGACGTGCCCGTTCTGCTCGATTGTCATGATGTTCTTAGCCATTGGTTTGTTTTTTTATTGTCCGTAACCGTTAGAATGGCAGATCGCCGCCTTCAGCGGGGTGTGGCATCGTCCCGTTCTGCTGGGCCTGGGCCACCGTCTGCCACTGGTTGCCCTGCGGGGCATTCTGCATCGGTGACGGTGCGGGTGCTGCACCTGCATCGGCGGGTGTCACCCTCCACGCCTTGAGCTCGACGTACCACTTTCCGTTGTACTCACGCCCGTTGATGTCGAAATCGACGGTCACCTGCTGGCCCACCCGGGGCACGCTTCCGCACTTGTCGCCCCAGAGCGTAAGCGGCACCAGGGATTCACGCTCGTTGTCCGAGTAGAACACGCTCAGCACGAAGGTCTGCTTGCGCCACTCCTTGCCGGATGCCTTTCCTACTCCTTGCTCAAGATTGAGCACCTGTGTAACTTTGCCTGTAATGTTCATGTCTTAATGGATTTTGCCGTTGATGATGTTTTCTTTGATGTATTCCTCAGCCAGGGCGATGCGATCATGGATGATGTCGATGTCTTCCTGGCACCTCTCCACGGTGGCGATGTGGATGGGCTCACGCATGTAGGGATTGAATGCCACAAAATGCCCTGATGAAGCCTCTGCGCAGTCCATCTCGCTCTGCATCTGCCAGTAGTACTCGGGCTTGACCGCCTTGAGCGAGGGCCCGTCATGCACCAGGGAGAGGTACTCGGTGTAGGTGGCGGGCTTGGGCACCTTGATTTCCACTATCCTGTCATCGGCTGGGATGATGCCGTCGGGCGATGCCGCATAGTTGGGGATGTCACGGTGTGCCACGCTCCCCGTCTCCATGACCTTGTCCCCGGTGTAGACCTCGTAGGTCATCCTTGCAAGGTTCTCCATGTCGATGCCGAATTGCATGGCCTTTGTCGTCACGCTCATCTGCTCGATGTACTCGTTGAACTCCTCGTCGCCGCTGACAATCTTCTTGGCCAGGAGCCTTTCCGCAGCCACCTCGAAGATGTAGGAGATGGCGGTCTTGGTAAGCTCGGGCTTCTTGGAGATCAGCTTGTGGATGTTCGAGCCCGTGAAATGTCCAAGGCGTGCCCGGTACCACTCCAGGGAGCGCTGCTCAATCTTGTTGTTGGTGATGTCACTTCTCATTGTTCTCTTCGTTGTTAAGTTCCTGTTTACGCTGTTTGAAAACACTGCTGTACTTGGCCTGTGCCTTGACCGACAGCCCGCCCCAGATGGCCACCAGGTCCTTCATCGTCTCTGCGTTGGCAAGCTGCACCTTGATGTCGAAGGCGTCGGGGTCTGCGTTGTTGTCGATGGCAAGCAGACCGCTCAGCGCCGTCTTGCGGGCATAGCTTGACGTTGCGCCGGTCATCTGGGCTGCGTCCATGCCCTTCTTGTCGGTGGCCAGCTCTGCGTATGCGCTCGTCTCGCAGGTCTGGTTATCATCGAAGAGGATGGTCACGGCCTTGACGAACACACGCCCGCCGAGTTCCTCTATCTCGTCACGGATGACGATGCCGCACCCGTACTTCTTGCACAGCGGTTTCACGGCCTCTAGAATGTCCTCGGTCTTGCGGTAGTTGTACTTGCCGAATGTGTTGACCTGGGTCTTTGGTGACTTCAGCTCACCCTGGATGGCGATGAGCTTCTGCCTGATTGTAATGTCTTTTGTTTCGTCCATTGTAGTAAGTATTAAATTATTGAACTGATCTAAAAGTTGTCACCGGGTGCCGAGTTGAACGGCTGCTCATATGCGGGGAGAAAAAAGTCTAAAAATACCCAACCTGCCTTGCCCGTCGTGCAGGTCTTTCCCGGTGTTGCGGGGGAGGCTCGCTCCCCCTAGGAATCAAATAAACACAAGTCTAACTAATCATTCTTTATCGATTGGTTTTAGCGTCAAAATCCACGGGTTTCACAACTGGTTGATTTAGACGTGGGGGTCTTCTGGCCGCTGCCTCCCCAACAAATGGAATTTATCACAGTCAATTAATCACTCATTTACTTCTGCATCATCAGGTCGGTGAGTGCGCTCACGTCGCTGATGCTCACCTCGCCGTCCCCGTCAACGTCAGCGGCGGCAAGCTGGAACTCATCCAGGCCCGTGCCCGTCAGCAGGTAGTCGATAAGCAGGGGCACGTCGCCGATGTCCACCATGCCGTTGCCTGAGACGTCTCCACGCTCATACCCAACCCACAGCCATGTGCGCTTGAAGCTCTTGACGTTGCTCAGGATGGCCCCACGGGCATCATACCCGCTGTTGATCGTCCCGTCGAAGATGATATACCCACAGCGAAAATCCTCGGGGATGTACAAATTGAACTCCCACATCGGGTGGCATCCAGGCTCCCACTTGACATTGCCGTAGGTCTCGTAGTAGCCGTCGAGGTTGTAGTCCCAGTAGCCGTACATGCCCGCCGTGGTGCTGCTCACCGTTGAATAGGCGGCACTCACCTGGAGCGGTGCGTCATAGTACTGCGAGGCCCCGGTTTGGTCGGTGTAGGGGACACTCATGCCATCAAGGGCGGTGATGCCAGCTACAAGTTTCGGGATCACTGCACCGGGATAGGTGACCGATACCTGCCAGGTGTCTGCGTAGCCTTCGAAGTTGGCCACCACAGGAACCTGCCAATAGCCGGTGAGGCGGTTGGGATTGATGCGGATGCTGTCGGCGTCGATGCCGATGAAACTTGATGCGTTGATGTTCAGTGCCGACAGGGCGGCGAGGATAAGAATTGAATTTTTCATAATGTTGAAAGTTTAAAGATGTTGAACTATGGATTTGTAGTGCTTAGCGGCGGTAACCTACCGCCTTGGCTATAACTTCGTTGTTGGTGTCGATGCGCTGTTCACGGAGCCAGTCATCGATTTCGTCACGGTCAAAGAACCTGCGGTTGCCCCGCTTGTAGTAGGGGATGTTCTTGGCGTCGGCCAGCTTGTGGATGTAGTCAACCGAATAGCCGGTGAGCATCGCCACGTCCTCGGTGTCGAGCATCTGCTTGGCTGCAAGCAGCGTCATGCGCTCGATGCGTTCAAGGCGTTCTATGAGTTCCTGTTCGTTCATTGGGGCAGCTGCTTGTTGTTCGCCAATACGATGCCCAGGCAGGTGCCGAAGGTCATCAGCGCCACGGCCCAGAAGATGTGCTCGAGTGACAACGCCAGAGCGCCGCCGAAGATGAGAGCGAAAACGATAATGAGATTAATCCACTTCATGATTGTTGGCCTTTCATTCGGTTAATGATTTCGTAGTAGGTAGATGTCGAAGCGATGTGGTACTTCTTCATCAGGATGCCCATGATGGCAGTCTTGCTGCTGTCGGGCACCGCAGTGAGTACCAGGTACTCCTTGTAAAGCTGCGCATCCCTCAAAATGCGCTTGCGTTGCACTTCAGTCAAAATTGGTTCGGTGTTCATATTTTTCGGTTTTTGTTTCGTTTATTATTTCGTTTTTATTATCTTTGCAGAAAAAGAAAACAATTTCGTTTTCGATTTCGATGGCAAAGATAATATGATATTTTGAAATAGCAATATGGTATTATAATATTTAACAAATTTTAATAATATGGAATTATCAAAGAGAATAGAAAAGATAGTTGAATACTCGGGTTTATCTATACCGAAATTCGCTGAATTTGTGGGATTTAAGACACCGCAAGCGGTTAGAGAATTGATAAAGGGAAACACTAAGACGTTATCATTCCAAGCACAAGAAAAGATAATATCATCTTACCCAGAAATCAATATTGAGTGGTTAACAAGAGGTAAAGGCGAGATGCTATCGTCTACTGCACCTCCTCCGCCATCGGTTGTTGATACCCGCCCACGCATTGTTGAACAATACGCAGCGGCTGGTGGCAACGAGGTGCTTGACGGTGTTACGCTTGCCCAGTGCGAACAGGTTCCCGTCGTTCCCATGTTCCCGAATTACACCTTCACCATCAGGGTGACGGGCGAATCCATGTCGCCGTTCATCAACCCCGGTGATGAGGTGGCGTGCCTGAAGATAGACGAACCAACCTTCCTGCAGGGTGGCCGCATCTATGTGCTTTTCACATCCCAGGGTGTAATGGTGAAAAAGATTTACGAAGAAGATGACGGCATCCGCTGCGTGAGCATCAACGAGAGCTACCAAGACTTCATCATCCCAAAGAGTGAAATTTATTCGTTTAACCTGGTAATAGGACTTGTCCGCATTTGTAACTGATATGCTATGTGGGGATTTGTTATTGCAGCAATAGCGCTGTGGCTTCTAGTCAAGTTAATAAAGAGTTTCTTCAAAGTGCCTGATGAACCGGCGGAAGCGCTACCGGCCATCGACTACAACCTAGACTTGGAGGATGAGTACTCCATCAAGGGAATCAACAAGAGCGGCATCGATGACCGATACCTCGGGAGCTTCCAGGGGACAGCCGTTGCGCTCAGGGACAACAAATACGACCCCTATGCCGTTGCCATAGTCATCAACGGCAAGAGGATAGGCTGGCTACCGGCTGGGAGCGTCGGGGCCCATGTAGCCATCATGGAACAGGGCGGGACGGCAAAAGCCTACGGGTACATCGCAAAAGCAACCGATGAGGACAACGGCCACGAATTCTACTACGGTTTAGTGCGAATAGATGCCTAATCCTGGTTAAGTAAATCGGGCATCCTGTCCACCGCTTCCCTCTTCGCCTTGTCGATGACCTTGGCATAGACCTGGGTAGTGGAGAGCTCACGGTGCCCAAGCAGCTTGCTCACGGTGTAGATGTCCGTGCCCACCTCGAGCTGGAGCACCGCAAAGGTGTGGCGTGAAGTGTGGAAGGTGACGTGCTTGGAGATCTTGGCACGCTTTCCCCATGCCTTCAGGTGCAGCCGTACTGCGTGCCATGACATCAGCGGGAACACCGCATCGGAATCCTTTCCCCTCTCGCCCATGAGCGACGAGGCTTGTGCGCTGATGTCCAGGTATTCCTGTCCGTGCGTCTTCCTTTGTCTGAATATGATACGGGTGTAGCCGTCCTGATCGTGGACGTCTGCCCAGGTCAACGCCCTGATGTCGCAGTGGCGCATGCCAGTCAGGCACCCGAAAAGGAACGCCCGCCTGGTGGCATCGTTGTCGCAGGGCGTGCTTACCAGACGGCGCACCTCGTCGGCGGTGAGGTAGGTGCGGTTGGTTTCCTCATAGCCCACCCCCTTGATGTTTGCGATGGGGTTGGCCGCCAGGATGCCTTCACGGTAGGCACGGTTGATGACATAGCGCATCGATGCGGAATAGACCGCCATCGTGTTGGGGGCAAGCCCGAGCTTGGCGATGCGGTTCATGAACTGCGAGTACCAGGCGGGTGTGATGTCCGACACGCACATCGACGTGCGGGTGTATGACCTGAGGATGCCCAGCAGGGCCGCATAGCGCCGCTGTGTGCTGCCTTTCTTCTCCTGGACGATAGACTGCACATAATCGAGCAGACGCACCGCCACGGGCGTTTTAAACCCGTATTCGCCGTTTCTCACCTCGACAAGACGCTTGGCGCATATTGCCTCTGCAAGCATCAGCGTCTGGCGGTTCTTGGCGGTGTCTTTCTTTTCGGGGGACAGGTACAGGTGCAGGTACTCATACGACCTCACCCCGTTGTAGTAGATGTCAAGATAAAGGGACACGTTCCCCGACGGCATGGTGCGCCGCCTCAGTTTAACCGGCTGTTTCATAACTTCGTTTTTTTGATTCCGCTGCAAAGATAACCCCGAGCAACAAAATAGCAACAAAATAGCAACAAAAATTTATCCCCCTGCTATCCCCCTGCTATCCGTCCCACACCCCAACAAACCCCCGAAAAACCTACAAAACAACGGACATTCGGGGGTAATTCGGGGGATAAATCAAATTTTTTAGGGTTAAACATGATTGAGCCGTACAAACCGCTGATTGATAGCGGGTTGGCGGCTTTTCTTATTTTCGATAGCAACAAATCAGCACCAAAAAGGCACCAAAAACCGCCACGATCATCACTGACGGTGGCGGAACAATTAATAACCCCAAAACATTTACTTTAACAACATCAATATATCCTTATCGTCAAGCCTGCCCCGACGTATGGCTCAAAAACCTTAGATCTAAATCCATAGCCGTAGCCTGCCTGTATTCCAAACGAAAGCCTATTGGGAGGCTTGTGTCTCGTTATCGTTTCAGTAATGTATTCGGTGCGCTGGTAGACGTTGATGGAATCAAGCGAGGGCATATAACCGCTCACCCAGGCGTCGTACTCAGGTGCGTTGTAGTGTTTGGATTCGATAGGCACTTCGACCAGAACCGAATCGTGTTGCAGTAACGTGTCCGTCCTTACCGATGCCTTTACCATCGGCAGGAACTTAAACTCCGTGCGCACTCTTTCCACCTCTACTGGCTTGGGATACCAGTGCGGGATGGTGTCCCAAAGTGTAACAGTGTCCCGCTTGACGTCATCGACTATCGGCCTGTCATAGATGGCCTTTGCGCTGAAAAACCCCGTGCAGATGCCCAGCACTGCACCGACCAAAAAAACAATCAGGTGTGTCTTGTTTAATGTCATATTAGAACGAGTATTATTAAAATGACGATGGCAACGATGACGGCCATGCAGCCTACCTTCGCCACCATCTCGCCTATTACGTTGCGGTTAATCATACGATTTCAAGTGTTATTTTCTCCCCCCTGTTGTGTGCAGCCTTGAGGAGTGAGTATACCCGTTTGAAAGTTGCCCAAGAGTTGATGACCTTGCCGACAACCTTGTTCTGCCCGACGATGATACAGCCGCTTGAGCTGTCCTGGTCGGCGCCGCTATGGATGAGGATGCCCGAAAAACCTTTGACGTATCGCAGCCTCGGCACCTTGCCACCGCAAAACTCTTTGTATTGCGGTTTCTTGACAAACGTGCCGCTCACGGTGGTCATGTCGATTTCGTACTTCCCCGTCGGTATGGCTGTCTTGTGCTTTACCTTTATGGCTGCGATGTTTGCCTCGGTCATCGACTGATCCAAGCCTCTATCCTTGTCCTCGATGGTGTCGCAGACAAACACCCATTGACCATTCTCCTTGTCCTGACGATAGAGGTGGCCGATGGTGTACTTGTCCTTCTTTGCTGTTCGCCTAAGTTTCAGTTTCATCTTTGCTTGCCGTTTTGTCAATGATATGCTTTGCGATGTCCACTGCCTCTTCACGGCTGATGGCATCGGCTACAACCTTGATGGCATGGTTGATGTTGTTTCTTGTTTTCTCCTCGGCCTTCTCTCTCATGCTCCAAATCTCCACGATGCAGAGGGTGATGGCAACGAGGATGGATGCCAGCGGCACGCAGTGGATGGTCGTGCTGCTGAACTGCGCCCAGACAAAGTGAATCAACGTGTCGATGCCTGCCGAAATGAACAACACACCCTCATACAATGCGAACTTGGTGATGCTGCGGCTGAACAGGTACGATGTCCGGGCCTCGCCTCTCAGTTTCGCTTTTCTCCAGCCGAATGCGGCATCCATGCACATGGCCCCGATGACCACGCCCATGGCCACCACGACGATGAGGTACATGATGGGCAGGCCGTTGAGTATGTGGGTGTATCCGTTCATGCCTTACCCTTTCGCAAAGTGCATCAGCACGATGACAACTGCACTGATGGCCGCACCGATGCAGGTATAGCCGAAGTCCTTCCAATCCCACTTGTTCCCAGGAGTATGCACATCGCACCACTCCTTGCATCCAGCGAGAAGGACGCCGCTCACTATTGTTGACCACAATGCTGCGGCAAGGCAGTATTCGTTGCTCGCCGCATCATATGTAAGTTGGTAACAAGGGATGCCGACGAACAACGTCACCAGCCCAGCCGCAATGTGTTTAATCTTGTCGTTCATAATCTTACAAATTACTCATCATGATTCTGGCCATGTACTGGCCTATTCTCGTTTGCCCTGCACCAGACGGATGCCCCGTTGCAGTCCACACACCATCAGTTGTAGTACCAGTGTATACATGCAGGTCTGCCTCCATCCACGGGCAGATACCACAATCACGGGTTTCGATGTAACCTACACCATAGATGTGTGACAGTTCTTTCAATCGGTTGCACAACGCCTCAACATTTGCTATTGAATTAAAGGCATCGTGGATATAGCCAGCGGGAGTGTAGCCAATCTTGATAATCGCATTCGGGAAGGCGTTCTTCAGGCGGATGAGCGTTGCCTGAATACCTCCTGTGATTGAGGCGTTAGGATTGACATTCCCTGCCGCAGTGCCGATGGTTTCGCTGTTCACAATATCACCCAACGTATGAGTTGCCCAATGCGCCACGTCGTTAGTGCCAAGAGTGCAAAGGATATAATCGTATTGTACTCCAGTCTCAATTAGTTTGCCTGCCTGATAATAGGCACTAAGGTTGTCAGTTCCGTGCCATGCGCCACCACTAACCGCTTTGTTTGTTTTGAGTGACGCACCCAAAATTTGACACATGGTGTTTTGCCAAGAGCCGGGAGCAGAAAACGAGTCGCCGATAACGCCAAAACCTTTCAGCAAGAATGAGCCTTCGTCACCAGAACTGGTGTCGAACATAGCAGCGATTTCTTTTGGCATCAAACCGTCTTGTTCTGCTGTGGCAATCCTAATCCCACGATAAGGGTGCAGAACCTCACAGCCAAAATCTGCCTCACCCAGTGTGTCAACATATAGCCACCCGTCAGCAGCGATTTCCAGAACGGCAGGTTGTGACTTTGGAATTGTATATGGGGTTGCGCTCGAACTCTTTGCCGACTTTGACACCACAATGTTTTGGGTATTCGTCAACACCCACGGGTATGCTGTGTTCCATGCGCTGCACCAAATGGTAGCAGTATCGCCAGCATAGACCTGCACCTTGGCGCAATACATATTTGACGTTTCAGTTTTGCTACCGACGTAAGAACTTCCAACATTAACGCTGTTGTAGTTTCGCCATGAATACCCTTCGTCCCACTCGGCAACAATCGTTTCCTCGTTATCGGCAAGGTATGATTTCAGTGTTGTAAGGTCGCCATCTTCGCCAGCGACACTTTCCAACTGAGCGGCCTGTTCCTTAGTCATGATACCATCGTGTGTGCTGTCCGCTTTTACGATTTCTCTAGCATCCCGTGCAACGGTGCAGCCACCGCCATCACCGCCATTTGTGCGGGTGTTGATATAGATGTATCCGTCTTCCTCAATGTTCAGTATCCACGGGTCTGACTTTGCCTTTGTGTAGCCGTTAGAATCTTGCGACTTCGGCGATACTTCGGTCACGACATTGTCGGCGTCACACATGACATAAGGGAATGCAGTATTTGGTACATTGTACACCCAAATGGTCACAACGTCACCGACACGCACCGCTACCTTTGCACGGGCATAAGTGCTGGCAGAGGTGGAGTCGTATCCGTCATAGGTACTATCAACGGAACAATGATTCCAATTCTGGTAATAACTGCCATCCGTGAACTCTACTTCCGTCACGTTGGTAACGTCATCAACAAGGTCATCAAGCGGGCCAAGACGTTTGCCCATCTCAGCGCTCAATGCTTTGTCAGCACCGCCCGTTACGAGGTCGTTAACTATCGGGTAGCCGTCAGGCAGACTACCGCCAGTTCCGTAAGGATATATTGTTTGATTTGCCATAATTATTATGATTTATCGTTTCCTAAAGTGAAACTACCAGTCCCATCATTCCCGAATAGTTCGCCACTTACTCGGTCGTATAAATAACCTGTTTGTCCGACACGCACAGGGATGAAATCACGGACAAGAGAACCGTCTTTCGTTATCTTGCAATAATACAGCTTAGAATAGATACCCCTGTCAACACCGCTGTCGGTATGACGGGCGAACAGGTACAGCGACAAGTTAGACGTTGAACCGCTTATTGTGCGTGTGCCCTCCGTTGTTCCATCTGTCTCAAAGAATAGAGAGTTATTCTGCAACCCCGTGCGGTATGTGTGAAGTACTGTTGGGTCGGCAGAAGAATCAACAAATGAATCTCCTCCACCAATTTGTATGTATGGAATGCTGCCATTCTTTATAGACAGCAGGTTAGAGAAGGACACATTATTGCCAGTCCTTGCGCACAAGAATGTTTGCACATCGGACGAGGTCTGCGTTAGGATTGCCTTTATTTCTGCCACAATATTGGTTCCTGAGTCTATGCCAGTGTCAATGTACTGCGTTCCAGTTGTCTGCAAGTACTCAATCTCGGAATCATACGGCATCGGAGGCGTAACTGAACTGCTATACACCAAGTCGCTACCGAGATAAGCCTTGGCAATCTTGGTGTCACCGAGGTACATTGTGCCTAACTTGTTCGTTCCGATGTAACTCATGATTCTGGAATTAAGTAAAGTGTTCCACTATCCTTCGTTGCCAGCGCATTGTATGCAGCCTCATCTTGGCAAAGAACAAACTTAGCATATCCACTTAAAGATTGATGCTCAGTCAAGTACTGCGGATGCGTATGGTTGAGATCAACCGTGAAAGAATTTCCATCACTCTGCGTTATCGTAAAAGTACCGTCTTGGCTAGTAGTGATGCCAGTGATGGTTGCCTTGCCATCTACATAGGTCTTGATGCCACTTGACTTAACAGGGTTGTTTGAACCAGCAGTAGGCGAATTATCAAACGTCAACGTGTCTTGCTTGCCTGCCAATGTGGTGGTCATCGTCGTGGATGTCACGAACCCGCTGTCGTTGTCAAGGTCGCTCGTCTTGGTGGGGATGGACGTGTTTGCAGGCAGCGCACCAACTTCCTGCGCCGTGTAGGTCGGCTTGGTCGGCTGCTTCGCCCACGAAGGCACGGTCGGGTCGGTCTCGGTGAATGACTGCAAGGCGGTGTCCGCCTTGCCCAGCGATGTCTGGACATCGGATGCGAGGTCGGTCTTGGGGATGCCGCCAGCAGGGGGAGCATAACCGCCCTCGCCGGCCTCTCCGATGGCCTGTGCCACCTCGTCAAGAACCTCGTCGAGGTCAGAGCCCTCGAAGTTGTCGTTGTCCACCCTCACCATGTCGGCGGCGGGTGATATCATGCGGCTGTCGCCGTCCTTCTTGATTTTGTCGATATAGTTGTTAGGTACTGCCATAGTCTTATATCTCTAAGCTGTTATCGTCTCCGAATGAGGGTGAGCTGGCTCCCTCGAGCACCAGGTCGTGGTCATCGCCGAAATAGCTTTCACCGTAACCCAGGATAATCGTGTCGGTGTCACCAGGCCCCGCCACAATCTCCACGGGCATGGTCATGGGCGTGCAGGTGTCGAGCGTGCCGTCGCTGAAGTTTGGATCTTCGGCCATGTCCACGAAGCGGCACTTCAGTTGGCCGAGGTTGAAGCCCGGGGCGTTGAAGAACACACGGATGACCGTGCCGTGTACGCTGCAGTTGGTGC
>Ga0326512_10002603_pt1 | contig 13334 bp, 13 predicted proteins | sample 1_2617_0518_D_FD_203652 | JGI IMG/M metagenome (GOLD analysis project Ga0326512, IMG submission 203652) | Bovine rumen microbial communities from UC Davis, California, United States - 1_2617_0518 | ecosystem: Host-associated > Mammals > Digestive system > Stomach > Rumen | place: USA... | reverse complement strand
GCCTTTCAGATAACCTGGACAGAACCATAAGTGACCTTGTACATCTCGTGTTGTTCGAGTACAGTAACGCTATAGACTCAAACATGCCACAGGAAGATGTGGGTATGTACCAGGATTTATTGGAGCTCTACTTGACGAGAGACCTTTATATAATTCTGGTTCCAAAATTGGAGCAGATTTATAATGTTGACTTGACCAAATCTACGGAACAGTCTGAATTGACGGACTTGGTTGAGAATTTTACGCATACATTAATAGATTCGATGGTTTTGGGTATCAAAAGATACGCATATATTTCAAAGACTTTTAGCAACATTGAAGCTGTCTTAAATAATTCTACCAGAAAGATTTTTGATGAACTTCGTATGTCCATAGGCAGATTGTCAAACATACGTACAACGCATGATGACAACATATCAAACATACGGAAAGAAACTGCCGAAAAAGTCTATAAACTGATTGAGGAATTATTGAAAACTGAAAATGAGGAGTCAATTGATTAATGTAGTACCTGCGGTTATGTCCTTGGTACTTATCATTTATAATGTTAACATTTATAAAGTTCAAAAAACGCCGGTTCAACAAAACTGGTTGTCAACATGTTTAGGCCTACAAATTCTGTTGCCTTTATCGCTTTTAATAAAAGGTGATGCGGGTAACGTATTGAGCTCGTATGTTGTTTATATGATTATGATTTATGGCTTTTTATATAATACAAAGTTTTGTATTTCCTGTAAAAAAAGTTATATAAAAAAGTTTATCTTAATGTTAAGTATATGCATACCGGTTATGTACATTTTCTTTAATGTAGAACTTTTCAGAAATTTGTTTCCTTCCGTAGAAATTGGATATTTAAGCGTACCTATTGTTATTAGAAATGTTATTTTAATAGGAATGACGTTGATTTTAGTAGTCCTTATTTCCATTATTGGCTTTTTTGATAAAAAAAACGTCCATCGAAACATCAATCTTTTAAGAATCTTTTTGGTTTTAGGGATTTCATTAACGTGTGTGGCAATTGTTTTCGGCAATTATGACATACTGATTATCTCCAAATTAGTTTTAGTCATGGTTGATGCTTTTTTAATAATGATTGTTTGGGCAAAGAAAGGGAGGTTCCATAAAAATGATTGACACGTTAATGTTTGCAAGTTTAGTAGCTCTTATGATTATTATAAGCGGGTATATATGCTTTTTATATTCAAAAGCGGTATACGCATACATAATAGATGGCGCGGATTTACGGGTCTGTACCATGTCCCAGTGCATAATATTCCTTATTCTTATGAACTTTGAATTTGTATCATTCAGTATTCGTAAGACCGTGTGCATGGTAGACATTTATTTGTTCCGTGTATACATTTCATATTTGTTTTACTTCATATCCGCCTCAAGATTGCTTGGGTATAAATCTTTATTCTTTCCCAAGAAATTAAAAAACACCGCATATATAGCCATAACATTAGGATTTTATGTGTCTACGACCTTGGAAATCTTTTTTCTGACAAAAATACAGTTGCCGGTGGATTGTATTTCCAAGATAGACTTGATAGATTACATGATTATAGCCAATAATGATGTAGACACGCCAAGAATATTGAGCATAATACCAGGGTTGTATTCATTGGTCTGCTATGTTTTTATTATACTTTTTGACGCTTTGGAAAAACGTGGAGCCAAGACTCTGCTTTTGGACATATTGACGGACCTTTCATTAATGTTTTACATAATAATAAACCTAATGAATGATGTAAATTATATGAGCCGAATCTTTACGCTTTTAATGTACATTCTGCCATTAGTATCAATAATCTTTGAAATACAGAACATTATGTGGTACTGCTCAAAAGAAAAAAATACTACAGAGTATTTAAGAGGGCTAATCAACAGCTCCTATAAATTGACTGGGGCTAAAAGGATTTATAATGCAAGACTTATAAGCAAAATAATAAAATTGAAGCCAGAACTGGCCAACAATCTGCCAAATGACACTAAATTTGAGGATTTTATAAATCTGATAAATAAATTTAATAAAAAAGAGGGCGTAGAACAGTGAAAAAAGTTTTTTGTAGTTTTTTAATGATGGCGTTATTGAGTGTCTGTGTGTACTCAATCAGTTATGAAGTTATTAGGGAAACAGATACCTTTACAGATATCCGGTATACCAATATTGAAAAGGGCTATTCTGTGCATGCCAGGTATTACAAATTATATTCAGACATTAAAGTAGAGGTGTATTTTTTGGAAGCCCTGCCCAGCGATGAAGAACTGGTAGACATTGAGTTTGAGCAGCTACATTATCTTACCAAATATTTCAAAGGTTTACCCTACAGACCCCCCATAAGGGACAGAAAAAGAAACCAGGGGCGAAGGATGTATTCATTTAAGATACTATACATGGGTGGAACTCTTGATTAATATGTAATACATGCAAATAGACTACATATACGGAAATCCTCCATATGAAAAGGATTTACATTTAAAAATCTTAAATTATTGTTTTAAAATGGCTAAGGAAACTGTATTTTTACACCCCGCAAGGTGGATACAGTCCTTAACCAGTCCAAAGGAATTACGGCATTTTGACGGTTATATTAAAGAAATATCCCTTGTCAGGGAAAACACCAAGATTTTATTTTGTGGCATGGATATTTCCGGCGATTTGGTGATTTCTACACTTAAGCCTAATACCAAAAAAATCAGTGAAATTAATAAGTTTGCTATGAGGTCATTTGATTTTGACCCAGTTGTTATGGAGTCTATTTATAACAAGGTTATCAAAAACATTAAAAAGTCCGTTAAAGATGTAATGGAAGTTGGTACCTTGAAAGATAATGCCGTAGTATTTTCTATTATTGGTGGAGGTGGTGGTGCAGACAACGCCAAGATGTCTAAACTGGTAACATCTAACCAGGACTGCGTTTATACAAACGGTGTTGCGGAAGATGGAAAAAGCTTTGCGGAACGACGCAGTAATACTGCACAAGACCGTGGCGTAATAGAACACGTTAGATTTAACACATACAATGAAGCCAAGAACTTTTTGGACAGCCTAAAAACACCATTCTACATTGCGGTTAATAGTGTATCTAAGGTAGACATGCACGTACACCCAGATTGTATTCCTTTTATGAATGATTATTCTGAACCTTGGACAGAAGACAGGCTTTGTAGTTACTTTGGTATAACAGATACTGAAAGGGCAGAATTGGAACGTGCAGTTGCTAAACCATCGAATTATCATTTATAAGGTGGTTAAATGACAAAATTAGAGATTGCTCTTGCTTACGCAAAAAAGGATTTCAGTATGTTTAGTTTTCCGAACGGACGTAAGCATGATGTAGATTTAGGAGTTTTTGACATTTCTTTAAACGCTGCTCACGATAATATAGATGGGTTTAAGTTTTATTGTGACAATGCCAAAGAAATGAATAATGTATTAAGGATGATGTCACATTATAAGGTACCGTACATACATTCACAAGAAAAAATTGAATACATTTATACGGATGACGTTCTTAGCTCTGGCGACATTGATTTTATAAGTGGTGTATTACATAACATAGAGGACTAATGAAATGTTTGAACGAAAAGATGTTAATAATCTACAGATACTCTTAGAATCTTTTACAAAATTCAAGGAAAAACTGGGTCAAGTTAAAGACACAAGTACTGGCACACTTTATGAATGGGTTTCAAAAGAAATAACTTCTGCAGAACTGGTTATTTCCAGCTTAAACTATGAACTTGATAAGTTAAGGAATGATGTAGGTGATGACTTCGTTAAAGTAGAGCTTGACGGAGTTAATGCCCAGATGAAAGTATATCATGAAGCATTAAAGTGCTGTTCTGACGAAACCGAAGGGAAGATACTTGATAAGCTCATAGAATTAAAAAAGGTCAAAGTTGAATTAGAAAAGAAAATAAATATTGAAGAGCCAGTTATAAGGTCGTCTAAACCTAAAAACAAAATAACTAAAACAACAATTGATTTAGAAATACCGGATAATGTTAAGGAAGTAAATGCACGTTTGGTAGATAAAGTTATGGAAGGATTGGACATGCAAAACTTAGCGGATACGATAGGGTTATCTTTATTTCCTTGTATCGCAGAATTGCGTGAGACTATTGAAAAAGCCATAAAAAAATCATACTTGAATATTTTGCTTAAACAGTCGCATGGTGAAGTGTTAAGTGAAGAAAAGTCCGAACATTTCTTGATTCAGGTTGTAGAAAAGGACGACCAACTGGGTGTATTGGTTTTTATCAATGGAGAAAAATAAAGGCTTGCATTACTGCAAGCCGGTATGATTATTTCTTTAATACTTTTTGACTTTCACTAACCGTTTGAATGAGAGCCTTGATTTCATCAAGGAATGCTTTTCTTTCGGTTTCAGATAGGCTGTTCAAGATACTAAACATCGTTACGCCTTTTGGTAATGTATCTAAACGGTCATACAAAAGTTTTACCATTAAATCTTTCTTTTCAGTTGAAGAAAACTTGTTTTTGAAATTGTCCAGGCTTTCTTGCATTTTAATAAGATTATTATTAAAATAAATCTTTTCGAAATCCATTATGTCCTCCTTAGACTGTTGCCATACCACGTTTATTTATCTGGTGAGCCCATTTTATAATTGGGCTATTTGCCGGCTTGACACGTGCCACCACTACATTCCAAGGTACAACTACATCATTACCACCGCTTGGCGCATCGTATTTATTTGTTTTTGGATTGTATTTACCCCAAGGGTCATCAACGATAATAGCTACTGGGTTTATACTGTTGATTATTTCGTCAAGATTATTGGCGTTAATGTTTTTTGCCGCACGGATTGTCTGATAATCTTCTTTCTTATACTGTACGCCAGTTACGCATACAATATGTCCATATCCACCGAATGTAGTTGAAATTACCATTGGAAGATTATCGTCCACCATGTTGTCCCAAAGTGCTTTCTTAAAGTTTACGTTTGTATTGAACTTTGCGGCATCATATCCAAGCCAAAGATTCGCACCCATGCGAAGATAGTCGTGAAGCTCGTTAGGTGGATATGCATTGTTCAAGTCTGCTTTTGTTGCTGTTCCGTTCAATGCTTTCTGCCATGCATTATAAAGGACAGGTTGACTGGTTTTGTATTTGTCCAAAATACGTTTGTCCGTAAGGATGAAATATCCAAAGTTATCCTCTGGCTGCTTATATGCACCGCTCGGAAACTTTGCACCAGAATATTCCAAAAACATTATATAACTGGTTACATTACACATGTTTTTCCAGTTTGTAGTATACTGTGCTTTGGGAAACTTTTTTGGGTTTGGAAATACAAGCTCGTTATTTCTCTGCGATGAATTTCCAATTTCTTCGCCATTTTTGTCCTTATCGCATTCAAACGTAAGAATTCCATTCTTTTCCGTCATAAAATTAATCTCCTTTTGAGTTTTTAATTAATTAGCGGCAGCCAAAAAGTCCCAAGATTGTTTTTCCACTAATTAACTAAGATATCTTAAAAAACTTCTTAAGGAGAACAAAAAATGAGTTTTAATAATTCGGCAGTTCAAGCAATGCTTTCGTCTGGTGCTGACGCACAGCAGAACATGTTTGACATTTGGGTAGTATTTCCTTGGAGCAATAATGAGGAAGTAGCTATTTCCACACGCGCACAGAACTTCCAGATTAAGGAAGTATCGGTAGGTATGGATGATAGAAAGTACCACGGTTCATCAATAAAAGTACCGAAATCAAGTATAGAATTTGAGCGTACATTCTCTTTGGAGTTCCGTTTGGACGCTTCATATTCATTGTTCCAGCAGTTCATTACGTGGCATCAGACAGTCGCCGACCCAGTAAACGGTGGTGTTGCAAACTGGGCAAACTCTACCGGTAAGGTAATCGTTAGAGCCCTTACAGGTACATATGCCGCTACTTCTGTAGGTACATACATTGACGACAGCTCTACATATGCTATTAAGGACAATGAAGACAATGCACAATGGACGTTCTACGATGTATGGGTAAGTAAAGTTACACAGCCAAACTTCAACGGTGAAGATGGTGGAGCTTTAAAGTATACCGTAGACTTTGCATTCGGTGATTGTGATTATCCATTCTATGCAGGTAGTGGTATTGCGGGTAGGAAGCAAGGTGGATTTACACCTTCCTCAGATAATGGTACAACAACATCATCATAAAAAATTAATCTTAAAAACGTCAAGTAATTCTAAAAAGTGGGGCTCATTTCTGCCCCACTAATTTTATATATGGACAAAGATTTATCAGTGTATTTAACATCCTTGAAAGTATTTAAAAAATGCTCGGATGTTACAGTTAAGGAATTACTTGGAAAGCTCAAAAACCCAAAAAATCGTAAAAGTGACATTAAATCTGCGTCTCTCTTAAAAGATTCCAAAAGCATAAGCCGTGCGGACATGGACATAAATTTCCCGGACCTCTTAAAAAAATCAATGATTATCAATAATAAGGTGGCGGTAAAGGGTCTGGCTTTGCCTGAGCAAAAGATTATAACCACGTCAAACTACAGTCAAGCAGTCATTGATGATACATTAAAACAAGTTAAAAGGGAAATTTCCAGAACATCCTATGAAATACTTGGTGATTTGATAGAGTTTCATGTCGTTAAAGGTATGAACATAGGAGAAATGTTGCTGGATTCCTTAAAAAGCTATGCTGAGGAACTCAAAGACATGTTTTTGGACGGTCAGTTTTCCAAAAAGCGTGAATCGGAAAATGAAAAAAACGCACTTGATACGAAAAAAGAAGACCTGGTTGAAAAAAATCCCAAGAAAAAATCAACAAATTCAATTATAGATACTGAAAAAGCCAAAGCGGACACAGATAAAACTAAAGGCATCGTTTTTGTAGTATTGAAAGATAAAGATAATCCTAAGGTTAAGGCTGCAAAAGATTGGCTTGTCAAGGTATTGAAAGACGCAGAAGCACAAAGACCAAAAACCAATGGAAATTCGGATAATAAGAAGCCAGAATCCAGTAAAATTTATAGCTACACATTATATGATGGTAGTTCAAAGACTACCAGCAGTATAAATGTCTTACCAAGCTTAAGCACAAGCAAAAACTCCAGCATTAAAAGCCTTCAGGATTTATCCAGGGTGTCCCTAAGCTTTATAACTGGACTGAATGATAAACCACCAACAGTAAAAGAGTCATATTTTCAAGAATATAAGATAGATTTTAGTGTTAAAGAAGATTTGGATTCAAAGGTAAGTGATACCAAATCCACGACATCCGAAAATAAAGCCCGTGTAATGAACAATCCTTTTGTAAGGGACATGCTTTTAGCGGGTCCGGATTTATGTACAAACATGTTTGATGTCTATCTTAGGTTTAATAGGTATGGAAACAGCTCGACTGATGAGCCTGAACCTATATCAACAAGCTATGTTTATTTTGTACCCGTTCTTTACGCAGATAAAAATGGAAAAATACAAACAAAGCATAGCGAAGCTCTTAAATCAACTATGAACGACGTATATTCGTTAAGTGTCAGGACTGCAAGCGTGGACATACCTATGATAAACAGGGGCTCAACGGATGTACCTTTTTTAAATACCAAGATTACAAAACCAAGTGGTAACATAGAGTATGACATGCAGGGTGTATTAAGCGTGGATTGTGATGCAAACTTGTACATAAATGACATGTTTTTAGCTTTGTCTGGTTTACAAAGGGATGGAAAATTTCGTAGTGCTTCTAACACCCCTGAGAACATAAAAAACGGTATGTTTGACCATAATACACATTTTCCCTTTATGGCACCTGCAAGGTTGGGCCGTTCGAATACAACTATAGACCTTATTGTATCATCGCACAGCTTAGGGGTATATCATGATTTATCATTTAACCCAGGTAATGGGGGGTTCTACAGCAGCATCCTTTATGTTTTTAAGGATGTTCGGTTTTTAGGTGGTGGGGAAATAAAGTTTTCTACGGAAAGTGACTCCATGCAATCCATAGATGTAGGTTTTATAGCTAAAAGGCTTGAAACGTATTATAAGCCGGACAATAATCAGTCAAAACAAACTAACACGACTGGGGGGACGAAAAAAGCTGATATCAAAGCCAGTTCAAATTTTGATGATAGAAACCGGTCAAACATCATATACGATGAGGATTCTATTAAAAATTTAGCACGGAAAAAAATAAAAAATTCATCAGGCTTGGGGAAGTTAAGAAATGAAAGACAGAGACAAGGAAAATAAAGAATCTGGATTGAATCATACATTATCTGATTTTCTTTTAAGAAGTGCCAGTGAAAAAAGTAACTCTGGTCAAGATTCCGTCAAGGATGCAATCTTAAAGTTTTTAAGTGCTATGTCCCGTAAAAAAGACCTAAAAGTCAGCAACGGTCAAGTTATTAATAATGATGATAAAGTCAACTCTAAAAGATTTAGTGATAGCCTTAGGGACTTTTTGGAATCTACAAAACTGGGGAATACTGAAAAGTCAAGCGACCTTAAAAAAATTAATTTGACGGACCTTATAAACGTTGTGTCTGGGGACAATACATTTGATGTTGAACAACTGCGGAATTTTTTAATGGATTTAAAGGACGTTAGCAGAAACGAGCCGTTGGAAATTTATGAAAGCATGCTTAATAATCTTAATAAAAGTACCAATAAAATAAAGGGACTGGATTTGTTTTTAGCGTCTTCCGCAATTTTTAATCAACCAAAATTCCAGAATATAGATGTCTCTACGGAAATTTTAAGAACAAACTTTACATTGACACCAGAAGAATATTGGGATGGTAAGAATGATATCCCGTCTGAATACTATCTTTTTGGAGACAGCTCATTATTAAGTCTTCCGAAAGTTGCCAATCTTACAAAACCTATGGAATACCTTAATGACACCCAAACAATAAAAAGGGATATACTAAAGTCGATAGCCCTTAATGTAGTAATTAAAAAGCAGAAGACCTATCCAGTGCCGGATTGGGCAGTAAGACCAAAAAAAGAACCAAAAAAAGAATCAAATAAAGATGAAAATAACGCACAAAATACAGATGCAAATGCATCAAACATTGACATGCGGGTTAAGCAATTGAATAGGTTGTCAATAATAAAAAGAGCATCTGCTGTTTTACCCGGAACTCCACCTAAAAGTTCTAATTATATTAAAAGCCTACATGATGTATTGGTATTTGAAAATACAAGTACCCCTGATGGAAAGAAAGGTTTTTCTAACTGGGGAATGACACGTGATGAACTTATTAACATACGTAAGGATTTAAGCCTTACATCTACCGAGCTGAATGATACAACTAGGACACATAGTAACGCAAAAAAAATTATTATGCAGTTCAGTGAAAGTGGTCTTATTACTTATGGCACGGGGACATTAGGTACCCCTTATGTGGTGCCGGGTATAAATTTAGGAAACTTTATGATTTCCAAAAAGCCTCTTAGTTCAACCAAAGATAACTATAGTACACCTGAGTCTGTGAGAAAAGATTTTTATCATGAAATTTATAACATGAGCGTAGAAGCCCTTTTAAGGAAGGCTCCGGATTTTCGTCAGAATCTGTATCACGGTGTTTTTGTATTTAATGGCGACACAGATTTTAGTAGTATTTCTACGAATATTTCAAGTACTGTCGGAAAAGATAAGTCCATACCTTCAAAGCTTGCGAACACAAAAAATCTTGTTAATGCATATCTGAATACACTTAAAACTTATTATGTCCGTATGCAGAACATATCTATTCCGGGTGCAAGTGCGGATACATATACCATACCGTTTTTGAATAGAAACATAAAGAAAATTGGTGGCAACTTTACGGAAAGCCATAAAATGACCATAGAGTTTGTAGTTGATGAAATGGGAATCATCATTAGAGCATTCAACATTCTAACGGGCCAGTTCGGAAACATTTTGAATGACTCGGACTACAATAAATATGCGAACACATTTTTTCCTACCAGTTTCAATATGGGCAAAGAAGGAAAATTAGACCTGGTTGTTACATATAATGACTTCAGGATAAATCCAACTAACAGAAACAAGGATTGTATCAGTAATTTTATGCCGGCGACCCAAAATGTTGTAGAAAATGATGCTAATAACCCCAAAAAAGAAGTCTTTAACCGTGACGGCTCAAGAACATATGGTGATGTAGAATCTTACAGGCAGTTTGTCCTTGAGGACGTAAAGATTCTGGGTATATCGGGTAAACTTCAATTTAAAAGAGATGATGCCAACAAGACGACTATACCCGTTGATATTATTTATAAAAGGATAACTACGGTAGATAACAATCTTATGAAATGAACTTGTCCTACATTGAAAATATGGCATTTTTCTGGCTCGCCACTATAAACTAATTATGTATGGCTGATACAAATACTAATAATAACGGAGCATCATCTGAAACAACGGATGTTGTCTATGATGAATCTTTATGCGAAAAATTACAAGATTTTCAGTATGACGGTTTCAATTATATATATGACCTCCCACCACAACAAAATAGTTTGTTTATGGTGGATGAATTTTATGACCCATATTATAGTACGAGTACCGATGGTTATGACACGTCTTCTAAATTACCAAAAAACATTCAGTACCGAATAAAAAAGATAAGTGGATATCCCTTACCGAAGCTGACCATTGACAGTAAAACCTTTAATGGACCGCTTCGTTGGAATTATGTAAGTACTGGTAGGCCGGAAGACAATAAGTTGTCAATAGACTGGATTGAAGATGCTTTCTGGTCGGTAAAAAGATATCATATGAACTGGATGAACCATTGGTATAACAGATATCTTGACTGTATGGTTGTAGGTCAAGCAGGAAAGTTTCGGAATCTTACGTTTCACTTATTCAGATATAAGGATGTAAACAAGGATTCCGCGGTACCTATTCAGAAAGCCGTACCTATTGCCAAGTTCACGTTTAGGGGTTTAATTCCCGAAACTTTACCAGATTCTGATTTTGGTTGGGGTGAGGAAGTGTCACCTACAGTAACCATTACTTACAAATATAATGACCTTGAAATATACTTTTATCCATTCGAAGATAATGATAAAAAGTTTATTGGTGGAATTGCCGATTTCATTCAACAGAAAAATGGCACGAAGGAACCCTACAATACCGGAATTACGGGATTTACGAATAACGACGACAAGCACAAGACCACATATTTTGTATAAGCGTCTTAGGAGGGAAATTTATGATAGAAAATAGAATTGAAAAAGCTATAAAAACTTTTTATTCCTCAGTAAAGGAATCAATTGATTATGTTGACTTAAACTTCCGGGGCATAACAAACCAAACCAAAAGTTTTATAAATGATGAAGGCGAAAAGCAAAGTTACATAAAGCAGACCGTGGAATTAAGTGGTGTTGCGTGTTTAAGGGACAAGTTTAGAATATGGCTAATGTCCGATGATGGGGATTTTCACAGACACCCTAATTATGGTGGATTTTTAGCGAAAAACGTAGTTAAGAGACCCTTTACGCAGAGCAGTTGTAATGTTATAGCCGCGCTTTTAAGAGTGGAAGCGGAAAGGGAGTTTCCACAGTTGGAAATTGTTGATGTAGACGTAACATGCGACACTGCACACGGATGTTGGAACATTAAAGTATCCATAAAGGACAATAAGACGGGCTTAATCGACAATACCATGTATGTAAACGGCGAATCTATTTCTGTAATGTCTGACATTTAAAATCCTTAAAGATTTCAAATCCACCTTGAAAACAGCTTAAATTATGTATAAAACTTTTTATTAAAAAAAATTATAATTTTTTGTTATAATTGTCAAAAAGGTGAATTTTTTCAGAATTCTGGTTATACATATCATGAGGGGGAAGAGGAATATTTTTTGTTTGGATTTTTAAGTTTTTATGATTTTAAATTCTAAATTTTGATTTTAAATCATAATCTTGAGTTGAATTCTAAATTTATATATAGAAAAATTTAGAGAAAAATAAAGAATACTAATTATTTAAATACATTTTTGTAGGGAAACAATTAAAATGGGAAAAAGGTTTACATATGATGCCCTTAAAGCCAGACTTAAACAAAGGGCTGTAATGAACAGTGACAGTGCGACTATTCTTGATGATGGTACGTTCAGTAATCTTCTAGATGTATTTTGTGAAGGTCTTTCAGAAGTTGCCAGATATTTGGAATATCGTTCACTTGAAAACAAGTGGCAGACTGCTCAGGACATTACTTCATTACAGACTATGGGCAATCTTATAGGTAGAAAGCGTCAAAGAGCAAAATCTGCGATAGGCTATGTAATTGTTTCCCATACGGACATGGAAGGCGTAGAAAGGCTTTCGAATTATGGCTCCACGTTCTTTGATTTGGACGAAGAATCGGACTATGATAATATAGAAAAGGATGAGAATGCGAATTACATAAAAAAGTCATCCTTGGTTCCTTGGACTAACCCTAATGTATATGAAGTACCGAAGGGCACCATTTTTACGGCTTCAAACGGAACACAGTTTATTTCAACCAAGACCGTTAAAACAAGAATCTTGAATGATGCATGGGATTCTATAAAAACTAATGAGCTGAAGCTCCAAGATTTTTATAAGTCTGGTGGTTGGGATGGTATAAAGTATCTAAAAGTGCCGGTTATTCAAGGGGTACAACGTGAGCAGGTGTTAGGTCGGATTGACGGTTCTCGTTTCCAATCATTTTCATTTCCTGCGACGAATGTAGAAAATGCAAGTAATCTTATATCAAAAGATTATTTTTACATAGAAATTATTCCCCCTCGTTCGGATAAGGTGGAACGTTGGGCTGAGGTGCAAAAGATTCGCCAGGCGGAGCCTTATGACAAAGTATACGAAGTAAAGTTGTCCGATAACGGACAGAACATTATCATAAAGTTCGGCGATGGTTTTTCCGGTAAGATTCCAACCAAAGATTCCCAGGTAGTTGTACATTATCTGGAAACAAAAGGCTCTGCCGGTAATGTAGACCAGAAGTTTCAGATAAATACAATGACTTTTCCTACCGGAACAAAAATGATAGACCCAAGAACCAATATCGAGTCATCATTTTTAAGCTGTACCAACATTACGTCCATTATGGGTGGAAAGGACATTGAGGATGAGGATGAGTTCAAGACAATGGCTCCATTGGCATATTTGAATACATCCACAACCGCAGTAAAGGCTGCATATAAAGAGCAGATTATGCAGAACTCTCCGGTGCTTCTATCAAAAGTGGTATGTTATCCAGCTCCGGCTTTTAATGCGAAACAGATAGACATAACATTGGATGAAGATTTGAATGAGGAAGTAGCAAACGAAGTTTCCATAATTTCAAATGCTC
>Ga0326512_10002602_pt1 | contig 13335 bp, 8 predicted proteins | sample 1_2617_0518_D_FD_203652 | JGI IMG/M metagenome (GOLD analysis project Ga0326512, IMG submission 203652) | Bovine rumen microbial communities from UC Davis, California, United States - 1_2617_0518 | ecosystem: Host-associated > Mammals > Digestive system > Stomach > Rumen | place: USA: California... | reverse complement strand
GTATCAACAATATATTTGATAGAAGTAGCATCAGCATTTACCATATTTGCTATTAAATCTAGGGATTTTCCAAATAATTGGAAATCCCTAGACTCATTTGGATAAACTAACGGAGTATTCTCATGCGTTCTAAAAATTGACATTAGTTATCTCCTGTAATTGCAACAGTAGAATTTGAAGTGTCTAGCTGACAAATCATATATTGATGGAGAACATGCCCAATGTTAAAGAACGACTCGGCTTGTAAAGGATTAGCAATCATATCATTTTCAGGTACTTGATACGTATAATCAAACAGATAATCGCTATAAGTAAGAAGGTGCTCAAGCTTGTCTGATACAGCATCCATATCTATAATATCAGCATTTGTATCATCTAATTTGTATCTAAACACATTTTCAATAAACACTGAGCCGGGGTTAGTTAATCCCGTTACTTCTATAAATATAGCCGTAGTATCTCCATCTAAATCGACTCCACCACCGTTTTCAGAAGTAAACGCTATATTATATTTACCATCAATGTGAAAATCAGTAACATTCGGATTCCCATATTCTGATAAAAGATTACCATTATAGGTTAATGTTAGACTATCAATATCAGATAAAGTATTATTAAGCGATAGTATATAATCTCCTTTAGGAAGCCTTATTGTAACTCTTCTTGTATCATGTTCAGCATCAAAATCTATTTTGACTTTTCCATCAGCAGAATATGAATAACCTTCATTAACGCCTATTTCGGGTGGTTCCAAGTTTTCCCATACAGGTTCATCTGTAGTTAACTTGAAATAATAATATAATCTCACCTCGTCAGAATACACCCTAAATTTAGATAATGATAAAATAGACTCTGATAGTTCAGCAGTAGTAGTATAACCTGTAACACAACTGTCAGTAGTGTCCACCCAACCTATACCCTTAATGGCTCTTCCAATCAATGTTGGCACACCGCTAACATTTTTCCATAAATAACGCATGGTTCGTCCATTTGGATTTACAACAGACCCACCACCCTCTAATGCTCTATTTATGTTTACAACATAGAGTGTATTATCAAGCATATTATCAGGTGCTACCTTTCCGCTATCTTGATTTACCTCTACTAATGATGAGCAATCAGATGTTGTATAGTCACCTGTTAACAAACAAAGCAACTGCCCGTTAAAGAAAATTTGCTCTTTGTTAGGACCTATGTCTACATTAAGTCTTACTCTAAGCGTCCAACCATACTCACCTAAATATAAATTTTGAACCCCTGTCCAGCTAGACCCATCTGATGAATAACTAATTTCCACACTTGGGTCAATATCATAATCTTGTAAAGAAGTAATCTCATTACCATTATTTAGCACAGATGAAAACTTTATCTTATTTTTAGATGTGAGTGTAAGTATCTGATTTTCTGTAATGATTAAATTACCATTTAGTGGTGTCCAATAAGTGTTATTAATGCTTCCTGGGTCATTAACAAATATTGATAGATTAATTTTGTCACAATACCAATCATAGGTAGCAGGACTCTCTAACTGCAAAGTAGTACCAGGTCCTACTACAGAATAATTGGAAAGTTTGCTATCGGCATAAATGAAGTATTCTTCTGCTTCTAATGTGTATTTTGTATCACCATTGCTGAATAACAGATATTTATCATTAACTTCAGTATTTGTAACCCACCCACAATACACACCTAATCCGATAGTAATTTGATTTATAGCACGTGTTTTTATCTCTTTATTACCACTTAGAATATAGGTGTTGTCATGGATATTAGCAATAATGGCGTTATCGGCTTCATTTAGCACACCACTTTGTGTATTTTCAGAATCTAAATTATTCATTACACTTGCGGGTGCTCCATCATTCCTTTCCAATATACCAAATGATGGATGAATTATATTTCCACTCCCATATGTCTTGTATTGATAAAACTCATCAGATGAATCATTCTTCCAATAAAAGACTATATACTCGTTAGATAGGAGCATGTAGTCACTATTAGCACTAACATCTCCACCAACTTTAATTTGATATTTTACATAATTAGAATATGAATCTATATCTGATAAAGAAGGCCCAAATAACTGAATAACTTCATTATCTTTTATATCTTTTGCTGAATTGGCAGTATTATATGTAAATCTATCTATTGCTTCTAAACCGTCTGCATTATACATAACTGCGCCATCAGCAAATATGGCTTGGTCTGCTCTAACATCAAATACATCATAATCTACAAGATATGGAGTTTTACCTGCTAATATTGATTTAGCATATATTTCCTCTCGAATTTGTTTGCTTTCTGCAAAAGTCTCAATAGCTAATAGATAGATTACTGAGCCGTCTTGGATACTCTTTGAATTAGGATTTATTTCAGTTAATCCCATATCACTTAAAGTAATAGCACTTTCAGTAGCCTTTGACCAACCGTAGTCATAATCACCACTATTATCTTTATAATAGAGATACCAACCGCTAACATTATTAACATTATCTCGTTGGAGTTTATACTCTGCGTATATATCAAAATCATCTCCAAGACTCTCAATCATTGATTTATAGGTGCTCGGAGAAGTTACTACAATGGTATAATATCCTGTACCAGTAGTTTTAACTTGAGAGGTATCTATTGCTACTTCTGGGGGCTGTTCACTAATCAGAGCTTCATATATCTTATCATTCTTGATAAAAACAGCATATGTCTTAAAGTCGAGTTCTCTTATGTTAACAGATTTAATTCTACCATCAGAGTTTTCAATGATATCCTTGATATCCTCAGATGTAATCTTCTGACCAAAATTAATCTTACGTGCATTGAGATTATTGTAGAGTGCAAGTACTACAGTATTTTTAACCTCATTTTTCTGCGGCTCTGTCAATTTATAACTTGGTACGATACTAACTTCTACAGGGTATTTATTCTTTATCATGCAGATGTGACAATCTTTATCCGCAATTAATGAATCTAAATCCTTGTAGTCATGGTTAATACATTTTTCATCATCTATGTATGATTTTACAGCGTCCAAATTAGTTTTAAGACTAAATGAGGTATTGTAGTCTGAAGCAGTCGAGAAAGAATCTACATATTGTGTAAAATACAGTTTCAGACTGTATGAATCTAATACTGGTTCAGAATCATAATTTGTAACAATTAGAAAAATAGGACTACCACTAATTGGTGCAACTGGTTCTAATCCATATTCGGATAAGTCTATTGGGGATGATGTGTTATTATTTAAATAGTAATTATCACCACTCTTAGAAATAATTACATACTGCATATCACCAACTTTACTTCTTAAAACTTCACCATCTACAGTAAAGTAAGCACCTGCTTCACCATCTTTATATTGATGCATTTCAACATCTTTTTGCTCTATGGCTACTTCTATAGTATCTACGCCGCTGTCTAATGTTAATACCTTAAAAGTATTCTGAATATCATTAGTCCTATCACAAACAAACCCATTTGATACACCAGAATCGCCAACTTGTAATGATACAATAGCGTTGTAATAATCTCTTAAAGTGACAAGCGTATCAAAAGTTCCAATAGTTCTCTGATAACCAATATAAGCATCTTCAATAGTTTCAGTATTTAGACCACCAGTACCTGTAGTTGTATTAACTAAAGCTATGTTAGAAGAATTGAGAGTAATATAGGCACCAGCACTATTCAGAACAGTGATGTCGTTATAAAGTTTATTTAAGACTCCAACACCTACATTTCCGTCATATCCCTCTGTCATTAAATAGACAATGTTGATTCCATTACCAAACAGCTTATCACAATCTTCTGGGAATTCAAGATACGCTATCTCATCATCTTGTGTTATTCCAAATTGGAATAATGGCTGACCAGAATTTTCAACTAATAGATTATCAACTCTAGTCCATGAGTTCCAATCAGAACTATCTGAATTTTTTATAAAGATTCCATTTTCCGCTATACTATTCGTAGTGAAATACAGCCTATGATTTTCATCTAAATCGGATGTCTTTATAAGCTGTTGACCATTAATATCATAATTTACGGCTACACCTTGCATAGCACGGAAATTATAGATAGTCCCATCGCATGATACACTTGTATCTGAAATAGAATTAATATCAGATGCTCCTAACAGAGTATACACGATACTATTCTCATCATCCGATATCATAGTGAAAGCAGGGATAGTAAATCTATTAGCCGAAGCTTCGGCAGACCACGCTATAGATACAGTAGTAGTAGCACTATTGTACCAATGCATGTAATAGCCAAGTTGTCTGTAGAGGTTTCTTGCATTTCTTTCTTGAGTTACAGATATTGGGAAACACTCAAGTACATTTACATCCGAATTATAATTAACTTTATCGGCAATTAAGGCGTTTAGCTTAAGTAGAACAACTCCTGGGTCTGATTCATTAGAAATGGTCGGGTCCCACTTATAGCTCAATTTCTTTACTGTTTCTAACAGTTCTGGGTATATTGACTCAAAATCTTTATTCGTATAAGATAATGAAGTTAAGGGATTATTCGTATTTATCATTAATTCTACCTTTTATCTTCTTCTTGAAGTAAATTAATTTCATACATATTCGTTGTAAAATCAAGTAAATTGGTACAAGTAATCTTTGCAACCACTTGTGTGTCAGTAATCTCTATCCGTATATTGCTTCTTTCCAATTTTACTTGTGGCATAAATGTCAAGATGTTAGTATAGATATCATCTATTATAATGTCTTTTAAGACAACATCATTTGGAGAATGTAATAACCTAATAATATTAGTTCCAAAATATGGGTCTCCAAACAATGTATCCTTTGAAGACAGCAACAACAACTCTAGATTTGTTAATGTAGCGTCATGGTCTTTTACAAGAATAGTTCGTGCGCTACTCAACATTTTGGGAAATTGAATTGAATACATTTTTTATTTCCTTAAGGCAAGGTTATATTGGTCTGCACAAATAGTGAATCAGCAGAAATATCCGACAGCGATTTATTTGAATCACTAGTATAAAGTAGCCCAAGTACTATTGGATTTTCTGTCTCATTATTCTCAAAACCCAATAGTACCACATCCCCTACTTTATAAGCTGGGTACACCCCTGGTTGAATACAAATAATGGCATCAAATAGATTTGAACTACTAGTACTTGAAGAACTTGGCTTAATCCCATTCATTTGTGGAATCCTTACCGATACACTATATTTATTATTGATGTTCTCTATTATTGCTTTTCTAATCATAATTTTTCCTACGTAGGTACATTAGGATTACTGGGGTCGTTATAATCTATAATCTTTTTAATACTTTCCTCGGAAAAATGTGCCCCTACTTGCTCTAAATCCTTTTGCCACTCTTCAACATCATGACCTTTATAAGTTCCGTTTTCTTCAGCCAATCTCTTTATCCTCTCAACATAAGTTTCAGTTGCCTTGTATGTTCCTATATAGGCATCATCACCCGAAATTCTCGTTAAGGATAAAGTTGTTCTATAACCTGTACCAGAGATAGAATCAACTTGCTTTGTAATTATATACAAACCACTTGACACATGCCGCTGTCCATAGAAAAGAGCATTTATCTTGACATAAGACATTAACAATGCAGGTCGTAACAACCCCTTTACCCTCAAAGTAGCGGTAACTGGGTGTTGCGTCATTTGAGTCCACCAAGTCTTCTGCTCTTCTGTTGTAATATATTTCTTATTAGAAGTTGTAAGACCGGGTGAAAAATGGGGGACCATTTCACCATTATCGCTTATTTTATATATAAAATTATTTGAATCAAAATCGCTTCTAGTTCCGTAGTGGTACAATAAAGCCCAACTATCATCGTTATTAACGTTGAACTCAAACACTTTAGTGTCAGATGGAAAACCTATATCTATGGTATAGACATCAGGTGCCGAGAAAGTTTTAGTATTAGTAATAATTTTATCTACTGTAAAGTATGGACCAGCATATCCATCTGTTTCATAGGAATCATCATGAATAACCAAGGCGTATGTGGAATCTCGTATAATTGATTTAGGGTCGTTTGTCACGGAACACATACATGTTACAAGATAATTGATATAAGTTAATATATCCATTGATGGCTGTGCTTCTAAATCTACAGCTAAATCATCACTACATATATACTTATCCAAATCGGAAGATTTCATCCCATAGAAGATTTCTTGTAGCCCATATTTTTTATTTCGAAAAAGAGATTTAATTAAATCACTCGGCTTACCATGCTTAAATTGTTTATCAGTAAATTGAAATGCTGTACCCCAAAGATTGAAAGAATTACTTACAGCCATAATGGTATAAGTTATTTGTGCATTACTAAAACTTACATTTGAGGTTACCTTTGTAAGTATAGCTTGTTCCTCTTTATACTTGAACATTGGGGCAGAATAATCGCCATATGTGAATTTTATTGTTGAACCATAACCAGCATTTGATAAAATCTTATCTATGAGATTAGGGTCAGAACCTGCGGCTATTTGATATACGATATTCAGTGTATATGTGTTAATGGAACCATTAACTTTTTCTACAGTTAGGCTTTTGATATAATCTGGGTACTGCACACTTTGTACTTTAAACCCCAAATCACTCATTTTTTGTCTTGTGCCATATGTACCAAAAGTATAACCACCAATATCAGCAATAACAAATGGAGTTTCAACTAATGTAGGATAGCTTAGTAATTGAGTTCCTTTACTGTCAACATTTTCTATGTCACCAGTATGAAGAACACCTTTTCTTTCAACCTCTCTATTTTTTTGGATATAGTCATATGCTGTCCTTTCAGTAACAGCACCACCTCTATTACCACCTGATGAATAACCACGGTCGCTACTAGCATTTGTATTACCCGCCTCAAGAGACCTCTGTATGCTACTATTATCTTCAGGTATATAATTACCTTGACTATATGGGGGATATATAAACCCTGCAAATTGGTAATGTCTTGAATAATAATCCGTTTTTCCCTTGGACAGCATCCAATCGGCTATATAACCAGTTCGACCATCCCAACTTTTTTTAGATTGTTTTATAGTCCTATTTACTACAACCCAATTTGTTTTCTTTGAATTATTGTACCAAACACCATAACCAGATTCTGATGTGGTGATAATATAATCAGTTTTAATATGAACAATTTCTGTATTGATACCATCATTTATCTCTTCAACGGTATCAATATAAGATAAATCTTCAACAACTGCCACATGACCTGCACCGTTATTAGTCCAACACATAATTGCGCCGACCATCGGTGTTTGTGAAACTTTCCAACCATTATTAATGGCATTATTAAACCAAGTACCGGCATTACCAACTTTGCCGCTACTCGGTTTAATATACATCTCACAACTTTTTCTTCTGTTTATTTCATTTATTCTTCCAACAGCATAACCAGTACAATTGGGAAGAACACTTCCTTGACAAAATTTGTTAAAACCAGAATACGTGTCAGCAGGGTTCCACCCTTTATAACCACCCCATCTAGTCTTATAATAGAGAATTTCATCAGAATTTATGTTTGGGTCACAAGTACGTTTGATAAAAGTGTCTTTAGGAACTAAATAATCTGAATTCCTTGCCTTTACCCTTTCTGCCATTTTTAATCCTCAAAAATCAATTCTGACACTACAGGAATTTTTAAATATGTTCCAGCCATAGGGTCGTCAAAGCAATTTTCAATTCTATTAAAATTACAAATTACCCAAAAATAGTCAGGTCTATTATAATACTTTAAAGCAATTTTATCATAGGTGTCTTGTGGCTGTACCAAATAAAGCTCGTATGCCGTAGTATCATCTAAATATGACCACGTACCAAAATTGTACTTATCAAATCTACTATTATAATAATAAGGAGTAGTAGCATACCTACTCATTCTGTCATATCTTTTATATGATTTATTCTTCAAAATGTTCATTATGCTGACGCACCTCCTGGGGCTTGAATAGCGGTATTATAACCTCTTAGTGGTCTACCACTGCCACCATCTGCGCCGCCACCCACCACATCTGGATTTAATCCACCATCTCTTACACCCCTACCCGTTTGCTGTTCAGATACAGCAGGTGTCATATAGTCATTCCTTTGTAAAGATGTTGGAAGACCCCTAAAAGAGCCTTGTCTCATGACTTGCGAAGCCATGAATGGGTCAATCTCTTCTACAGAAAAGGATACACCAATATTGGAATACTTATTATTTCTGAGTATGGGGTAATTATAAGTAATGCTTACTCCGCTTGTGACTACACCCTTTACAAAAATATCATCTCCTAATCTAACCGCAACAACTGGTGGATTTACCATTTTTGCAGAAGTAGAATATTCTGGAAGTGCCGCCGCTTGTATAGCTTTAATAAAAAAGTCTACATAATCATCGTTTAACTGATTTCCATTTCCAACAGGGGCATTACTTATAGAATAATTTATCTGTTGCATCATGTCTCTATGCAAGGTAAAATTAAATTGTACCGTTCTAGGACCTGAATTCACATAAGAGTAAATAGGAGCTGACCGTGATAGAGGTGTCTCACTCGACCAATGCACCGAAAGCGAATCGTTTACAACATCAGCAAAAGCTGGAAGTACTATAAATACCCCTAAATGATAAAGGTAAATATAATTATCTATATATGGAAAAATATGTGTATTTTTAGTAGTTGGCATTACTGTTGTCCTTTATTTATGAACTTTTCCATATCAACATCAACAAAACCATTAATATCCAATTTATTATTGGAGTTATCTTCCATATAATTCTTATAGAAAAGGTATCTCATTTCGGGGTACCATACTCCAAGATTAGTGTTTGGGTAAGATGTTTTAAACCCTGCTTGCTGAACTCGTTGTATATTCATCCCAAGTCTATCTCTTGGGGTAATTACATTACGAACTAAGTATTCAACAAGTCTATCTGAAAAAGCATATCTTACATTATCATTTATCTGTAAAAGATGAAGTTTTGAAAGAAGAACATTATTCATGTCCTTATCATTTAATACATACTCACTATCTAAATTAACAATAGTATTTACGCCTAAATTTGTATAATCACCTTCCAATACTACCATTGAAGAAGTATTAGAAGCAGGAACTTGGACAAGTAAACTCAAATTTTTTTGATACTCATACAAAGTCGGATTATTACAAGGAAGAGTAAAGACTATAGGTTTATTAAAACTTAAGCCATAGTACTTTTTTGAGAATGAACATAATAACATTGGTCTGCTACTAGTGCCTTCAACAACTAATAATGAATTCAAATCAACACCATTAATAATTTCAAGATTGCCTTTAAATAAAATGCACGGCGCAATTGTTACTTCAGAGGGAGCATCTATTGCAATAGTGTATTTCTTATTGTACTTTATAGGTATTTGATATGTCTTAAGCTGTGGCGAATAATTAAAACTATACCCCGATGGGTCTAAACTAATATTATTAACAGTCTCACCAGCATAACAATTATAAAATGGCATAAGGTCTATATCATAAATATCACGGAAAAATCTCAAATACTTTCCAAGGCGTTTATGTGTTTCAGTGTCATAGAACACATTTTTAGAAACAAACCTATTGCAATATTTGGGGTATAGAGTATACGGAATATAGGTTTCCTCAACCACTACTTTAGCTTCAGGTGATGAATTAGGAATATATTCATAATAATCATTATAATGAGTATTAGTGGATACTATTTTTGCTAATCTTGTCATATCTTTAGCATTTACTGCATTATCAAAATTAACATCAGCCTGTACAAGCTCATCAGGGTCAGTTATGGTCTGTATGTGTGCTATGTGTCTTGCTAGTTTTGTTAAATCTTCTGAATTAACTACTTCATCTAAATTAACATCCCCACGACCTGTTGGATTTATATAACTGTGACTATCGGGGCGAAAAGCAGTTGCCTTTTGAGGGTATAAATACCCTGATTCTTTGCACTGAAGTAGACTCTGTTTGTATACATAAAATTTATCTTTAAATAAATAGTCACCTGCTGAAACTGTATCTATGGTAGGTAAGAATATCTCATGTAAAATATGCTTTACAAATCTACTTTCAATTGTGTCCGTGAAAAACCTTTGCATTATATGCTCCTTAGTGAGTATATTGCATTTTTAACTGCACTAACATCACTATCAATAATATCAACATTTACCGAGCCATCAACAACTTGTCCCTTTATAGCTCTTAATAAGCTAAAGAATTCATCGTTTTCCGAATCTAATAAACTAATTCTTACTGCCTTTCTCTGTTCAAATAATTGAGCATAAAGGTCATTAACATCTTTAATTCCAAGCTTTTGTCCCTCAACAATATTTTGGGAAGTAACAGCATAAGATTCAGCTTGTTGAGAAAGGGTCTCATAATTAGAATCTACAAAACTTTGATTCTTATAGGCATTATACTCATTATCTATTTGTTGATTTAAAGCAGACTTGGCATCAGACATAGCACTCATACTACTTGAAATTTCAAAACCTAAAGCACCTCCACCTGCACCACCACCAGCATCAGCACCAACTGCCGCCGCAGGGTTCCATGAGCCTCTAGATACGGTAGTTGTAGTACCCATATTAAGCATATTAATAACATTCTGAAGAGATGGTGTGCCTAAGTCTTGTTTACCGCTCCAAGTGCTAAACCCAAAATCTTTGATAGTGCCATCAATCGCATCTTTTATAGCTCCCATGCCCCCAATGCTATCTACTATTTCTCCAAGCTGGGCAAGACCACCAAAAGCTCTAACAATACCACTAAATAGATTTCCGCTACCACCTCCACCAACAAGATTAGTAACAAACTGCGTAGCCTTATATTTTAAATAAGAGGTATTATTCTCTGCCATTCCCCTACCAAGAGTGAACTGAAGATTTTCCATATAATTGTTAATCATCTCCGAAGCAGTCATTCTATTGGTGAGTTGATTCAGTTGTGCATTAGTCTCATTAAGGAATTGAGCAGAATTTTGTATACTTGTTAAACTTGAAAGGTCACTAATAACTGTATTGCTTAAATTTTCAATAGCCTTCAAATCAGATATTGAAATTCCTAAAATTGAAGCCATAGCAGATTTAGTTACATTAGTACCCATACTGTCGTCAATACTCTTTAAATACTGAACAACTGATTCAAGTAACTTATTGGTGTCATCTATTGACATACCATTATTTAACATATCTGCGTAACTTAATCCACCAAGATTAGCCGCTGATACTAATAGTGTTTGTAGACCAGAATTAGAAGATAGTGCTGAAACATTACCTGAAGCAAGATAGCCAATACCTTGCGCTAATTGATTAATAGCCGATTGGTCAAGTCCTACTGAATACATAGCACCTAACCATTTCTGAACAACACTATTAAAAGATACTGCCATATCAGAAGTCATTTGAGAATTAGCTTCGATTAAAGCAGAACTTACGGTATCGTAGACATCAGTAAGATAACTAGTATCATTAAACCGCTCATTTAAAACTTGTGTTAACCAAGCTTCAGCACCTAATTGTCTAGCTGTAATATCATCTTGTTGAATACGAATTAATTTAGTAAGGCTGGGCTCAAGAACACTAAAAGTAGAGACCATCTTTTCTGATAGATTAGATAAAATGGCTCTCTCTTCAAGATTAAATGCTATACCATTATCTGTTAATTTTCTAAAATCTGATACAAGTTGTTTTTGAGAAACAATGAGATTTGTATTAAGACTTTTATTTATGTGCTCAACAATGTTTTCGAAAGCACCTTGTTGTCCATCAAGATAAGAGCCTTGAAGTCTTGCAGAAATAGCGGCTTGATTTTGGATAAATACACTTACAGCACTATCCACGCTATCCGAAGCAAATTTTGCGGCTTTATCAATAGCGACAGCCACCGCTTTAGCAACAGTTTTACCAATAGCCATTGCTATATCAGAACCCTTAACACCCTCTGTTATAGCTTTTGTTAAAAGTCCACCTGTCTCACCACCAGAATTAGAAAGCTTCTCAAGCATATTTGCTTTAGGGTCTTCTTTGTTCTTTTTTAATTCTTTAGTAGCATTATCATAACTTTTACGAGTTTTTTCTATTTCCTCTTTGATTTGCTTTAAATCTATGCTAGCTAATCTTTTATCTTCATCAGAAGCGTTTGGGTCATTTAGTATAAATTCTTTGGAAGCACCAAGAGCAACCATATCATCATAATGTTGCTTTTCTAACTCAACTTGTTCTTCTAACTTTTCTTGCTCTTCCCTGTGTTTCTGTAGGTATTCTAACCCCTTCTTTTGATTTTCTAATTTATTGTCTTCTATAAATTTTGAAGCGGCTAATGCCGCATTGCGTCTTTTTTCAAGCTCTAATATCTGTGCTGAAGACTCAATTCGTTTATCATCATCTCTAGCTTTTAAAAGAGCAGATTGAATACTAAATTCTCTGGAAAGTTGTTTTGCTTCGGCAGTCCACCTAGAAGTAGATTTAGGAGCGTCAATTAAATCATCAGCAATGTCGGTAATGGCTTTCCTTGTTTCAACCATTTGATTAAGAATATTTTGCTGGTCAGCTTTCCACGTTTTATAATCATTCCTGTCATGGATATCTTTTTTTAACTCGTTTATGGCTTCAAGCTCATTTATCAAATATCTTAATCTTTTACCATAATCTTCAAGATTAGAATTTAGCTTCTTGCTCTCCTCATCTTCGTAGTCATATTTAGGTCTACGTGTTTTTCTACTATCAACTTGTTGATTGAAAAAATCAGCAAGCTGTTCCATTGTAACAGAATTATTCTTATTAGCCGCCATTATTGCGATTTCCTATTTGCCTTTGAAGCCTTAATCATTTCCTGTTCCTGCTTCATATCATCAATTATAAATTTTATAACAAACCTTCTTTCCGTAGGTGTCATCTTTTTGACATCTGAAAATGATGTGTGTATATGTTTTGAAATTATATAACACTCATTTAGTGTATTCGAAAATACTTGTTCTATTTCCTCTTTCTTACACGATGTCAATTGTAGGCCGAAAAAACTCTGCGTCTGGTTTGAATTTGGAATTATACTCAAAACCACAAAGTTCACAGGTATGTGATAAATCTATATTTATTCCTACAGAACCATTCAGCTTCTCGGCTTGAGCTAAAATAACTTGGGTGTCCATCATTGGAAGTTTTCTTACCCAGTCAGCAATAGTTAAGTCATTTGGGACTTTACCATCTATCGTGTCTATAAGGACTGCTATAGTATACAATGGGAGCGGGTCAAACGTTAAATTTTTAACTCTCTTTTTATGCTCATTAGCTTTGGAGGTAGCCATATCTAAAAGTCTAGGAGTAGACATTCTCAA
>Ga0326512_10002601_pt1 | contig 13335 bp, 22 predicted proteins | sample 1_2617_0518_D_FD_203652 | JGI IMG/M metagenome (GOLD analysis project Ga0326512, IMG submission 203652) | Bovine rumen microbial communities from UC Davis, California, United States - 1_2617_0518 | ecosystem: Host-associated > Mammals > Digestive system > Stomach > Rumen | place: USA... | reverse complement strand
CGGCACCGACGCCGAGAACGACAACGAGGACATCGACATCTGGTGGAGCCAGGACGACCGTGTCTTCAAGTACGAGGTCCTGTGGAACAGCGGCGTCGCCTACCACTTCCCCGCCCAGGTGGTCCTCGGAACCATCGCCACGGCCTAACAACGCACGGACGGGGCGGGAGACCGCCCCTTCCCTTTGTCGAACGCAAAAACATCGTAACGATATGGCCTGCAATCAGACTCTCTCCGGCATCGTCAGGGACTGCCAGCCTAACATCGGCGGCATCGTCGAGGTGTACCTCGCCAATGCGTCCGACGTCAGCGGCGTGACGATTACCGAAAACAAGGTGACCGCCATCACGATGGCGGCCTCCGCCAAGTTCAAGAAGTACACGTTCAACCGCAACACCGGCTCCATGACGTCCACGTACACCATCGACCCGGCGAACGGAACCCGCTTCGTCACGACCGACCTCGTCCTTCAGTTCTCCCGCATGGAGACCACCAAGAGGGTGGAGATCGTCGCCCTGGCCGCTGCCGACGTCGTGGCGATCGTGAAGGACGCCAACGGCGTGTTCCACTACCTGGGACACGACGAGCCGCTGGCAGCTTCCGCCGGCACCGGCGAGACCGGCACCGCTCGCGCTGACCGCAACGGGTACGCCATTACCCTCCAGGATAACTCTGCGGAACTTCCCTACGAGGTCCTGGTCGGCACGGGTGGCGTGGACCTCGACACTATCGTCGGCTGATCTCATCTTCTGCATGTATAACGGCGGGCGCTCCCTGTGAAGGGGGCGCTCGTTTTTTTGCTTTACGCAATCCGGGCCGGTCACATTTCGGGAAGAAATGGTCTACCTCGACAACATAACCGACACGCAGCGCGTCTGGTTCCCCGTCGCTCCGGCAAGGCTGGAGGGCGCGGTCCTGACCCTCGTCTTCCGCAACACGACCGACCAGCGGTCCTTCACCCTGGCGGGCGAGCTGTGCGGCGACTTCCCCGACGACTTCTCCGGGGACTTCGACAGGCAGGCACGCGGCTCGTCCCGCATCGCCTTCGCCCTCCCGGCGGACCTCCCCGTCGGTGAGTATGAATACGCGCTCCTGGCAGGCTGGCAGACGCAGTCCGTCGGCCTCGCCTGGATCGGGCAGCTGGGCGCTTCCGAGGAGACGGACCACCCTGTGACATTCGACCAATATGAAGCAGACAATGACTGACAGCAAGCCGGTGGCCTTCCGGGCCATCGACCCCTACATCCAGCGGCACACGGTGTCCCCCGCAGAGAGCGAGGTCCGAGGCAAGGACTTCGTCAGCTGGGGGGACGGAAATGCCTACCCGGACTATCTCCTGGAACTCTACGACAACGCGCCGACCCTGCGCTCCTGCGTGGACGGCATCGCCGACTACATCGCCGGGGACGACGTCGCTATCACCCCGTGGCGGAGCGACTACGCGCCCGGAGCGGTCAATCTCCAGGGCGACACCATCAGGGACCAGGTCCACGACTGCGCCGCCGACCTGGAGCTGTACGGCGGCTTTGCCCTCCAGGTCATCCGCGACTGGAGCGGGGCCGTGGCGGAGGTGTACTACATCGACGTCCGCAACCTGCGAAGCAATAAGGAGAACACGGTCTTTTATTACTCCGAAGACTGGCGGAAGGGCGGCATCCGCAAGGCGGTCGTCTATCCCGCATTCATGCCCGATCTTGACTGGGACGCCCTGACGGACGAGCAGCGGGAGAGGCACGCCAGCAGCATCGTTTACGTCAAGCGCGGACACACGCGGACCTATCCGCAGCCTCCCTTCGCCGCCGCCGTGAAGGCGTGCGAGGTGGAGCGCAGCATCGCGGACTTCCACCTCAACGCCATCGACAACTCCTTCACGGCGTCAATGATTATCAACTTCAACAACGGCGTACCGACGGACGAGCAGATGGAGGAAATCGAGCAGGCGGTCAATGAAAAGTTCTCCGGCCACGACAACGCGGGCCGCATCTTCCTGTCATGGAACCGCAATAAGGAGAGCGCCGCCGACATCGTCACCCCGAAGGTCGAGGACTTCGGCGCGCGTTACGACGCGCTGGAGAAGGCTATCCGCCAGCAGATTTTCACCGCCTTCCGGGCGAACCCCAACCTGTTCGGCATCCCGACGGACGGCAACGGCTTCGCCGCCGAGCAGTACGAGGCCAGCTTCCGGCTGTTCAACCGCACCCAGGTGCTGCCAGCGCAGCGCCTCATCGCGGACACCTACGACCGCATATTCGGACGGCACGGCGTCCTGTCCATCAAACCCTTCACCTTCGACGGCGCAGCTGCCGAAGGCGAGCAAAACGTGAACTGACATGGCTGCGGAAATCCTACTATCTTCGGAGGCCTTCGTCAAGACCGTGACCTCCATCAGCGACAACGTCGCCGGGAAGTACATCCTGCCCGCCCTGCGCGAGGCGCAGGAGGTGTCGCTGCGCGGCATCCTGGGGGACGCCCTGCTGGACGTCCTGAAAGCCCGCAGAAAGGCCGGCACCCTGAACGGGCAGTACAAGGCCCTTGTGGACAAGGCGCAGTATTTCCTCGCCTACACCGCCGTGGTGGACATCGCCAACATGGTGACGTTTAAGGTCGCCAATTTCGGCGTAGTCCGTTCCACCGACGAGAACCTCCAGGCGGTCACGCAGGACGAGGTCGCAAAGCAGATGTACTACTGGCAATCGAAGGCGGACGCGGCCTGCCTGGACCTCCAGAACTGGGTCCTCGACAACCGGGCGGACTTCCCGGAACTGACCGACAACCGCTGCCGGCATATCCGCGCCAACCTGTACAGCGCCGCGACCTGCGGCGTGTTCCTGGGCGGGGCGCGCGGGAAAGGCACATGGAGGACCTGCCGATGACCCTGAAGGACATCGTCTCTCTGCTGGAGGGAGCCGCGCAGGCGCAGCCCGCCGTGGGGACCGTCGTGCAGAACGACGTGTTCCGGCTCAACACCCTGCCGTCCGTCCGCTATGCGGCCTTCGCCTGGGTGCAGGGCCAGCACACGGCCAGCATCGACGGGCGTTTCATCACCTTCCGCTTTTCCCTGTTCTACGTGGACCGGCTGACGGAGGACCTGGGCAACCAGGTAGAGGTGCAGAGTGTCGGCATCGAGGTCCTTCAGAACATCCTGCGGACCCTCCAGGAGGAGGGCGTGGACGTGGACCAGCCGACCTTCCAGCCGTTCAACCAGCGCTTCTCGGACGAGTGCGCGGGCGTGTACACAACCGTAGGGCTGACCGTCCCCGTGGCGTGGTCCTGCGCGGATATTTTCGACAACTAAACGACACAACTATATGGCAGACTTTTCTACACTAATCAGCCGCATCAAGGCGGCAATCAAGCCGAACGGCGCAGGCCAGATCACCGGGCAGGTGATGCAGGACGCACTCGTCAAGACCGGCACGGGCATCGTCCAGGAACTCGACGCCGCGAAGCAGGACACAATTCAGGACATTGATGCAATCCGCTCAAGTGCTTACAACGCCGCTGATGCACAAGCGGTAGAGGTAGCCCTCGCCGCGAAGCAGGACACCCTCGTCTCCGGGACGAACATCAAGACCGTTGGTGGGAATTCCCTGCTTGGCGCTGGGGACATTCCCATTGCGGCGGAAAACGAAACCGACCTCGTTTATACCGGCAAACTTTTCCATGATGGCGACAACGACCTCCACGATGTCAAGAATCTTGTCATCGGCGGAGTTACCTATTCTGATGGCGTTGAGTTTTTGGAGAGTGATGCTTGCAAGATAGGGCGCGTCATCGCGCAGGTGAATCCGACTGAAGTAGAACCAGAGGAAGGATATGCGTACCACGAGGTGACGCGCTTCATCATTAAGGGGATTGATTCCCTGGATGGTGTAATTACTCTCGAAAAAATCTCAAGCGCGGAAGAGATTTCCGACGAGATACAGACCGAAGTGAGCGAAAAAGTTACTGGCGAAGGTATCCTTATGATTAAAGCCATTTCGCAAGCCGCTTACGATGCTCTTGAGGATGGGGCTGGTTATGAAAGTGAAATACTTTATGTAATAGTATAGGATATGTCGCTGAAGGTCGGAAATACGATTCCTCGTAGGTTGTATAAAGGAAGCAGCCTTGTCAGCCGCGTCTATAAAGGGGATGCCTTGCAATGGGAGAGACTGACACGGGAGGGGCGGTCTTTTGTATCGCCTGCTGATGGTGAGGTGAGTCTTGACACTATTTACGGGAAGAGTTTGGTGTGGAATCAGATGGTTCCTGACGCAAAGATAAATGTTCCGATTGGCACTTATAACTATGCATCGTATGCGACGGGCCTAACATTTACAAATAGCCATAAGTACCTTGTCGCGCTTGATAACTCTGAACTCATAGTCCGTATGAGAGTTACCGGGACTTCATATACAAGTACCGCTGGCCAGAAGATTTTAGTCACATTCACTGGTACAACAGGAACAGGCTCTGCTTATCAAATACAATTAGGCGGTGGGACATCAACGAAGGTATCGCATGTTAAGATGCATGACCTCACCCTCATGTTCGGCGAAGGTAAAGAGCCTTCTACCGTAGAAGAGTTTGAAGAAATGTTTCCAGAGCCTTACTACGATTACTACACTGGTAGTATTCTGAACCTCGGAGCACGGGACAACACTATCGACATTGATGTCAAAGGATTCAATTTGTGGGATGAGGAATGGGAAGGAGGAAGTATTTATTATACAAATGGTCGAGATTTCGCGGTATCAGGATATATAAGAAGCAAAGGATACATTCCAGTAATTGCGGGGGAAACTTATTATATTAAGGCACCAGCAAATACGAATCTAATCTTCTATGATGCCACAAAGGCATTCGTAGGTACAGGCCAGACATATGTCGATAAAAAAGATACTACTTTTACCGTACCGTCTGGGGCTGCATTTTTAAGGTTTGCGCTTGGTGTTGGAACCTACAACCACGACATCTGCATCAACATCTCAAATCCTACTTACAACGGACAGTACAAACCTTATCGGCAAGAAAAGACTGTCAGCATTCCGCTTACTACACTAACTTCCAATGGCGAGTTTATTTTCCCTGATGGTATTTGTGGAATTGGGACTGCGCGTGATGAGGTTGTGGAAAACAAGGTGATTAAGAGAATAGGAAAGGTGGATATGGGGACGATAAGCTATACAAAAGTCACGGGCACTCCACCTTTTTTCTATTTCGCTGGTCTTCCTATAAAAATTCACGATAGTGCAACCTCGAATATTGTTTGCAGCAAGTACGTGGCGAAATTAGGGGCAGTAACTGGACAGATATGGCAACCAGCAAATACAACGACCATTCGAATTTACGATGATGCCTTCGCTGACAAAACTGCCGCGGAGTTCAAGACTGCGATGAACGGCGTTTACCTCTATTATGAACTTGCCACTCCTATTGAATATCCACTCGACATTCCTTTCAAGACGGAATACGAAATAGTAGAAGGAGGAACTGAATCCCTCGTGGGGCTTACTGCTCCAATAAAAGAAGATATTGCACTTAATTATAAACATTAGATTGATTATGAAAAAGTTTTTAGAATTCCTTAAAAAAGCGTGGTCTGTTGTTTGGCATACTGACACCCTCGCGCACGGCGGCTGCTGCGCTGCCGTGTCGCTGGCCCTGTTCGTTATCTTCGCCACGCCGCCCTTCGGCTTCCCGCTGGGGCTGGCCCTCTCCGCCGGCATCATCGGCGCAGCCCTCGCCGGCCTTGCGTGCGAGTTCGTGCAGTCGCAGCTGCTCCCCGGATGGACGAAGGCGGAGGCCGTGCGGGACCTCATCCGTGACGGCATCGGCATCGCCATGGCCCTCATCCCGGAACTCATCTACATCTGCAACTGACGGAGATGGACTGGACGCAGATAGTCGTGGCCATCCTCGGCATCATCGGGGCGCTCGACCTGGGCCGTTTCATCTTCTTCCGAGCCAGCCGCAAGAAGGCGGACGCGGAGGCGGACGGGGCGGTCCAGGCGAACGACTCCGCCGCAGTCCAGACCCTCAAGGACGCCATCGCGGAGCTGTCCACGATGAACCGGGAGTACGCGAAGGACAAGCGCGACCTGGACGACAAGGTGGACGAGTTGCTGGCCAGCATCACCAGGAAGGACGAGACCATAGCGACCCTCCTGACGATGGTGTGCAAGCACCTGGGCTGCACCCTGCGGGAGCCGGTCCCAGGACAGGGCCGCGTGTGGTACGAAGCCAACAAGGGGGACATCTCCCTCGGTGTGGACTACCTGCCAATCAATCAACTGATGACGCGCTACGGCGAGCGGAAACGCCAGGCGAAGGAGGAAAGCGATGCTGGTACTCATTGACAACGGCCACGGGGCGGAGACGCCCGGCAAGCGCAGCCCCGACGGGCTGCTGCGCGAGTACGCCTGGACGCGGACGGTGGCGCGGATGGTCTGCGACATCCTTGCGGCGAAGGGCATCACCGCCCGGCTGCTGGTCCCGGAGGAGTGGGACGTCCCGCTCGTGACGCGCTGCGCCAGTGCGAACGCACAGGCGAAGAGGGACAAGGACACCATCCTGGTCTCCATCCACGTGAACGCGGCAGGGGACGGCACCCGCTGGATGAACGCAGACGGCTTCGAGGTGTACACCTCGCCGGGTCAGACCGCCAGCGACCGCCTCGCGGAGTGCATCTACGCAGCCGTGGAAGACGGCACGCCCTTCAGGATGCGGGCAGACCTTACGGACGGAGACCACGACCGGGAGGCACGGTTCTACATCCTCCAGCACACCAGCTGCCCGGCTGTCCTGTGCGAGTGCGGATTCATGGACAATCCGACGGAGGCGCGCTGGCTGGGCCGCGAGTCGTCGCAGGCCACGGTGGCCCTCGCCATCGCGGAGGGGATTGCAGATTACGTCAAGAAATAGGCAAATTATGCAAATTATCTGCACAATTCTGCTGGCCCTTTGGCAGCTGCCGCAGACCCTCCTGGGCCTTGCGGTCATCGCCTGCATGGCTGGGCGGACGCGCTACGTAGGTGACGGAGTGTGGACCGTTCGCGGGTGGACCTCCGGCGTCTGCCTGGGCGAGGTCATCGCGCTGTGCACCTGGTTCGACTCGACGGATCTCCGACACGAGCGGGGACACCGGGAGCAGTCCCGCATCCTGGGGCCGCTCTACCTGCTGGTCGTGGGACTGCCGTCCGCCATCGGCAACCTCATCGACAGGAGGGGACACCGCAGCTGGCCGGATGCGCTGCGCAGCAAGTGGTACTACAACCTTCCCTGGGAAGCTGACGCGGACCAGCGGGGAGGCGTGAAACGATGGAACTTCTGAAGATGAACGGGACCCTCAAGTCGGCGGCACAGCTCGCCGCCATACTCATCGCCGCCGCCATGCTCATCGCTGGCGGTTACCTTATAGGCCGCAGCACGCAACCGCAGCCCCGCCAGCCGCATGAAATTATCCATGTGGACACTCTTACCGTCCACGATACGATAACGCAAATACGGCCCATTTCTGAGGTCCGCCGCGTCATCGATCGCGTGCCCGTCCCGGTGACGGACACGGTGCAGCTGCACGACACGACCTACGTGTACCTGGAGCGCGAGCAGGTGGAGTGGTCCGACAGCCTCGCCACCGTCTGGGCCTCCGGCATCCAGCCCCGCGTGGACTCCGTCCGCCACTACACGCAGAAGCAGATCATCACGCAGCAGGTGGCCGTCCCCGTCCCGGTTCGCCGCCGCTGGGGCATTGGCGTGCAGGCCGGATACGGGGCAAGCAGGGGCGGACTGACGCCCTACATCGGCATCGGCGTCTCGTACAATTTCGTCACCTTCGGCAAGGCCCGCTGACGGCATCCGACCGCCTACGACCTCGTGGACGCGGGCCTTGCCTAATCGGGGAAAATGACTACCTTTGCGGATGCGTGTGGCATAATTGCTCGCGTTGTTTAAGGTGGGCCTCGGACCTCTCGGTCCGGGGCTTTTTCATGCAGTTTTTGTCAGGATTTTGTCAGAGCCGTCCGACGACATCGGACAACTGCCGGGCGCGGTATGTGAGGAAATCACGCCCACAATGCCGTGCGGGGCAGCATACAAATCAGAGTGCCCCCGTCTCTCGACGGAGGCACCCCTCATCTAACCTATTTATCGACACTTTCCGCAGCAGGGGCGCGGCAGACCACGGCAAACGTGCGCGTGCGCGCGATGCGGTATTCATGGATTGTCACTCTTTGGCATTTTATGAAAGAAATTTTTGTCATATATTTGTCAGACAAAAAACCGCTTGCACACATGAACGTCACCCTCCGCCCCATCATCGTGCCGGGAAACAAGCGCCAGGACGGCACCTGGCCCGTCAAGATTCGCGTCACCTTCAAGGGCGTCTCCCGCCGCCTACCCACCTCACTGGTCTGCTACGCCTCCGACCTCACCCGGTCGGGGAAGATCAAGTCGCCAACCGTCCTGGAACGCGCCGGGCGCATCGTGGACAGGATGCGGGACGCCATCGCGGACCTGGACCCCTTCCAGCTGGAGGGCATGGACGTGGACGCCGTGGTGCAGCGCATCAGGGACCGCCTGACGGCGCAGGACTTCCAGCTGGACTTCTTCGCCTTCGCGGACGCCTTCATCCGCGAGACGAAGGTGGGCGGAACCGCCCGGAACTACCGAACCGCCCTGGGCGCCTTCGCCCGTTACCTGGGCGGGGAACACATAGACATCAACGCCATCACGCGGGCCATGCTCCTGGACTTCCGCCAGCAGCTGGACGCAGCGCCACGGATGATCTGGGACAAGGCGTCCCGGTCCGTCGTGCCTTCCTCCGTCATGCCGCGCCCACAGGGGAACGGCTCCCGCATCCTTGCCCGCCTGGCCCATATCTTCCAGGCTGCGCGTGACCGCTACAACGATGACGACGCCGGGCGCATCCTCATCCCGCGCACCCCGTTCACCGGGATCCCGAAGCCGCAGCCGGCCCCGGAGGGCCAGCGGAACCTCGGCACGGACATCGTGCAGCGCATCATGGACGCCGCCCTGGAGGGTGGCCCGCACGCCGTGGCGCTGGCCTCCTTCGTGGTCTCATTCTCTCTGATGGGGGCCAATATCGCGGACCTGTACCGGGCCGCGCCCGTGGAGCCGGGCGGCGTGTGGGAGTACCGGCGGAAGAAGACCGAGACCAGGAGGGCGGACCATGCGCTCATGCGCGTGGAGGTGCCGCCGCAGCTGTCCCAGTTCCTCGCCGTCCTGGGCGCGGGGACCTCGCGCCGCTGGTGGCTCCCCGGCCTGCGCATGGGGAAGGACAGCCACGACAAGGTGACGCGCGTGGTGAACCGCCACCTCGATGCGTGGGCGGAGGAGCAGCAGCTGCCCGCCTTCACCTTCTACGCGGCCCGGCACTCCTGGGCGAGCATCGCGCGCGCCCAGGGCGTGGAGAAGGCCACCATCGACGACTGCCTCTGCCACAAGGGCGACTTCGCCGTGGCGGACATCTACGCGGAGCGGGCGTGGCACCTCATGGCTGCGGCAAACGACAAGGTGCTGCGCCTGTTCCGCTGGCCCGGCTACGACGGCGGGAACCTGTCGTCAGGGGACAGGAAGTAGATCAAGTCCACCACCTTCAGCATCTGCTCGACGGACCACTCCGGGGCCGGCTGCTCTCCAGCCTGTCCCGGATTTTCTTTGCCCTGGTCCGTCGTCATAGGCGGTCAGTTTGCAGGCCGTTTTTTGGGGCCGGGGTACCCGGCACCCGGAGTGTCTCCACCAGCCTGGCGATGGTCTCCTGCTGGCTGCGGACAACCTCCACCAGGTTGTTGTACAGCTGCGCCGTGCTGGCCGGGATGATGACGTCCCGCGCCGGCTCCGGCGGCACGTCTCCGAGGACCGTCCGATAGTAAGACTTCACCTTCGCCATCAGTGGGGCGGTCAAGGCGGTCGGATTTCCTTTCATGGCGGACACAAGGTTCGCATAACTGACCCCGATCTGCCGTGCCATGTCTTTCTTTGTTGCGCAAATTCCGCGCTTCTGGAGATCCTGGAATATCTCCACGAGTTCCACGTAGGTCGATTTTGTCTCCATGATGTCAGAAAAATTTCAGAATGTTTTGCAGATTTCAGAAAAGTTTGTATATTTGCAAAAGTTATAAACAAATATATAAACAATATGGAGACTTACAAACTGATGCTCAACCCCTACCCCACCCTCCGGGAGATGCTGCGGCGCATCAAGGTCGGCGACCGGGTGTCCGTATCCATCAAGGCTGCGGAGGGAGCACACGGATACAGCCAGCAGACGGTGCGGCAGTGCGCCGTGAACGAGGGGGTCGGCGGCAAGAAGTTCACCTGCAACTTCGACCGCGACACCTTCACGATGTACGTAACCCGGACCGCATAGACATGGACAAGGACCGCATCATACGTGACCTCATCGCGCGCAGCATCGCCTACGGCTCCGCCCTGGCGCTGGAGACCTACGGGGTGGTGAGCGGTGAGAAATCGCAGCGCCAGTGCCGCGCCATCTACGGCAGCTGGTTCGACAAGGCGGTGGCCGACGGTCGCCTGCATCCCTTCCGCATTGAGGAAGGCCGCGCCGGCACGAAGTATTACCGGGTCCAGGACATCCTCGCACTGCGCCTGGAGGATGCGGCGAAGCCCGCGCTCGCTCTTTGAAAAAATCGGGGGGATAGCCGGTTAAATGGATAGGCCGGAGCCACGCATAAGGTGGCGATGCCACCTGCTTCAGCGGCCCTGGGACATTAGGCAGTTCGATTCTGCCACCCCCGACAACCGACGGAGATATGCCCTGCGAAGCGGATAGTGCAGGGGGGAGACTGTGGTACTCGTAGCCGGGCCGACTCCGGCCTCCGTCACAAAGCCGCCCGTGAGGGTCGCCCCATATCGTATTCCATTACTCTTGAAAGTGTCCGGCAGCTTAATCGGTCGAGCATACGGCGACGAATCTGAAAGCAAGCGGATTGCCTGAAGGACTGCGGGTTCGACTCCCGCCCGGACACCCGAAAACCTTAAACACTTACACATTATGAAGGTCTTGTATTACACATTCTGCGCATTATGCGCCACCTGTATCGTCGCAGCCTTCTGCGGCGCTACCCACCAGCTGGCCGTGGCCGGCATCGCCGCCCTGATGGCGGCAGGAACCAAACCCGAAGAAGACAAGGAGGGCCAGCGATGAACGAGAACGAGAAACTCTACGTCATCGACGCGCCCTACCTCACCGGCGGCACGACCGTCGAGAAGGCTCTGTACGCCTTCTGCCGCCAGTTCACACACGTGCTGGCGAATGAGGAGGGGCTGCTGCACATCCTGGAGCAGATGACCGACTTCGAGCACAACTACCGGGCGCAGCATAAGGGCTGCAAGCCGGTGGCCGTGTCCCTGGACAAGGACCGCTGGGAGCCGTTCGCCTTCTACTACCGCATCGGCTCCTGCCACATCGCCATCCACACTATCGCGGGGAGGTGCATCCGATGAAGCTGGCGACCTTCGTGACGGACAAGGAACTGGGTGTCCCGTTCCTCGCCGGGGCGATGAACGCCCGGTTCAACTCCTTCCTCGCCGCCCTGGCGTGCCGCCTGGGCCGGAACCCTGAAGACATCATCGACGTCGCCCGCGACGTCCTCCAGAGCGGGGAGACCCCGCAGAAATAAACCCTTAAACAAATCCACTATGGAAGAAAAGAAACCAGCGCGAACTCTCGCGCAGAAACTTCTGGAACTTCAGAAGGCGGTCGTCAAACTCGGAAAAAACGAGAAGGGCTACGACTACAAGTTCGTCAGCGGCAGCAAGCTGCTCTCCTTCATCCGCCCAGCGATGGACGACCTCGGCCTGCTGTTGATACCAAACACCGTCCGCTCGAACTACGAGATCGTCAAGACACTGGAGGCCATCCCGGCCAGCGGAAACTACAAGGGGCGCCCGGAGAAGTACGAGGTCCTCGTCACTCTACACAAGTCCTTCACATGGATGGACACCGAAAGCGGCGAGACCCTGAAGACGGAATTCATCGCGCAGGGGTGCAACGGATGGGACAAGGCCATCGGGTCAGCGGAGACCTACGCGGAGCGTTACTTCCTTCTTAAGTTTTTCCACATCGCAACTGACGACGATGACGTCGATCTGGTGAACGCCATCCGCTCGAACCAGGACGACAAGGACCAGGAGGCGCAGGCAGCAGCGCCTGCCCCGAAGAAGGCGGCGGCGAAAAAAGGACAAAGTGACAAAAGTGTCACTATGTCACCTTCCAACCCTGCCACCTATCGGCCCATCCCGGAGGCCGACTACTGGAAGGTGGTCGGCGCCTGGTGCCGGGGCATCCTAAGCAAGACCGGGCAGGACTACCGCACCACATGGATCGAGATGACGGGCGCAGGCCCGGACGAGATTGCAAAGTTCAACCACGACGCCGACAACTGGAGAGCGGCGCACCCTAACAACGCATAGCCATGACAAACGCAGACATCAAGGGCTACCTCTCCGCCCTGACGGACATTTCCGTGAACCTGGAGGAGGCATACATCGAAGGCGGTGGCGAGATCACCGAGGAGACCGAGGCGCTGGAGCGCAGGGCGGACGCCATCCGCCAGCTGCTCCAGGGCGACGGCATCGACAGCCTGGGCCGCTGGCTGCGGAGCCAGGAGGACCGGGTGTCCGCTATCAAGGCGGAGAAGGACGCGCTGGCGCGGCAGCAGAAGGCCGCAGAGCGGACGGTGGAGCACATCAAGGGCGAGATCGGGTCGCTGATGGGGCGCCTCGGCATCGACAAGGCGAAGGGCGCCTGCTACTCCTTCACCCCGTCCACGAAGTCCTGCTGGACGGTGGACCGGGAGAAGCTGAATGAGGAGTGGAAGGGTATCGCCCTGGACGCCGCCCGCAAGGCTGGTGTCCCGGAGTGGGTGAAGGTGTCCGTGGACGTGACGGTCTCCGCCATTGACCGGGAGGCTGTCCCCGACTGCGTCCAGCTGGCGCAGTACCCGTCCGTGACGTTCCGAAAGCCGAGGGCAGACAAGGACGACAAGGAGGCGTAAGGATGGGCTGGTACATGGTCATAACCGATGAGATGCGCACGCTTGGACTGACAGGTAACGACCTGTTGGTCTATGCGGCCATCCACGGCTATTCGCAAAATGGCGAGGGGTGCTGCTTCTGCAGCCGTGCCGAGCTGGCGGCTCGGTGTGGCGTAGGGGTGCGCACCCTCGACGCCATCCTCAAGCGCCTGGTGGATGACGGCTACCTCGACAAGGAGCCTATCACCAGGGCTGGCAGGATATACAACTCCTACGCGGTACGCACCCCTGCAAAAGTTGCAGGGGACCCCTGCAGAAATTGCACACGTCCCCT
>Ga0326512_10002600_pt1 | contig 13336 bp, 19 predicted proteins | sample 1_2617_0518_D_FD_203652 | JGI IMG/M metagenome (GOLD analysis project Ga0326512, IMG submission 203652) | Bovine rumen microbial communities from UC Davis, California, United States - 1_2617_0518 | ecosystem: Host-associated > Mammals > Digestive system > Stomach > Rumen | place: USA... | reverse complement strand
TTTGGTGGTGAAAAATGTGCCGAATCCGCTGACGCGGATAATGTGCGGGAGTAATAGTTGTTTAGTTTAGCGAATATATGCGTACACGTAAGGCGGCGAAGCAGTTAAAGCGGTATTATAAAGAGATGGTGTATGAGCGTGGTATGGATTGGCCTATCATTAAGTATAAGCCTCGCCAGTTGTTGAATTGCATCCATTATCTTGAGCGCACTACGCGAAGGAATTACTTCGGTCTGTTAAAGAAATATCCGAAAGGTACGATGATGTGGCAGTTATATATCCATAAATCATGCAGTCCTTCGTTGTTTAGCGACGATATAATGCCGTTTTGGGGTTATGACGAATTATCGGGAATGTAATTATGGATTTGCTGCAATTCAAAAGACATTTAGGTGTAATTTTATAAAATATAGTTATTATGATTACAAAGATTGATGAATTTATCAAGCGGGCGTACAATACGGCCTGTTCTCATGGCTTCCATGATGAAAAAACAAGTGTTGAGCATCAGATGATGCTGGTAATATCCGAGGTTGGCGAGGCTGTAGAGGCTGACAGAAAGAATATACATGCCAATCCTGCGGGCTTTGAAAAGTGCATTGGCATTGAATATGGCCAGCGTTTCAAGGATTATGTAAAAGATAGCGTAGAGGATGAAATCGCCGATGTGTGCATACGTCTGTTTGATATGTGCGGCTATTTCGGCATTAATCCTTGGCGTGCTGGAGAGGAGGTTCTTACGTTGCGCAATGATTGGGAGAATGAATTTGGAAAAATGACGTTCACCGAACAGGCTTATGCGCTGGTTCAGCTTCTTGCTCCGTGTTGCAGTTCTATGACAAACGAGCTGTCGAAAGAAGCTTTGAATCATATTTTTGGCTCTGTGTTGTTCTTTATCTACTATTGGTCTAAGAATCTTGGCTTTGATTTGGCTTGGCATATCGAGCAAAAGATGAAATACAACGAGTCTCGCGGCTACAAGCACGGCAAGAAATACTAAAACGCATTTTAAAGCCTTTTGACGGCGTTTTATTGTCATTGTGGGTACTTTATCCAGTTGTGATATAAAATAGCCGTCACGGGGCTGAAAAGTGGCAAAAATCGAATTAAAACGTATATTATGAACAAAAATAAGATTAAACTTCGGTACAACGGCTTTGATACAACCCTTGATTTGCGTCGCGTTGTCGCCATAACAAATCCCGACGGTGGTAAATTTCTTATTTACTTTGAAAATGCTATTTGGACTGTTGGTGAAGGACAGTTTGAACACGTATATAACGCATGGATGAAGCTATGAGGTGCTCTGAATGTAAATATTGGAAAGGCAAAAGCGGTGACAAGCACTGTGTTTGCGTTAATAGCGTAAAGCCTTGTGAACTTGACAGAAAACAGAAGAAAAAGAAGAAGCATGACGAACAAAAGAAGCGGTTTAAGATGGAACCTCACGGGAAAGGTGTGGCAAAAATGCGGTTTTAGCGGCTTTAAGGGCTGTTCATTTCGCACATACCTGCTTTTTGGCGTTCTTTGGATTCATATAAACAAAGAATTACGCTGGCCGATTATCAGTTTTACTCCATTACCTTTTTAGCATTATGACACAGGAGCAATTCGACAAACAGATAGAATACGCATATAAGTTTAGTGACGCGAAAGCCATTGTTGCACGAACCGTCCGTCTTTGCGTATCACATCCAGCTTTGGCAATGGTGTGGTTTGACCGCCAGCCGAAAGCCGTACAGGATTAATAATTAACAATTAAAATTTTATAGACATGGAAATTTCAGTAAAAATCATCAAAATCTTGGATGCCCAATCTTTCAATTCCAAGAATGGCGAAATCACAATCAAAAACACGTTTGTTGGCGAGACACAAGGCCAATATCCAAAGAATATAGCCTTTTCCGTGCTTGGCGAGGATAAGTTCAATCAGATGGGTATTGTCGTTGGTGGCCAGTATAACGTATCATTTGATGTGGAAAGCCGCGAATGGCAAGGTAAGTGGTTTACGGAGTGTAAGGCATGGAAGGCCGTCCGCGTCGATGGTGTTCAGCAGTCAGCCGCACAGCCCGCAAGCCAGCCATCTGCATCACCTGCGCCCGCCCAAGCAGAAACCAATGGTAGTACTGCAAACGAAGATGTTCCGTTCTAAGGTATGGATAAGATAGTATTGCAGAAACTTTGCCGTGAATATCTGTCACGATTGCGTTATATGGCCGATAAGCACGGTCTTGGCGGTTGGATTTCCGAAATTATTACCGCTAATCGTCGCGGCGAGTGTGAGGCTACCGAAAAGGAAGTGACTATGCTTTCGCGCCTTTGTAATGACGAGCGTATAGCACGTAAGGATATACCAGCGTTGCTTGGTAAATCGTACCGCGAATGCGAGTCAGACGGCACTTTCAGCCGCATTAAGACGTTAAAGCGTGTCGGTATTTATGGAAAGGTATCTGCAATACTTGAAAAAGAAAGAAAACATTAGTATGGATAAAATAAAGATGCTGCAAAGTGTAGTAGATACACTTAAACTTACGGAGGTCGAGTACAAAGTCGATTACGACCATTATTTTAAGTTCGACAGCGATTTCTGTGTTAATAGTGCTTATGGCGGCAATGCGCGTATCGCCTATGAACTTGTAAGACGCGGCGTTAATGCTGGATTCCGTGAGTTCACGACATGCGGCTCGCGTGATAGCGACAAATGCGTATTAGTTGCCCTTGTGTGTGAGGCTTTCGGTGTGAAATGCCGTGTGTTCATGCCTAATGGTGCTGACACATATCAGAGTACGGATATAGAGGCTTATGGTGGCGTTATAGAGCGTGTGGCCGTAGGGTATAACAATGTTCTTGTAGCAGCCGCAAAACGCTATGCCGTTGAAAACAATGCCTGCTATATTCCGTTCGGCCTTGAAAGTCAGATAAGCATAGACATAAACATGCACCAAGTGGCAAACATTCCCGATTTTGCGGCAAAGCGCATAGTCATTCCGTGTTATGATGGTATCAACATGATTTCTGTCATAAAGGGGTTGGATTATTACGGAAAGCATGATGTAAAGGTACTCGGCGTTGTATTGTCTAAAGCACCGACGGATGCGTTTAGGCGTTTCTTTGGAAAGACTATATTCGATAAGCCGCAGGTCGAGTATGCCTTTGTTCATAGCCCTTTGGATTTCAAGACTCCAGCCGCACAATGCGAAATAGACGGCATACAGCTTAACCCGCGTTATGAGGCTAAGTGTATTCCGTTCTTGAACAAAGGCGACTTACTTTGGATTGTAAACAGATAAAAAGATTCTTATGCTAAAGTTAGATAACATATATCATGGCGACTGCTTGGAGTTGATTCAGCAAATACCCGACCATTCAATTGACACGGTTATAACCGATTTGCCTTATGGCATCAGCTATCAGTCGAACCGTGCCACACATGGACGGAAGAACAGTCCGAAATTCGATGTCATAGCAAACGACGAAAAGCCGTTTATTGACTTTATCAAATATCTGCCGCGTGTTATCAAGCCTACGTCTGCAATATACCTATTCACTCGCTGGGATGTTCAGCAGCCAGTGATAGACGAGTTGCAGGCAAACGGCATGAAAGTTAAAAACGTGCTGATATGGGATAAAGGCGTTCATTCTATGGGTGATTTATATACGGCCTATGGTATGCGCTATGAAAGCATCGTGTTTTCGTCTATGCCCGATTTCCGCTTTCAGAACGGACGGCCTGTAGATATTATAGCCTGCAATAAAGTGTTTAATCACGACCTCGTTCATCCAAACGAAAAGCCTGTTGACTTGTTGCGCAGGTTGATTCTTGACAGCACTCCAGAAATGGGTACCGTTTTGGATTGTACTTGCGGTAGTGGCACGACATTGTTAGCTGCCATCGAAGAAAAACGGCACTATATAGGCTTCGAGATAGATGAAAAATATTATAATATCGCCAGCCGTCGCATAAAAGACCTGTTGGCCTATCCTAAGATGTTCTAAGCGTATGGAAAGGAATGTTATAATAAATGCAGACTGCATGGATGTTATGCGCGATATGCCAAAGAATAGCGTTGACTGCATACTGACAGACTTGCCGTATAACGAACTTGGAAGAAGGTCTAATAACGGATTCGACCACGTTAGGCATATAAAGGGAGGTGCGCAGGATAATACAGACGATTTGGATTTACAGGCCGTCCTAAACGAAATGTGGCGTATCTGCAAGGGGTCTTTCTATATCTTTTGTGGTTTCGGTCAGATTAGCGAGATACATGAGTTCTTTCTTGGTCATGGGTGCAGCCCGCGAATGATTATATGGGAAAAGACTAACCCCGTTCCGACAAACGGCGAGCATACTTGGCTTTTTGGAATAGAGCCGTGTATGTTTGCGAAGAAAACGGGTGCAACATTCAACCTGCATTGCGAAAACACGGTCTTGCGTTATCCTATTGCAGAGCCAACAGGACATCCGACACCAAAGCATGTTACGCTTATGGGAAAGCTGGTATTGGCATCTACGAATGAGGGTGATTTGGTATTCGACCCTTTTGCTGGAGGCGCGACAACGGCCATTGCATGCGTGCGCACAAAGCGCGACTTTATATGTGTGGAGCGTGACCCGAATTTCTATGAATTGGCGCGTAAACGTGTTAATTTGGAACGCCAGCAGCTATCTTTATTCTAAAAAATATTAAAATGTTTGCATATATCAAATATAATACGTATCTTTGCAACGTGGATAAGGGCGTGAGGTGGCCAGCTACCACCAAAAGCCCAATAGAAAGTTTTGTGTACGTCTTTCTATCGCCCTTTTTCCTTTTTAGTTAAAAACGGACACATCATTTTTAAGTACACAAATTATGGCATTACAAGCAAAAGAAAAAGAGCAGCAGGAGCATATTGTCGAAATGCTTCAACAGAACGGTCGTGTCGGTGTTATTGAACATGACGAAAACGGAATCTATTTTGATGATTACATAACGTTTGACCAAATGGCCGAAATAGTTGATTACCTGCGCAATCAAGCACCGAAAAAGGAACTATTCGAGGAGTGTTGGAAGGCTTACAATCGCAAAGGTAGCAAGAAAAAGGCTTTGGATTACTGGAAGAAGTTGACGGACTCCGAAAAAGAAGATGTACTTCCACACATTCGTGCCTACGTGTCGAGCCGTGAACTTCAATACCAAAAAGACTTCGAGCGTTATCTCCGTGACCGCATTTTCAAGACGGTTGTGTTTGCGAATAATAAAGTGATATACGACCCAACGAAAGCAGGAAAAGGTGAAAACCATAATTCTGTTTATATGCCGACAACTGATGGCATGCTTACGTGGAACGATTTCTATAAGGTGTTCATTTACGCAGGCTATTACAATGGTGCGATTGCCGACGGCTATAATGATGACAACCGTCCCGAAGGTGCTCGCGTTATGCTTAATAACGGGCGAGGCTTTATTCGCTGGAGTGCTTTTACTAAACGATGGGAGAAAGAATGATATGGACACAAATCTTAGCGTTAAGCAAATAAAGTTACTGATATGCCAAATGAACAAAAATTATTCTGATTATGATTAGCGTAGATACTATACGTAAATGGTGGAACGTTTTTATAGGCGACGGCAATTTCTGCGAGGTTCGCATATTAGGGCGTTTCCAATATAGCGGCTATTTTAAGTCTGTAGAAACGCTTATAACAGCCGTAACGCCGTATGCAAACATGGATGACGAGCAATGTTATTTTACTCTTAATGCCATTAATCCCGATTGCTATGGCCGTCAGCAAAGCGAGAAAATAATCAAGTCTCCAAAGGTAACGACAACAGACACGGATGTTACTGATAGAAATTGGGTGATGATAGATTTTGACCCCGTCCGTGCTACTGGTGTAAATGCCAGCGACGATGAGTTTGAACTCGCACACAAGAAAGCCCAAGACGTGTTTAGGTATCTCCGTGAGCAAGGATTTAACGACCCTGTAATATGCAAATCGGGCAATGGCTGGCATCTGCAATACGCCATTGACTGTCCGAATACAGACGACAACACGGAAATCATTAAGCGTTTCTTGCAAAGCCTTGGAAAGATGTTTACCGATGCAAAGGTAGATATTGACGAAAAAGTGTTTAATGCAGGCAGAATTTGCAAGCTTTATGGTACGATGGCCAAAAAGGGCGCGAATATTCCCGAACGTCCTTGGCGTATGTCCGAAATCGTCTATGTTCCACAAGAAAGACTTACAACGCCAATTGAAAAGTTTAAGTCAATTGCAGACCTCTTGCCGAAAGAAGAGCCAAAGCAGTTGCCAAACAGAAGACCGTATAATGGTAATAGTGCGCCTTTTGACCTTGTATCATGGCTTAATGAACATGGTGTCAAGTATCGTGAAAAGAAGTCGGGCGCATCTACGTTGTACGAATTGGAATATTGCCCTTGGGTAGATACACATAGCGACAAAAAGAAATGGGATAGCGCATTATTCGTTGATGCAGACGGAAAGATAACGTTCAACTGCACACATAGCCATTGTAAGGGTAAGACTTGGCAGGATGTTCGCCTGCATTATGAGCCTAATGCCTATGACCGCCCAGCATACCAGCCAGCGCCAATGTATCAAAGAGGAGGCTATCAGCAAAAACCACGATATGAGATAAAGGATGTCCTTCCCGAATTAGGCGAAAAGTGGCTTTCGATGTCGAGTATTCAGAAAGTGGATGTATCTGCTCTCGAGAAGGTGAAAACGGGGTTTGTTGACTTAGACAGGTCTATATTAGGCTTGAATATGTCGGAGGTTACTTTGCTTTCGGGCAGTAACTCGTCGGGTAAATCGTCGTGGCTAAACACGCTTATTATGAATATCGTACAGCAAAGCTATAAAGTGGCCTTGTGGTCGGGTGAGTTGCGCTCTGATATTCTTAAAGCATGGATTCAGATGGTGGCCGCTGGAAAGGCTAATCTAAAGCCGTCTGCGTATGGTGACGGAAAGTATTTTGTTCCCGATGGTGTTGCAAAGCGTATTGATGAATGGTTAGATGGCAAATTCTTTCTTTATAACAACGAATACGGAAATACTTGGGAGCAGATATTCCATGATATGCAGGAGTTGTTAAAGGCTGGTGTAAAGGTGTTTGTGCTGGATAATCTTTTTAGTCTGAATATAGACCTGCTGGAGGGTGATAAGAATAATAAGCAAAAGGAACTGATTTTGCAGATTAAGGATTTCGCAAAAAAGAACCAAGCACATATTATCCTCGTTGCACACCCGCGTAAGGTTATGACATTCTTGCGTAAGAATGATATTAGCGGTACGTCAGACCTTACAAACGCTGTCGATAACGTGTTTATCATTCATCGTGTTAATAACGATTTCTTTAGGGCTGGTGCTGAGTTCTTTGGTCAGTCCGAGATACAGCGTTTTCAGCCGTTCGGAAACGTTATCGAGGTTGCAAAGAACCGTATGTTCGGTATCGTCGATTTGATGGTTGGAATGTACTATGAAATAGAAAGCCGACGTTTTAAAAATGCCGAAACCGAGGAAATGCACTACGGATGGGAGGCCGAGCCAAAACAGGGAGAAATGGATTTTGGCCACCAACAAAGCCATGTTGACACCCCAGCAGATTATGTGCCACAAAGTGCAAATTCTGATATGCCGTTTGATGCACCTATTGATGACGCAGCACCTTTCTAAAACTTTATATATATAAAATAAGGTTAAAATATTGCAAAACATTTGGTATATATCAAATTATTATGTAACTTTGCATCGTATTTCTAAATAATAATTATTTTAATGTATCACAAAAAAAACAAAAGCATTATGAACACAAAGGATTTAGTTCAGAAAGCGTTTGACGCTATCGACCCCGAAAAAGAGTCTTTAATGGTATTCTATGTTGACAAGGACGGAAAGCCCAAAACCTACGTTGCTGGAGAAGCTGCTGCGCTGTCTGCTGTAATTGCGACCAATCTCGACAACGGGCTTGATGAAAAATCGAGTAAGCAGGAACGTGCTACTGGCGGCATTATTCTTAACGCTATTAAGGCCGTGCTCGCCATTCCCAACATGCAGGGTATGAAGCTTGTGCTGGAGTTGACATCGGCACTCGTTGAGGCAGTAAAGAACCCTAAGAAGAATGTTCGTTCTGCAAAGGATTTGGCAAAGCACAACCGAAAGGAGCGTGCAAACAGACAGCACAACGTAGATGACGAAGAGGACTGCTCTACGTGTAAGGCAAACAAGGTTTGTCCGCTTCCGCAGGCAATTAAGTACCGAAAGGAAAACGGCATTCCTGCTCCAGCAAAACGTAAGAATGGTAAAAAGTAATCATTATGTCTGCGACGTTGAAACTTGACAGATTCCAATTGATGTGGCTTGCCGAAGGTGCTATCGGTAAGTCGCATCTTCGTTGGGATGTTTATCCGATGTTCGTAAACGACGTGTGGCCGCAATTATCCGAAAGCGAGCGCGAGGCTATATTTACCTACATCAAACGTGACAGTAGCTGGCATTTTGACAATGAACGTCCGCATGCGGATGAAACGGCAAAGCAGTATTTTTTGCAGATGTTGGCGCGTTTCAATCCAGCAAACCAATATGTCGTAACATTGAAAGAAGGCCGCAAAAAAGCTATTGTCGTAAATGACGCATATTATTTCGATGGAAAATATTATGTTGGCTGGCAGCGTTATTGTGCGCCCGATTATATCGTAAAAGTCGAGCAAAAGCCGTTTTTAAAGTGTTCTAATCGTTTCTGTATTGCACGAAATATGTGCGTAAGGAACTTAGACCATAAAGACGGCGACAAATACTTTGCAAACGATTCAGATTGGGCTTGCGACAATTGCGACATGATTATTGTCAAGGACGGCGTAATAGACCCTATAGCAAAAATGGTAATATCAGAAGAAAAAGAACATGGAACAGAATAAGTCAGCTATGCAGCAGCAGGTTGGTGGCGACCATTATAAGAAGTTGGCCATTCAGCCGATGGAATATGCTTTTAAGAATCATCTTGACCCTTTGCAGTTTTCAGTTGTGAAATACGTTACACGTTTTCGTGACAAGGCTGGCAAGCAAGATTTGGAAAAAGCGAAGCATTGTATTGATATGTTAATTGAAATGGAGTACGGAAATGGATAGACAAATAGAGGAACGTGCCGCTCATTATTCTTTCAATATCGAAAGTCCGTTGTTCAATGCCTTACCAAAGGAATTGCAAGCACAATGGAAACAAGACATTGAACAAGCGTATAGGGCTGGTGCGCAAGAAGAAGTTGATAATCCTACTGGTGGTCAATTGCTCCACGTATGTTGTAAATCATCAGAACGAGGCCGTAGGGAGTGTTTACAAACACTTTGGTACTACCCAGAAATGACCAAGCCACAAAAAGACCGCAATTGTCTTATTGAAATGATAGACGGCCATATTTACGTTGGCTATTGGGATGGTAATATGTGGTTTTGGTATGACGGATTCCCTGTCGGAAAAGGCGAAAATGGCGACATCTTGTATAGTTCAAGTTGTGGCATTGATAAGACCTACGAGGTAAAACGTTGGTGTTACGTGCAACATTTGTTTCCCGAAAACGTATCTGAATATGGTAAGTGAACGTTCAAGGTTACTGATAAAGCATGTACTGCTTATAAAGAAAGAGAATAAAAATGGCTGCATTTCATGTTATAGGATTCATAAACACAATCAAGTATCTGCCCGATGCCTGCTTAGTGTTTATTGACGAATATAAGGCGGGCTACAAAAAGCCAAATGGAGATATTGTTGAAGATAAGTATATATCTTGGAAAATCATCTATAAAGGATATTTCAAAAAGTATATCAATACGCATTTCAACAATGGTATGCTGGTAGAGGTCAAAGGCGATATTCGGCCTTATGCTATCGAAAAGGAAAAGATAATAGACGGCTATTCTGTTATAGGCGAAACAATCAATATCTATTCCTATCCACGTGCCAGTGTAAAGCAGGAGCAACGTATGGTAAAAGATAGTCAGCTACACGCCAGCGGTACGCCCGATTTGGAGGCGTTTAACAGACCAGATTTTTAGTGTTAAATAACTATATTTTCAAACTTTAAAAATTACGTAATTATGAAGAAAGAAAATTTGCTGGAAGAAAACAAACAACTGAAAGAAAAGTGTGCAGCCCTCGTTTCCAGCGGCGAGGAGATGGGTAAGGAAATCGCCACCCTTAAAAAGTCAAATGCAGGCTTAAAGGGTTACAATGGTGTTCTTAATGGAAAGCTTACTGATGCCGAAAAGGAAGTAGTACGGTTAAAGGCTCTTTGCAAGGAAGGAGACGAACTGAACGAAAGCCGCATTTCTGAGATTGAGAACCTAAATGCCGTCATTGCGGAAAAAGAAAAGGCTATTGCAGGTTTGCAGTCACAGGTATGCGAACTAAAACACAAGGTTACTGAGGCAGAGGAAACAGCACGTGCAGAAAAGCTTCGTTCATCGGAGTTGGAGGACTCGCTGGAGTACGAAAAGCTTCCTTGGTGGAAAAAGATTTTCTAATAAGAACATACCAACAAAAAGAAAGGCCAGCTATCCTCACGGACTGCTGGCTTTTTTAAAATACGTTATTTAGACTAAACATTATCTGTAGAAGGTGCGTCGAGCGTATGCAGGGTGATAGTTCCCATGATATACGTGTTGTCGCCCCTATCATATTTTATCGTTGTCGGCTTATACTCTTTTTGACAGACACAATGCGCATATTTGTTGCCGATATACTTTGATTTCAGCCAAACATCTGTGTTTGTCATATAGTCAACGAAAGCGTCGTGCTGCGCCTTAACGTCAATAGTTCCAGTGGCGTACTTTGCACGGACAATAAATGTCAGTTCAATATCAACGTTTTCGCGTATAATCTTCGGGTTGTTATTAGCATCAAAAGACGTTATCATAAAATCTTCTTTTTGCGAATTAACCCATTGAGCCGTATAGATGTTAACGGGCTTGCCTTTTGCGTTCAATCCCGTCAGCTTCAGAACCGCCACGCCGTTAAACTTTGTGGTTATGTCCTCAAATGTTCCGTTTTCGGTGTTTTTGACGTAATAACGTCCTGCTGATTCATTTCTCATAATCGTAATTCTTTAGGGAATATATGTATTTTGTTTGTTGTGCAGTATTTACCTATTTCTACGTCGGCAGCACCGCCATAAGAATATACAACGATGTCGCATGTATCATCCGCATCATCAATAATAAGTTTGCTATTGTCAAACAGATAAATCTTAGGCGAATTATATCCGTCGCACGTCAGATGAACCTCGGAATTGCAGCCAACGTACAAAATGGGGCATTTGGCGGTGTTTAATTCTACGCATGGGTTACTACACCACATGAATGCCAAAACATCGTCAGCGGCCTTAAAAATGCCGTTAAACGCCACGTAAAGCGAGTAGGAATACCCCTTTACATCGTCAGCGTCCAAAATTTGCCGTTTTCCGTTGATAAAATCGGGGAACGTTTGTAGGATAAACTCCTTTGATAAACCTTTTCCTTTAGAGCAATGTGTGATAAAGTACGGCAGGCTTTGTTGACGCATAACAAGCTTTACCAGCTTTTCTTTGTCGTTTTGGCACGCACGCCATTCATCACGATAATCCGCACACAATGGATTGGTTAGAACCCCTTGGAGCGAATTTTTGTAAAAGTCAAACATTTCATCTTTCATAATTCGTAAACGTTTATATCATTTCAACACAGAAAGCGCGTCCGCTTGGATTAAGCACGCCCTGCAATATATTCTCTATACTTTGTTGTACTTGGTATGACTGCTGCAACTGCAAAAGCATTTGTCCGATTGTCGCAACCTGTACATCAAGATTGAAGCCGAGAATTGTGTCGCGCATCTGTGTAAGTATGTCACTTTGCAAATACACCTGTTGGCTAACGCCATTCATGTAAGCCTCTATTGCGCCAGCGGTATCTTCTGTAACACCCTGTATGCCCTGCTGGAGTGCTGACAAAGCATTTTCTTTAGTTGTGTCCTTTACAAGACCCATTTCTTTCAGAATATCCTCCAAAGCACCGATATAGCCCTCTAATTCTGGCGATACTTGTCTAAGCTTATCGGCATAAGTGCGAACATCGTTCATTGTCGGTGTTGTGGCATCCTCTAATGCGCCTTTAGCCCAAGACTCCCAGCCTTGTAATGTGCTTTTCCATGCCTCGTATGTCAATGCCTCTGCGCCATCTTGTATAGCTTGTATATATCTCATAATACTATTACTATACCACAATGAGCCGTTTTGGTCTTTCCAAAAGTAATAACCATCACCAGTATCGTTTGTGTTTGTCATAATGTGGTCAAGCGACGCTTTGTATGAAGCATAATAGTCAGCATATTGCTCGCCTCGTTTTTGAATATCATCGTCAATCTGTTGCCATATCTTTTCAAGCATCGGGCCAAGAATACGTGCGCTGAACACCTGTTTAATCATGTTTGCAATCATATCGTCGATACTATCGTTAAAGCCAAGCATTGCATCCTCGCCATTACGTAAGGCATCAATAATATCATCCATCATTGAACTAACGGCATCAGACACGGACGAAATACCAAGGAATGAGTTGGTAATATTGTTCTTCATATCTTGGATTTCATTCTTTAAGTCGATTATCTGACCCTCCAAGTCTGCTATCTTATCAGCATCACGCTTTTTGCTGGAACGCGATTTTTCCAACTGCAATTGGCGTTGCAGTTCTACGAGTTGCAACTCCTTATTTGCAATAGCAGCCTTTCGTGCTGATATTTGCATAGCACCATAAGCATTTTCAACCGCAATCTCAAGATTCTTATAAGAGTTCTCGAGACGCTTTACGGCCAATTCAGACTGTTTAACTTGATTGGTAATATCCCTATCGCTTGCACCAGCTAAGAATGAAACCAAACCAACAACAACTGAAAGTGCGGCGGCTACAATGGCAACCCAACCCAAGGACATCTCGGCTATTTGTGCAACGACTGCCACCATAGAAAGTGCAGATGCCATCATAGTAAAGCCTTGCGCAAGCGACTTAACCATTTGGCCAGCCTCACTATCCTCGGCAATACCAAGCAATTCTGCAAATTGTGTCAGCAAACCGCCTACATTTTGTAATGCAGTAGCGGAATTGTTAAGCGCATTTTGGAATTTCTTTTGCGAGTTAATCTGTTTAATCTCGGCCTTTGAAGCATCTATTTCGGCTTTGTTCTTTGCTTTTGTAGCCTTAGCAAGACGCTCCTGTGCTTTAGCAAGCCTGTCGGCGTAACTAACACCACTACCCTTACCTCCTGTATTACCGCGAGATTGAAGATTTTGTACGGCTGTTTGT
>Ga0326512_10002598_pt1 | contig 13347 bp, 8 predicted proteins | sample 1_2617_0518_D_FD_203652 | JGI IMG/M metagenome (GOLD analysis project Ga0326512, IMG submission 203652) | Bovine rumen microbial communities from UC Davis, California, United States - 1_2617_0518 | ecosystem: Host-associated > Mammals > Digestive system > Stomach > Rumen | place: USA: California... | reverse complement strand
GAAATAGAGAAGAATGCCTTGCCTGCAGAACTGGGAGAGGCTCCTGACTATAAGGCTGACAAGGCACATTCTACTACTGCAAACAGAAATAAAAAACGGCATGGTGGTGCAAGGCGCCATGGTGCCAATAACAAAAATAATACTCATAATAATACTAACCCAAAACAAAAGAAAAATGAGCGAAATGAAAAACAAGTGCGGCCTGGACGCAAAGAATTTTCAGGCAACCGTAAACGGAAAGGAAATCCAACTGTACATCCTGAGCAACAGCAAGGGTCATGAGGTTGCAGTAACAAACTATGGCGGTGCTATTGCTGCCATCATGGTGCCAGACAAAGACGGTAACCTGGGTAATGTCATTCAAGGTTTTGACAACATTCAGGACTACTTGAAGGGTTCGGAGCCATTCCTCTCAACCCTTATCGGACGCTTCGGCAACCGTATCTGCAAGGGTAAGTTCACCCTTAACGGCAAGGAATATCAGTTGGCTACCAACGATGGTCCCAATCACCTTCATGGCGGTCCTACCGGATATCACGCACAGGTGTGGGACGCTGTTCAGATGAGTGACAACACTCTGGCGCTGAGCATTGTGGAGCCTTACGGACATGAGGGATTTACCGGTGAGGTGCATGTGAATGTAGAATATACATGGACTGATGATGATGAGCTGAAGATTGACTATCTGGCTACTACCAACAAGAAGACCATTATCAATCTCACACACCATGCATTCTTCTCTATTGCTGGCATAGCAAATCCTACTCCTACCATCGACGACCTGCTTTGTGAGGTGAATGCAGACTTCTACCTGCCTATCGATCCTACGTCTATTCCAACAGGTGAAATTCTGAAGGTTGAGGGCACACCATTCGACTTCCGCAAGCAGAAGGCCTTTGGTCTTGAGATTAATGCTGACAATGAGCAGATAAAGAATGGTTCCGGCTATGACCACTGCTGGGTTCTTAACAAGAAGGAAGTTGGTGAACTCTCATTCGCAGTTCGCGTTGAGGAACCAAAGAGTGGACGTACCATGGAATGCTGGACAACAGAGCCTGGTATTCAGGTCTATACCGGCAACTTCCTGACAGGCTTCAAGATTCAGAACGGCTGCACAGCACCACGGCGCTCAGCTGTTTGCTTCGAAGCACAACACTTCCCAGATTCTCCAAACCGTGCATACTTCCCATCTGTGGTCCTCAAGCCAGGAGAGCAGTATCGCCAGACAACAATCTATAAGTTCGGAGTGAAGTAAAAAAATAAGGAGCATCCAAAAAGATGCTCCTTTATTTTTGTCAACCTTTAACCTTTAACCTTTAACCGTTATTAGAACGCTACTTTCCTTGACGTCACTTTTCCATCTTGCATGATGGTGCGCATGATGCAGATGCCTTTTTCAGGGGCTGCTATGCGCTGGCCTGACATGTTGTAGTATTCTACACGCACTGGGGTAGCGCTGCCCTTTGCTGCATCTATGCCGTCAGGACCGCCGAAGTGGTATTCTATATAGACAATGACACACTGCTGTTCACCGGTGTTTGTGAAGGTGAACTTGTCCGGCACATTGTTGAGGGTGAATGATACGGCATTCGGATTGTCTCTCGGAGCATCGAGGTCAAGAACCGTGGTGGTTGTCTCTGTATAGTTCACGCCTGCCACTTCCTTCCAATAGCTGGTGCGGCTTGAGGCATTGGTGCCCGTAACACTGTAGAGAATAACCTTCGTAGCCTTTGCTCCTTCCGGCATGAAGACGGTATTCTGTGCTCCGTTGGAAAGTTTTATCGGAGTACGTTCCAATATCTGGTCATTGTATGGAATCTGCATCTTTGGAGAGTTGCCGCCAGAGGTGTACGCTTTTGTGAGATTTCCTGTGCAAACTATAGAGAAGCCGTATGCCTCGTCATTGGCAGCGCCTTCCATCATGTTGTTGACACCACTGTTGTCATAGCTCTTTGCTACCATGTTGCCCCATGCAAGGAGGGCTGTCTTTGTCTCACTAACTGGTTCTGGGGTAGGCTCTGGATTGACATCAGGATTCTCCTCTCCACCTACAACCTTCAGGACGCCTGTGGTATAGAGTTCGCTGGTGTCCCATGTCTGTCCTTCGCCAGGGGTAGCGGGCTGTATCTCGCCAAAAGTACCTGTAATCTTACCATTGCCTGAGAACTTGAATATCTGGTATTCTGTTCCTGCATAAGGAGCCTCTGCCATCTGCTCGCCACCGTTAATCTGCAATACGGAAGTAGTGCTGAGCGTTGCGGTGCTCTTCAGGGTTATGGCATTGCTCTTTGTACGGTTTGCAAGAACGTTGAGGGCAGCAGTGCCATTGAGTTTCAGAGTGCTGCTGAATGTCAGACCTCTGCCATTGACAAGGGTATCGCCCACCTGCAATGTAGCGCCCGTGTTGACTGTCGTGGCAGCTGCAAGGGTTCCTGTTCCGGCAAGTGTCGCACCAGTCTGTACTGTGACAGCGCCCGTGCCGCTGTGTGTGCCATTGACGATGAGACGTCCCTTGCTGACGGTTGTCGTGCCGCTATATACATTGTTACCAGTCAGACGCCAGTCGCCGGAACCCTGCTTCACAATGGTCGTAGTGCCCGGATGGCTGCCTGCCTGGTCATTGTTGTTGATGACGCCACGGAATGTCTCATCGGTATTAGCACCACCGACAATCCATGTGCCTGTTCCCTTAGCCTTCACATTGAATCCTGCAAGAACAGTGCTTGCATCGCCTGACAGACCGCCGAGATAGTAGGTGACGGAGGTCTTGCCACAGTTGATGGAGGCATTGCCCTTCAGGGTGATGGTAGCATTCTGAACACCGACACCATTGCGGAGGGCAAACTGGCTCTGTCCTGCCTTGCCGGTACCGTTGACGATAAGCTTTCCAGTAAAGTTGTCCCAGTTACCTTCTATATATTCACGCACATAGTGGACATTCCATGTGAGGGTGCCCTTACCTGTTACGGAACATTTGTTGGTATTCCACAGGTCGAAGTCAACAGTTGACTCTGTTCCTTCTGCCACCTCGATAGGGAAGTTGTACGTAACACTTGCCTCGTTCTTTCCAATAGTCACAAACTTACCGCCCTGCATCATCAGCTTTGATGCCGTGCCGATGCCAGCCTCTGAAACTTCCTTGGTGTTCAGCTTCAGCGTGCCGCCCTTCATGACAAGGTTGCCGTCATACTTGAAGAAGTTCGTAGTATTGACAGCAAGGGTTCCTGCACCATTGACGATGAAGTCGCCCTGGCCTTCGATGCCACCGTTCATGGTAACTGTGGCAAGGCTGTTGGAGATGTTGAATTCTGTGTTGTTGTAGAGAGTTGCAGAACGGTCAGTGGTTGTGGAAGAGCCTGTGTATTTATATACGCCGCCATCCATAATCCAGTTTTGTGCAAACTCCTGACTCATGCCGAGACCACTGGCAACACCACCATTCTTCAGTGATGAGAATTCATATGTTCCCTTATGCAGCACTGTTGCGCCTGTATATTGCTGGGTGCTGCCAATGGTGAGAGTGCCTTCGCCAGTCTTGTTCATAGAAGCCGAACCACTGATATATCCTGTGCCGTTGATGGTGACATGGGCGTCAGAACGTACTACGACAGCTGTCTTCTCAGTCGGTTCTGTGAGGGTGATGACCTCATCTGTTGCAGGAGCAATGAGCCATTCGCCTTCTCCCTTGCCGTCAAAGGTCTCTGCGTCGATGATGTCTGTCTGCTCAGGACGTGTCTTGACAGTGATTTCCGATGTGTAGTCAGACTTCTTGTCGCCCAGGAATGAACAGAGACGCACTTCGTATGCAGTGGCTGGCTTCATGCTCTCGTCTGCAATGAGGTATGATGTCACTCCTGCTGCTGTCCTGCCTACTTCTACATACTCCGAACCTTTCAGCATCTCAACAATAAAACCTTCCTCATTGTCTGTAAAGTCGCTCCAGCTGATGGTAAGGCTTGCTGGGGTAGCGTCTGTCAGCTCTGGAAGCATAGGAGGACGGAGATAGAATTGTCTGTCTTCTTTTGTTATAGAGTTGATATAGTTCTCGATGTTGGCATAACCGTTGCTTGCTATCGTCATAGCATCATTGACACTTGGGTTTGTGCCGTTGGCATTCTCCCAATCGTCTGGCATACCGTCATTATCCGTATCTGTTCTCTTGGTGCCTGCATACATCTTCCATGTCGTAGGAACACCGATGGGGAGTTCATTCTCATTGGTGATTAGCTTACCCTTGGTACCAAAACTTAACACCTCGTCAACCATGTAGCAGTCTGCTATGTCACGATATGGCAGTGAAGCACCTACCTCTGGCAGCAGCTTTGCTATCAGGTCATTGGCAGCCCATTTCTCCAATGTAGGGTAGGAGTATGGTTGTGACTGACGGTCACCACCGCCTGTGCCAGTAAAGAGGGTGGGGTTGTTTACACCGTCACGATTGGAGTCTTGCCAGTTGTCAGTGCCATAGAAGTGGAAATCGCTGTTACCGCCTGACAGACCCTCACCACCACCGGCAGGACCGTTGATGAAGAGGTTGTTCTCGATGTTCACGTATGAAGTTCCCTGTGAGTCGCCCCCCATGTTATAGGCGTAGTTCTTCCAGTTATATACAATGTTGTTGACATACTGGTTGACACCTTTTACCTTGAAATTTCGTGTGGAGTTATCTACAAGCAGAATGCGATAGAGCGTGATATTGTCAGCCTGCATCAGACCACCTGCCGAGTGGGTCATCAGGCCCTGTCCTACGATAGAGTTCATCAGGGTGATGTTCTGTGGCGCTGTGCCTTTGTTGTCCCAGTTCACAGAGAAGTTCTCATCCTGTCCCCATGAAAAAGAGCAGTGGTCGAAAATCATGTTCTGACCATTCGCAATGCCTGCTGCATCCTTGTCTTTTGTTCCAACAGCGCCCATGCGGAAACGCATGTAGCGTACTATGATGTTGTCTGAACCAGAGAAGGACACGCCGTCACCATAGACAGTGATACCCTCACCGGGGGCTGTCTGTCCTGCCACATACAGGTTCTTGGCAAACGTCATGCGTGAGCTGATGTTTATTACTCCCGCAACGTCAAAGACGACAATGCGGTTTGGCTGACTGACAGCATCACGCAATGAACCACTACCTGAATCATTGAGGTTGGTCACATGATACACTGTGCCTGTTCTGCCGCCTGTAGCAAAGCGACCCCATCCCTGTGCACCAGGAAACGCGAGCTGCTGAGCACTCATGCTGACACTTATTGCCAACAGTACCAAAATCAGATTTAGCTTTGTTTTCATAGGTCTTCCGATAAAATGTTAGTGAGTGAGTTGAGCCAGTTAGTAAGTAGTTTGTTTTTATCGGTTTAATATTCTTCCTCGTCAAACAGAAAATCTTCCTTTGTAGGATAGTCTGGCCAGATGTCTTCGATAGATTCATAAACTAAGTCTTCCTCATCATCTAATTCCTGAAGGTTCTCTATTACCTCCATAGAAATGCCACTGCGAATGGCGTAATCAAGCAACTCTTCCTTGGTTGCTGGAAATGGCGCATCCTCTAAGCGAGATGCAAGCTCTAGTGTCCAATACATAATGTAATTTAGTTTTTATTTAGTTTTTTGTTTTAACTTTTATCTTTTAACTTTTAACTCTAAACTTTCAAAAGAAAGTAGTGTTCCGGCTCTCTGTCTAAGGCTCTGATGGCGATGCCAAGATCAACCATGTCATAGGTGATGTAGCGCCCGTCGATATATCTCTGCCATTCGTCACTGTCTTCCAGTCTGCCTTCCACGATGGCATATTCCTTGTCTTTCAGCGCATTGGCAACCCTGTATCTCAACTCCAGCTTCCTTATGTTCCGATCGCTATCGTCTGGATGCTGGTGGCGGATGTCTTCATAGGCATAGTAGGGATAGTCTTCCTTTATTACGTCTGTGAGAAAGGCGTAGTCCGTCTTCGACTCAATGCCGAATCCCTTACTCTGCCACCATCTCTTCAACCATTCATTGCAATTCATAATTCATAATGCATAATGCATAATTGTCTTTAACCATTAAACGTTAACCGTTAAACGTTACCCTCTCACCTCTTACCTCTCACATCTTACATCTTTTCCTCCGGATATGCTATACGGGTGTGGAAGACGATTTTCAGTTTGTCTATCAATACTTCCTTGGCCGTCTTAATATCCCTAAAGGTAATAGGACAGTCCTCAAAGAACCCTTCCTTCACCTGATTGTCTATGATGTTGTTCACCAGCTTGGTGATACTCTCTTCTGTATATTCCTTCAAAGAACGTGATGACGCCTCTACTGCATCTGTCATCATCAGTATGGCCTGTTCCTTGGTAAATGGGTTCGGACCTTTATATCTGAATGGCGTCTCGTCTATCTCTTCGTCCTGATGCTCATTCTTGTATGTAGTATAGAAATAGCGTGCCAGTCCCCTGCCATGATGGGTTCTGATGAAATCTTGCAGAATGCTTGGTATGCCTGCTGCCGATGTGAGTCGTATACCTTCCTCCACATGTCCTGTTATGATACGGGCACTCTCCTGTGGTGTCAGACGGGTGTGGGGATTGATGCCGTTCTGGTTTTCTGTGAAGAAGACAGGATTTGCCAGTTTTCCGACGTCATGATACAGGGCTCCTGTTCTTACCAACAGGAATTTTGCCCCCACCTCCTGTGCTATGGCAGAGGCGAGGTTGCTCACCATGATGCTATGCTGATATGTGCCAGGGGCTTCTTCTGACAGACGACGCAGCAGTTCCTTGTTGATGTCCGACAGCTCCATCAGCGTCACTGGCGATACAAAGCCGAACGTCTTCTCTACCAGGAACATCAGTGGGAATGTAAGCATCAACATCATACCGCTGATGATAAACAACAGGTATCCATGCTTCAATATCTCAAAGCTCAAAGCATCGTTGTCCATGTATTTCAGCAGGGTGTATGTCACTAAATAGAGCAGTGTGATGCAGGCACTGGTAGCAATAATCTGCGAACGCTTCGTAACCTCTCTCAGGGCGCAGATGGCGATGTAGCCGGCTGATATCTGTAATACGATATATTCAAATCTCTCTGAAACAATAACACTACACAGCAGCACCAGTGTGGTGTGTGCCATGAAGGCTGAACGGCTGTCGAGGAATACTCTCACAAACATCGGCACCATGCAGACGGGTAGGAGATACACATTCCTTGGGTCCCAACGCACCAACAGCGAATTGATGATAGGGAACAGCGTAAGCAGCGTAAAGAGCATCACCATACAGCTGGGTCTTACCAGGTATTCCTCACGGAAATACTGCAGGTAGCACATGAAGAGTAACATTATCAGCAGGATATACAGCCACTGCATACCATTGTGCATGAAGATTTCTCCGATTGTGCGCTCGCTGTTGTTGCTGATAAAATCGTTATAGCTGTCTATCATGCGGGCCTTCTCTTCTGTGACAATATCACCACGGTTTATTATCTCCTGACCTTGCTTCATGACACCACTGTTCGTGGATATCAGCGATGTCAGCTCGTTATAGGCTTGCTTGCTGCGCTTATAGTCGTAGGTGATGTTTGCTACCAGGAATTCATTGAGGTTGAGTTCCTGAAGGGTTGTCTTGATGTTTAGCAGCAATGGGTCGTCCATCAGCAATTCATAGGCTTTCTTGGTGCTCATCACCATGGCTATCTCGGCCTTCACGGCTTCGTTGTCCTTTACCAGCATGATATCAGTGATACTGTCGCTCTCAACGATTTTCTGATATTCCATCTGTTTCATGATGCCCTGATCGTACATGTCTCTCATGATGTTGGCAACTACCTGCATGCTGTATGCCGATACACCAGGGGCACCGTCCGAATATTTCTGCAAGAACAGTGATATCTGCTTCTCACCAACCGCCTTGTCTATATTATAATAAGGAAAATAGTCCTGACGCAACAGCTCGGCCCTTTCCTGTTCTACTACAGCGGGGTCTTTCTGTATGTATATCTCACCTGGTGATATAACCTGCTGACTGGTCCATGGCTCACCAACGGTGTATGTCAGAAGGGGCTTGTCAGTGTTTGGCATCGCCAATACTATCAGCGTCACAGAGACGATGATATATGCTATTCCCTGAAGGAAGCGATTGAGCTTCGGAAGTGAGTTAATATGTATGTTTTCTGTTCCCATTGCTTAGGCGCTCTGTAAAAAACGCTGCAAAAGTACAAAAAAAAATCACAAAACAAAGTTTTTTCCTAAAAAAATGTATTTTACCTATATTATACACCAGTATATAGACTTTTTTTGTTATCTTTGCAACCTGTTTAAAGCTTATGGACCATTGAACATTGAAGATTGAACATTGAAAATTGTTTTTTTAGGTTCGAAGAACCGTGGTCTTTGTTAAAAAAATATTCGAAATAAGATAAAAATGAAAACTCGTGTACGATTTGCTCCATCACCTACAGGAGCCCTCCACATCGGAGGTGTTAGAACAGCACTCTATAACTATCTTTTCGCAAAACAACATGGCGGAGAACTCATCTTCCGAATAGAAGATACCGACTCTAACCGCTTTGTCCCAGGAGCTGAGGAATATATCCTTGAGTCTTTCCGTTGGCTGGGCATCACCTTCGATGAGGGTGTGTCATTCGGTGGCGACTACGGACCATACAGACAGTCCGAGAGAAGGGACATCTATAAGAAATATGTTAAGCAGCTGCTCGACAATGGCAAGGCTTATATGGCGTTCGATACCCCGGAGGAACTGGAGCAGGCGCGTAATGCCACACCAAACTTCCAATATGATGCCAAGACTCGTATGTCTATGCGAAACTCTCTCTCTCTGCCACAGGAAGAGGTGCAGAAACTTCTTGCTGAGGGAAAGCAGTATGTAGTGCGCTTCCTCATCAATCCTGGAGAGGAAATCGTAGTCAACGACCTCATACGTGGCGTGGTACGCATCAAGTCTGACATCCTCGACGATAAGGTGCTCTATAAGTCGGCTGACGAACTCCCTACATATCATCTGGCAAACATCGTGGACGACCATCTCATGGAGGTGTCTCATGTCATCAGGGGTGAGGAATGGTTGCCGTCTGCACCTCTGCATGTGTTGCTCTATAGGGCCTTCGGATGGCAGGATACTATGCCGCAGTTTGCCCATCTGCCACTGCTCCTCAAACCAGAAGGACAGGGAAAACTCTCTAAGCGTGATGGTGACAGACTGGGATTTCCAGTGTTCCCTCTCGAATGGCATGACCCAAAGACTGGTGAGGTGTCATCAGGATTCCGCGAGTCGGGATATTTCCCAGAGGCAGTGGTCAACTTCCTCGCTTTGTTGGGATGGAACCCTGGCACAGAACAGGAGATATTCTCTATGGACGAGCTCATAAAGGCATTCGACATTTCAAGATGCTCTAAGGCTGGTGCCAAGTTCGACTATAAGAAGGGTATATGGTTCAATCATGAGTATATCCTCAAGAAATCACCTGCCGAGATAGCAAAAATCTTTGCTCCGATAGTGGCCAACAATGGCGCTGACGCTTCTATGGAGCGTGTGGAGACGGTCTGCCGCCTCATGAAAGATCGTGTCAACTTCATCCATGAGATGTGGGACCTCTGTTCTTTCTTCTTCTTCGAGCCAAGCTCTTACGACGAGAAGACAGTACGCAAGAGATGGAAGGAGAATTCTCCAGAGGTGATGGCAGAGCTGTGTGACGTCCTCAGTGGCATCGACGACTTCTCTGTCGAAGGACAGGAGAAGGTTGTCATGGCATGGATAGAGAGCAAGGGCTATAAGCTCGGCGACGTCATGAACGCCTTCAGACTATGCCTCGTCGGAGAAGGCAAAGGCCCAGGAATGTTCGACATCTCAGCCTTCCTCGGAAAAGACGAAACCATCCACCGCATCAAAAAAGCCATCAGTGCAATTCATAATGCATAATTCATAATGCATAATTGTCTTTAACCTTTAACCTTTAACCGTTAAACGTTACCCTCTCAACTTTAAACTTTAAACTTTAAACTTTAAACTTTACATTGTACAACCTCCTCCTCTATATCTTCCAGTTCGGCGTCTATGTCGCTGCACAGTTCTTCACCAAGGTGAGGACCATGTGGCGTGGACAGAACATTGCTGTGAGGTATCTGCAGAGGCATGTGGACCCGAATGCGGAATATGTGTGGTTCCATGCTGCGTCATTGGGGGAGTTTGAGCAGGGCCGACCTATCATGGAGGAGTATCGTCGCGTGTATCCTAACAGAAAGATACTGCTGACCTTCTTCTCACCATCGGGGTATGAGGTGAGGAAACATTATGATGGGGCAGACCTGGTGTGTTACCTGCCTGTCGATACTGTGGCAAATGCACGCAGATTCCTGAGGGCAGTGAGACCTGTGGAGGCGTTCTTCATAAAATATGAATTCTGGTATAACTACCTCCATATCCTGCGCCATCGTGGAGTGCCCGTATATAGCGTGTCGTCCATATTCCGCTCTGAACAGGTGTTCTTCCAGTGGTATGGATGGCAGTATCGCCATGTGTTGAAGTGTTTTACGCATTTCTTTGTGCAGAATGAAGAGAGTAGGGAACTGCTGGCAAGTATTGGCATCACCAATGTCGATGTCACTGGCGATACACGCTTCGACCGTGTGACGACCATTGCGGCGCAGTCGAAGAAGCTGCCTGTGGTGGAGTCGTTCCTGTCGAAAAACAATAAGTGCTTCATTGCTGGCAGTTCGTGGCTGCCTGATGAGCGCATCTTTGTGAGATATTTCAGAGAGCATAGGGGGTGGAAGATGATTATCGCACCACATGTCATAGCACCCCTGCATCTCGAACAGATAAAAGACCTCATGCCCGACCTGAAGGTGCTATTCTACAGCCAGTTGACAGCAGAGGATGTCAAGACACTGCCTGATGCCGATGTGCTGGTGGTCGATTGCTTCGGACTCCTCTCGTCTATGTATAAATATGGACAGATAGCCTATGTCGGTGGTGGCTTTGGCGTGGGCATACACAATCTGCCAGAGGCGGCAGTGTGGAATATGCCTGTGATATTCGGACCAAACAATCAGAAGTTCCAGGAGGCACAAGAGCTGAAGGCCTGTGGTGGTGGCTTTGAGATAGAGTCATACAATGATTTTGTCAGAGTGATGGAAACCTTCCAAGACCCCGCTGCTCTCCAAGCAGCCTCTGATGCCGCAGGCACCTACGTCCGCTCCCAGTCCGGTGCCACAGAAAAACTCCTCACCCGCCTCCGCCGCAGACGTAACGGATAACGTTTAACGGTTAACGTTTAAAGTTTAGAGGCTTTATAAAGTTTAGAGTTGAGAGTTTAGAGTTGAGAGTCAGTTTAAGAGTTTAAGAGGTTTAAGGGTCGAGAGTTGAAAAATGTTTTTTAGGTTCGAAGAACCGAGGTTTTTGCCGACAAGGGCAGAAAACTGCTAAAGGCAGTTGTATCGGTTTAAGAGATTAAGACGTATAAGCTCGCTTATAAAGGATTAAGATATTAAAGCGATACAAGAAAGTCTGAAAGACTTGACTGACCTTGGAGGGGTTTTTCTGGTTTTTGTTAAAAAATATCTGTGGTATCTGTGATATCTGTGTGAAATTTAAAAATAAGAATATAAAACAATGAAAAAAAATCTTGAAACACTCTGTATCCACAGCGGATACAAAGCAAAAAAGGGCGAACCACAACAACTGCCCATCATCCAGTCAACAACATTCCGATATGAGACATCCGACCAGATGGCACGTCTCTTCGACCTCAAGGACGAAGGCTATTTCTATACCCGTCTGGCAAACCCTACCAATGACGCAGTAGCAAAGAAGATCTGCGCCCTCGAAGGAGGCGTCGGTGCTATGCTCACCAGCTCCGGACAGGCAGCAAACTTCTATGCCGTCTTCAATATCTGTCAGGCAGGCGACCATTTCATCACCTCCAACAACATCTATGGCGGCACCTACAACCTCTTTGGCGTCACCATGAAGAAACTCGGCATCGAATGCACCTTCATCGATACCGAGTGGGACGATGAGAAGATAGAAGCCTGCTTCAAACCCAATACCAAATGCTTCTTCGGTGAGACCATCTCCAACCCGGGCGGCAGCGTGTTCGACATAGAACGCTTCGCCAAGATGGCCCACAAACACGGCGTACCCCTCATCGTCGATAACACCTTCGCCACCCCAATCAACTGCCGCCCATTCGAGTGGGGCTGTGACATTGTCACCCATTCCACTACCAAGTACATGGATGGCCACGCCACCCAAGTCGGCGGCTGCATCGTCGATTCAGGCAACTTCGATTGGAAAACCTGCACCCACCAACCCGGCAGCGACTTCGACACAACAGCAGTAGAAATTGTCAATTGTCAATTGTCAACTGTCAATTCCCCTAAATTCCCTGGATTAACCACCCCCGATGAATCCTACCACGGCCTCACCTATGTCGATGCCTTCGGCAAGATGGGCTACACCACAAAACTCGTAGCCCAGCTCATGCGCGACCTCGGCAGCATCCCAGCACCCCAGAACTCCTTCCTCCTCAACCTCGGTCTTGAGACCCTCGCGCTGCGCATGAAGCAACACTGCAGCAATGCCCAGAAGATAGCAGAATGGTTAGAGAAGTGTCCAAAGGTAGCATGGGTCAACTACTGCGGACTGCCAAGCAGCAAATATCACGCCCTTGCCCAGAAGTACATGCCTAATGGCTCCTGTGGTGTCATCGCCTTCGGACTGAAGGGCACCAGAGAAGACGCCATTAAGTTCATGGACCAGCTCGACTTCATCAGTATTGTCACCCATGTCGCAGACGTCAGAACATGCGTTTTGCATCCTGCCAGCCACACCCACAGACAGCTGTCTGATGAACAGTTGAGAGAAGCCGGTGTCGCACCCGATTTGATAAGACTCTCTGTCGGCATCGAAAACGCCGACGACATCATCGCCGACCTCCAACAAGCAATGGAGAAGATGTAAAAGATGTGAATTTGGGGGTGACTTTGGGGTAAAGGAAAAGCTTTAACTGTTAACCTATAACCGTTAACCTATAACCGTTAAACGTTACCCTTTAAGCATTAAGCATTAAGCTTTAAGCTTTGAACTTTAAGAGTTGAACTTTAAACGTTAAACTGTAAACTTTAAACGTTAAAATCTGTGATTGTAAAGACATATTGTGCAGCGGTTAATGGGCTGGAGATAACGAAGGTGACGGTTGAGACGAGCCTCACCAATGGACAAAGCCTCACCCTCACGGGCCTCGGCGACGAAGCTGTAAGGGAAAGCCTGGCCCGCATCAGGACCTCCATGATTCATACGGGATACAAATTCCCCAATAGGGCCATCACCATCAACCTCTCGCCCGCAAACAAAAA
>Ga0326512_10002597_pt1 | contig 13349 bp, 28 predicted proteins | sample 1_2617_0518_D_FD_203652 | JGI IMG/M metagenome (GOLD analysis project Ga0326512, IMG submission 203652) | Bovine rumen microbial communities from UC Davis, California, United States - 1_2617_0518 | ecosystem: Host-associated > Mammals > Digestive system > Stomach > Rumen | place: USA... | reverse complement strand
AACACACAGTATATATTAGTGGGGCTATTAGTGGTACAACTGATTATCTTGAAAGATTCGAAGATGCAGAATTGAAATTAAAAAATAAAGGACATGATGTAGTCAATCCTGCAAAATTAAATTCATTTTTGCCAACAGATACTACATGGGAACAGTATATGGAAGTTGATTATAAGTTAATGGATATTTGTGATACAATTTATATGCTTAGTGGTTGGGAGAATAGTAAAGGTGCAAATGCAGAATTAGAATATGCAAAAGAAAGAAAAATGAATATTGTATATGAGAATAAATGGGAGTTATAATGATTGTTAATGGTATATATATTGGCAAATACATTGGAGTAGATGGGCTTATGGGTTTTAAAAAGAATAAGTCATACGCTTTAAAAATCGAAAAGAATGACAATGAATGTTATAAAATAACAGAACTTCAAGATGATTTGTATTTAGAACTGTCAAGTGAAATTAGTATTAGAAATTATTTTAAAGATTTGAAAATGGAGGATTAAATATTATGTTAAAATCAGAATTAGAACCTTGGTGCATTGTTGAATTTGAAGAAGGAACTCAATGGTTAAGGATTGGTACTACAGATGCACTAATTAGTAGTGAAGGTGGGTATGAAGAATGGAATACTCTTTCAGAATATAATGAAAATTTAACATATCATGACAAGTTTGGAGATAAAGATACATATTATGACATTGTTAAAGTATATAATTACTGCGATTATCCAAATTCACATTCATATCTAATTAGAAATTTTCTTAACCATGAATATATTGATGATAAATATAAATGTGTGTTTGACAAGAACAAAGAAAATGAAGATGAAAAATTAGAATTTACAAAAGAAGAGTTAGTAGATTTCATTAGAAAAGAAGTTGATTATTATTTACAAGAGAATTAAGATTGTATTTTTATAGAAACATTCCAAATTCCTATTGACAAATCACTCAATATATGGTATAATATACATATACAATTTCACAATATGTAGTGTAAAGGTGGTGTTTTTATTAGAATAAACATAAATAAAATTTTGTTATATTCAATGTTATCAATGTGTTTTATAATTATAATTGTATCATATAACAAACAAAAAACACAATTAAAAATTGAAAAACAAAAAGAATTGATTATAGCAAAAGATACAACTTATAGTGGTATTAGTTTATATTTATCAGAATTGTCTAATTTAGATAAATATGAGGCAGTAGAGATAGAAAGCAATGACCTAGAAGTTGTAGGAGAAGAAGAACCAATAGAGCAAGAACAAGAAGAGATTGTACTAGATGAAAACGAAGTTGATTTATTGGCTAGAGCAATTTATAATGAGTGTGGAATATTAGGATATGATGGTATGTATTTATGCGGTTGTGTTATCTTAAATAGAATTGATTCTAATATTTATCCAAACGATTTATATAGCGTAATATATCAGCACAGTGGTAATAGGTATCAATATGATATAGTAAGAAACGGCATGATAAATAGAAACGTAGAAGATGAACGTGCTTATGAAATTGCTAGAGACTTATTGACTAATGGAAGTAGTATTCCTAATGATATATTATTTCAAGCTCAATTCAAGCAAGGTTCTTACGTTTATAGGCAAATAGGAAATACTTATTTTTGTGGATTGTAAAGAAAAGGAAAGAAAGGAAAAAAATATGAATAGAAATAGAAACGTAGCAAAGAAATATGCAATGAACAAAAACAGAGAATTGTTACAAAAACTAATGAAGCAAAATAAAGAACAGAATAATGAGGGCAACGGAGATGGCAAAGCTAAGTAGTTTTTTAAAAAGACACAGTTGCCATATTGCGTTACTGATGTTTGATGAAAATGGGAGATTATATTCTGAGGAATACGAAAAAGACAAATATAATAATATTCCACAAACTCTATTAGATAGAGAAGTTATGGATAGTAATTACGAAGATGAGGTGCTTGAGATTTGGATAAGATAACTATTATCAAACGTGATGGTAGAAAGGTCTCATATAATGAAGAAAAGCCATATAGCGCAATTTTAAATGCTTGTAAAAGTATTGATAAGAATATTACAGATGACGATATTCAATTAGCAAATAAGATTAAAGAGTTTATTACAAACCATATTAAGGATGATATTTCTGTTGAAGAAATTCAAGATATGATTGAAAATAAACTTATGCAATCTAATAGAAAAGATGTTGCAAAGGCTTATATTTTATATAGAGATGAAAGAAATAGAACAAGATATAGAAATTCAGAATTAACAAAAAAAATGGCTGAAAAGTTAAGTGCAACAAATATTCAAAATCAAAATGCAAACGTTGATGAACATTCTTTTGGTGGTAGAAAAGGCGAAGCTGATAGTATTATTATGAAAGATTATGCACTTAACTATTGTATGAGTGAAAAATCAAAGCAAAGGCATATAAACAATGAGATTTATATACATGACTTAGATTCTTATGCAGTAGGTCAACATAATTGTTTAAGCGTTCCATTTGATAAATTACTAAAGAATGGTTTTAATACAAGACAAACAGATGTAAGACCTGCAAAAAGTGTTTCTACTGCATTTCAATTAGTTGCCGTTATTTTTCAATTACAATCATTACAACAATTCGGAGGAGTTTCTGCAACCCATATTGATTGGACTATGATACCATATGTTAGAATGAGTTTTTCAAAACATTATAAAAATGGTTTAAAATATATTGATAATTGTAATGACAACACAATATCTAATGTACCAGACGAACTTGAACTTGATAACAAAAAAGCAAAAGCCAATAAAAAAGTATATAAATATGCTTATGATATGGTAGTTAAAGAAATCTATCAATCTGTTGAAGCTATGTATCATAACTTAAATACATTACAATCAAGGTCGGGAAATCAGTTGCCCTTCACCTCATTAAACTACGGAACTTGCACACAAGAAGAAGGAAGATTAGTTACAAAAGCATTATTGGAAGTATCTATTGAGGGTATTGGAAAACTTCATAGAACAAGCGTGTTTCCTTGTGGTATTTTTCAATATATGAAAGGAGTCAATGATAAAGAAGGAACTCCTAATTATGACTTATATCAACTAGCATTGAAGTCTACGTCATTAAGATTATATCCGAACTACGCAAATGTAGATTGGAGTGGTAATGCTGGATATGACAGAAACGACCCTAGAACATATTTTAGCACGATGGGATGTAGAACGGCAAACGGATGGGATATTAATGGATTTGGACAATTAAAAGATGGTCGTGGTAATATTTGTCCAGTAACGATTATTCTTCCAACTATTGCTATGGAAGTTAAGAATAATGAAACTAAATGGGATGTTAGAGATATGAATTGCGATGTTATCCCACATTATCTTATAGAGTGCTTTATGAAAGAACTTGAAATTGCAATTAATGATGCCAAAGATATGTTAATTGAAAGGTTTGAATGGATTTGTTCTCAGCCACCAAGTAGTGCAACATTTATGTATGAGAATGGTACTATGGAAGGTTATATTCCCGAAGAGGGAATTAGAAGTGCATTAAAGCATGGAACTTTAGCAATTGGTCAAATTGGTTTGGCAGAAACATTACAAATTCTTATTGGTTGTGACCACACGGAAGAAAAGGGAATGGAGCTTGCCAAGAGAATTGAGCAATTGTTTAAGGATAAGTGTGCAGAATTTAAGCAAGAATATAAGTTAAATTTTGGTGTTTATTATACTCCTGCTGAAAACCTTTGTTATACTGCTATGAAAAAATTTAAAGATAAATATGGCGTTATACCAAATGTTTCTGAGAATGATTTCTTTACAAACAGTATGCACGTTCCCGTATGGAAAAATATAAATATATTTGAAAAAATAAACATTGAAAGTCAATTAACTGGTTATAGTAGTGCTGGTTGTATTACTTATGTCGAATTAGATAGTGCTTGCAAATATAATTTAAAAGCATTAGAAACAATTGTTAATTACGCTATGGATATGGATATTCCTTATTTTGCTTTAAATGTACCTAACGACCAATGTTGTGATTGTGGATATACTGATTTAATTAATAAAGAATGTCCTATGTGCGGAAGTAAAGATATTCGTAGATTGCGTAGAGTTACGGGTTATTTGACTGGTGACTATAAGACAGCATTTAATAAAGGTAAACAGCAAGAAGTTGAAATGAGAATAAAACATAGCGATTGGGATAAACAATATAAATTTTAATCTTGACAACTAAACATAATAATGTTATAATATCCATAGTTGATAAAGCTATGGATATTTTTTTATTATAATTAAAATAGGTTACAAATTAAAAAGGAGGAATATAATGAGTAAATTATATAAAACAGAATTAGTTACTGAAACAGTTACAAAAGAGAAGAAAATTAGAATTGGATTTAGGTGTGATGTTTGTCGTAAGGAACATAAGGATATGGCAAAAAAGTATTGGAAAGTAACTACCCAACACCATGATTGGGGAAATGATAGTTGTGAAAGTATTGAAACATTTGATGTTTGTAGTAAGGAATGTTTACATAAGTTGCTTGACGAATATGTTAGAAATTGTGATGGTAGTTATACACAAGAATTTTCAATTGAGCAAGAAAGAAACTTTTGAGGTATAAACAATGAACGAAGAAAAGATGTTAGACCACGTTAGAAGTAAGTGTTATGAGGTAATTCAGTTAAGAGACTTTTATAAAGATTATAGAGACAGATTAATTCATGAAACAAATGATTTAAAAACAAGTACATTTTGGATGAATGATATTTGTCGTGAAACAGAATATATGAACGCTTATTATAACCAATATATACAAGCATATAGAGATTTATGTCAATTGTGCCATATACTAGGTGGAGAATATTTAGAAATGTTTAATGAGTTAGTAGAGGGAAAAGAATAATGAATAAAACTATAAATACAGATGTTGAAATCGAAATCACACCAACGGATTTGATTGAATATTTAGTAGACACAGACCATGTTGAACAAGGTAAATTTATTTATAAGTTATCATGTTATCATAATAGATATGTTAGTTCGTTTTGTATGCAATTAAGATATATTGTGGATTATCTTAAAGTGAGATATGATGAAGATGATTTAAGACAAATAAAAAGAATGATAGATGATATTTATAGTCATTTAGTGGAGGTTGAAGAATAATGACTTACGAAGAAAAATCTGCAATCGTTATAGAGCAGTTAAGAGCAGATAGAGATAGATTGTTAGATGCTTTTAATAAAATGATAGATGAAATTGAACAAATTGAAATCAATGGACATATAAGAGATGCCGAATGTTTTAGAGCAGGAATAAATGTCGCACTTAATGTTATCAACAAATATAAGGTAGAAGGAGAGGAATAAGAATGGAATTTGTAGAAGTAATAAAACATAGGAAGAGAATGTGTAAATATAGAGGAGTGTGCTTTTCTTGCCCTCTATCTAGTATTAATAATGGAACTCTGTTAGTTTGTGATGACTTTGTTAAAAACTATCCCGAAGAAGCAGAAGAAATTATTATGAAATGGGCAGAAGAACATCCTATTAAGACTAATAGACAAGTATTTATGGAAGTTATGCAAGAAAAGTTTGGAGATATACTTAACCCAAATAAATTACACACTATGTTAGATAACTACTGTTGTGTCCTATTTAACGGAGATTGTGATGGTAATTGTAAAACTTGTGACCAAAATAAGTTTTGGGATAAAGAATATGAGGAGGTAAACAAAGATGCAAGTAGTAATTGACATAGATGAATATGATTACAAAAAAGCAAAGCAACTTGTATCAGATGGAGTGTTTGATTATAATGGAACTACGGCACATTTATTTAGAAGCGTTGTAAATGGCACTCCACTTCCAAAAGGACATGGAAGATTGATTGATGCTGATAGGCTTAAAGAAGAAATGGAAAAAGATGTTCGTAGGGCAATGTCTTTTGTAGATTTAACAGACTTTGTATGGTTAGCGCACACAATCATAGATGATGATAAGGAGAAATAAAAAGTTATGCAAGAAAAAGAATATAGAATAAAATTAACAGAGGAAGATAAAAACAAACTTGAGCAAGTTCTTAAATTAGTTGATATTATTGTTGATATGGTAGAAGTTGAAGACACAAAAGAACAAAAAGGCTTCCCTCAAGATGGTGATGATTACTATTTTCTAGTTTCAGAAGGTTTAATTGATGATAGTTTTTTCATTGTTGGTGATTCAGTTAGTGAACATAGACTATCTATTGGTAACTGTTTTAAAACAAGAGAAGAAGCAGAATTTGAAGTAGAGCGATTAAAAGTTATAGCAGAAATGAAAAAGTTTGCAGAATCAGAAGACAGAGAATGGGATGGAGAAAATGAACATTGGATGCTATATATTGACACACATGGAGATGTTAATTATGGTTATAATAATCTTTACAGATATGCCCATATTTATTTTGAAACACAAGAAAAAGCAAAAGAATGTGTAGAATCAATTGGAGAAGATAGAATCAGAAAATTTTATCTACAGATTAAGGAGTAGAAAATGAAGAAAGGTATTAAGTTTAGAATATATCCTAATAAAGAGCAAGAAAACTTAATATTACAAACACTAGGATGTTGCCGACTAATCTATAACAAAGGATTATATATGCGAGACAAAGCATATAAGAATGGCGAAAAGGCTAACTATACTCAAACATCTGCTATGCTTACACACTTAAAAAATGAAAACGATTTTAGTTTCCTTAAATCAGTTGATTCTATTGCCCTTCAACAATCATTAAGAGATTTAGACAGAGCGTATCAGAATTTCTTTAAAAAAAGAGCAAAGTTTCCACAGTTTAAGAGTAAGCATAATAATCATCAATCATATAGGACTTTAAATCAAGGAAATAATATTCATATTGTAGGTAATTATCTTAAACTTCCAAAATTGGGATATGTAAAAATAAAACAATCAATGGAAGTAGGACATATCAATAATGTGACTATTGAGAAAACGCCTACAGAAAAATACTTTGCAGTGCTGAATGTAGACTTTGAGCCGAAGTTTAAACAGAATAATGGTAATTCAATCGGAATAGATGTAGGACTTAAAGAGTTCTATACAGATAGTAATGGAAATAAGATTGATAATCCCAAATATCTTGAAAAGTCAGAAAAAAAATTGAAACGTGAACAACGTAGACTTTCAAGAAAACAAAAAGGCTCAAAGAATAGAAATAAGCAAAGAATAAGAGTTGCAAAAGTCCACGAAAAGGTAACTAATCAACGTAATGATTTCCTACAGAAAGAATCCACTAGGCTAGTGAGTGAAAACCAAACAATCTGCATAGAGGATTTGAACGTAAAAGGAATGGTACATAATCACAGATTAGCAAAATCAATATTAAGTGTTTCGTGGAGCAAGTTCTTTACAATGCTTGAATACAAGGCTACATGGTATGGTAACACGATAATAAGAGTGCCAACATTCTATCCGAGTAGTCAAACCTGTAGCAAATGCGGTCAAGGTAATCCATTGGTAAAGCATTTGTGGGTAAGAGAATGGGAATGTCCATTTTGCCATACAAAGCATGATAGAGATTACAACGCAAGTATAAACATCTTAAACAAAGGGCTGTCACTAGCCTAAGAAAGTGGCAAATAGGGTAGGACATACCCGAATATACGCTTGTGGACACCGTGTAAGACGTTGAACCTTTTAGGTCAGCGCAGTAGTGGATGAAGCAAGAATCCCCTGCCTTTAGGCATTGGGAGTGTCAAATGTATAGCAGTAATCGAACATATGGTGCATATCGTATGATTTCATATTCTCCATATTATGTAATGGACACAAATAATAATCCGACAATTGCTATTTATAATGGTGATGATTAATTGTATCTAAAAAAGAACAATAATTTTAAAGAAAACACTTGACTTTCTTATAAAAATATGGTATAATATATAAGATGTAAAATAAGAAAGGAAGTGAAAAGTATGACAGTAAAAGAATTTTTTAAAGAGTGCATTGATGAATATGTTGAATTCTTAGGAAAGTATGGGGAATACTCTAAGAGTGGATTATTTCACTAATTAAGGTTTAAAGGTATGAATACAAAGCAGATAGATAAGTTTTTTAAATTAGCAAAAAACGCTAGTAAATTTAGCGATTATACAAAAAAGAATATTCATATTGGTGCAGTGCTAGTATATAAAAATAAAGTTATATCTAATGGATGGAATACAGACAAAACAAATCCAATACAATATACTTATAATATTTATAGACAACAAACCGAAAACAACAATAGAGAGTATAATGCTAATAATCATTTGCCTTGTGTTCATGCTGAAATGAAATGTTTAATTGATACAAAAGATTTAAACATAGATTGGAGAAAGGTTAATTTATTTGTATATCGCAGTTCTAATGGCAAATTAAGAAATTGTAAACCTTGTAAGGCTTGCCTAAAAGCTATAAAGGACAGAGGTATTAGAAATGTATATTATACAAATGAAGATGGCTATTGTTATAAGAGAGTATAATGGATATTAGAATCGAATTAAATAATGATAAAGAAAGAGATGAATTTATAAAAATTGTTAGAAGTTTTGATTTTGATATTGATGTTTATAAATTCACTCCAAACAAATCAATAGATGCAAAATCAGAACTAAGTATCTTTGCTATTGGAAATGGGCATTTGTATGTCCACAGCCAAGTTTATAATAAAGAGTTAGAAAATAAATTAAAGAAATTTCAAGGAGAATAATATGCAACAAACATTATTAGAGTGTCCTTTTTGTGGACAATCAACCGTAAATTATAATTATTATACAAATAGCGACAATGAAACATATTCCACATATGTTCAATGTCAGACTTGTGGTTGTAGAACAAAGGCTATTGCTAGAGCTGTTAATTTGGATGCAGAAGAAGAAGTTGGCAAGATTTGGAATACAAGAGGTGGAGTAACACCATAATAAAATAAAAATATTTTGATTTAGGTATTGACAAAATAATATATATGTTATATAATACATACATAGCAAATAGTTATGTATGTATTTTTTTATTAAAGGAGAAAATTATGATATTAACATTATTGATTTTAGGTAGCCTATTTGGGTTATTTATATATTGTTTAATAAATGGAGATAAATTATAAAAGGAGGTAGAAGAAGACTAGATGGCAGAATATATAGATAGAGAAATAGAAGAAAGTGAGAGGTAACATGAAAGAAAAAGAAGTAGTTGAAGTTTTAGAAAAAGAAAAAACAATATATGTTGAGTCATGGTGGAGATTATCAAGCAGAAGCTATTGGCAGAGCAATCGAGATAATTAATAAGAATATCCCAATGAACCCAACAAAAAGCAAAATTCCGAGGTATGGTATGGGATACGATTATTATGATTGGTATTGCCCTAGTTGTGGAAAGTTTTTGGCATACGAATGTGATTATAAACGTGAAAAAATCCATCGTTGTAAATGCGGACAGAAGTTAAAGTGGGAAGAAAGCGAGGATAAGAGATGAAAACATACGGAGATATTTATAATGAATTTTGTGATAAGTTTCCCAACGCAGATGTAGAAGATTATAGACCAGCAGACCCGATGTATATACCACAGTTGCTAAGAGGTATTCCTTATGCGATTTTAGTTTGGCTTAAAGATGGTAGCAAAGTTGTTTATATAAGCGAAAGTGAGGGATAACAAATGAAGATTGAATGTAATAAGTGTGGTTCTGAAAATGTGTTTTTAGAGAAGAAAGGTAATCAGACGGGTATTTATTGTGCTGAATGTGGCAAGTGGATTAAATGGGCTACAAAGGAAGAAATTAGAGTAATCGAACACAAATCAACAAAAGGTGAAACATATAGAGATTTATTATGGGAACATCTTAGAGCGATTGAAAAGATACAAAAAGAAATGGGTTTCCCAATAAAAGAGATTACATTAGTATACGAATCTGGCAGTGATAGCACATATGAATTATAATAGGAGAATGATATGAAGAAAGTAATTGGTTGGATAATACTTATTGTATTTATGTTTGGTGGACTTGTGTATAAAATAATAGAAACAATGAATTATTTTAATTGCGATATTTATAAGGCTTGTTTGCTAACTTTAGCGTGGTTAGTGTTTTTGGTAGCAATAGTTATATTATTATGTTTAGCAATAGAATGGATTGTGGAGTAAGTAAATTATGCGTAATTATTTAATTTTAGTGGAAAATCATAATCAAATGAAATTTATAGTTGATAAATTTAATACTATGGATTACAATGTAAGAAAAGATATTTGTGGTGATTATATAATTTATAAACGAGATAATACAGTTAAATATTATATGAGGACTAAAAACGAAATCTTTAATGGATATAGATTCAATGGTTATGTTGCTTATAGAACTGATTGGACTAAAGAACTAAAAGAAAGGATTTATCCTTCTCTGATTGAGAGATATTATGATAAATATGAAACAGTACATTATATCCCAGTTCTTGAATTACATTGTTGGGATGAAGAAGTATTTGATAACGCTATTAGATTAATAGAAAATTATGATAAGGGAGAAGATGTAAATAATGGTTGGTTTAATCGGATTTATAATTGGATATTTACTAGGTGTCATTCTATCAGCAATCGTTGATGATTTGACGGGTGAGTGTTTATTATATTATATGCTATTGCCTTTTGAGTGGATATTAAAGCAATTAAAGCGTTTGTTTTATCCACTTAGCTGTCCTATATTAACTCTATGGAGTATTAAGCATAAAATTTCACCATATGCTAAAATGGACAAATTCTACGAGTTAAACGATGATGATTGGAATGATTTAATGGATAAATTTTGCAAGAATAGAGATAGACTTGATAGGTCAAGGGATTACTATTTAGAACAAAAGGAGAAAAGATAATAGCTTATGTTATTATCTTTTTTATTTATATATATTTGTTAATATAATTATATTAATAGATTAAGTAAGAACAATATAATTATATTAATATGTTGATATAATTATATTAATTTTATAAATAATTAGGTAAATAGCGATTATTCTTAGAAAAATAAAAAATAAACAATATAAGTGTTGACAACTAATTTTCTATATGTTATAATTGCATTACAATAATAAACAAATATCGTAAAAGGAGTGTAGTATGTTTGAATATAGTATTTGGCAAATGCCTTGGAATAACAAAACAGTTAATTTTATGTTAGAAATGAAACATGATGTGGTAGATTTATCAGAATATGTATTAGTATATTCTTTTAAATCAGACAAAGAATTGGAATTAGAGTATTTGTTTGAGATGTTTAATATTAATCAACCATTAGACTATCACGCTCGTTCTATGTCTAGTAGCGATTTAATCATGGTTAGAAATTTAGAAACAGACGTTACTAAGAATTATGTAGTTGAGATGTTTGGATTTAGCAATGTTTCATTAAAAAATTAAAATAAACAATATAATAGTTGACAACACAATTTTTGTATGTTATAATTGCATTACAAAGAAAGGTGGTAATGATTATGACAAAGGCAGAACTTATAAATGTATTTAAAACAGAAAGTAAAACATTAGAGAGAAAATATTCAGATAGAACTATCAACACTTATTTAGAGTTTATTGAAAAATTTATTGATAGTTTGAATGGCAAAGATGTGTCAATGGCAACTGAACGTGATGTAAGAATGTTTTTATTCCCATATAATGAGCGTTCTGAAAGCACATACAATCTTTGTGTTGCAAGCCTTAGAACTTTCTTTGATATTTTGTCTCATAGTATTTTTGTCGAAGAGAATTATATCACAAAAAATCCTATGAATAATATTCGTTCTGTAAATTGTCGTAATAATACTAGAGATACTTATACTATTACAGTTGACGATTATCATAAAATTGTTAATGGTTGTAAGAACCCAAGAGATAAAGCAATTGTAATTTGTTTGATGAATTTAGGGTTAAGAGAGCATGAACTTATTGCCCTAACAGTAGACCAATATTTAAATCGTGGAAATGATAATGAGGTCGTATTAACAGTAACAAAGGGTTCTAAGCAAAGAGTAATTTATTTGAACAATAGTGTTTGCAACGCAATTGATGAGTATTTGTCTGTTAGAAAAGAAAGCGAATACGATAATCTTTTTATTTCTAATGGTGGCAAACCAATGAGTCCTAGTTGTATTTATAGAACTTTAAAGGTGTGTGCTAAGCGTGGTGGATTAGATGATGAAACTATTAATATCTTACACCCACATACATTAAGAGCTAGTTGTGCAACTATTAATATTCAAAATGGTGTGCCGATTACAGTTGTGGCAAGTATGTTAGGACATAGCACAATTGATGTTACATTTTCACATTATATTAATAGAAACTCTATTGGTGTAAAAGAAACAATGTTAGGAATGGTTGTATAATGACAGATAAAGAGTATAAACAATTTTGTGAATTTATAAATAAAGTTTTATATGAGTTGACAACATTGGATGATTATGATATAATCATAAGAGATTTGGGTGGTGTTATTAGAAATAGAAATAATGATTATTGGACTATTAACACTATATGCCATAACATTGATGGAGGTGGAAATAATCTCACATTCTATACAGAAGATAGAGTTTTCCATTGTTTCTCTGAATGTAATTGTAGTTATAATTTACTAACATTGGTCAAACAAAGATTTAAAGTGTTAGGAGATGAAAAATCCATAACCCAATGCCTTAAATATATTTGTGAGCGTATTGGAATTGAATTTAATTTTAAAGTAGAAGAACGTAAAGAAAATAAAAATCTATTTAATTGGAAATCTCAATTACTTAAATATACTAAAAAAGGCGAAAACATCAGAAAAGAAAAAGTATACAATAAGAGTATACTAAATTATTTTAATAATATATATGATGAGTCTTGGATTGAAGAAGGAATCAGTGTTGAAACCTTGCAAAAATATCATATAAAATATTACGATAGATTAAATCAAATTGTTATACCTTGTTATAATAATGTTGGAAACTTAATTGGAATAAGAATTAGAAATATGAATCCAGATATAGCAGAAAGAGATGGTAAATATAGACCAATTGAAATGCTTAATGGAGATGTATATAAATTCCCTACGAATGATTATTTTTATGGTATAAACTATAATGAGACAGAAATAATGAAAAGGAAAACGTGTGTATTGGTTGAGAGCGAAAAAGCTGTTATGAAATCAGACACTTGGTTTGGTAATAATTCTATTGCATTAGGTATGTATGGACACAATCTAACGAAAAGTAAAGTAAAACAGATTATAAAATTAAATGTATCTGATTTAATTATATGTATGGATTGGGATTATCATGATGTTT
>Ga0326512_10002596_pt1 | contig 13351 bp, 19 predicted proteins | sample 1_2617_0518_D_FD_203652 | JGI IMG/M metagenome (GOLD analysis project Ga0326512, IMG submission 203652) | Bovine rumen microbial communities from UC Davis, California, United States - 1_2617_0518 | ecosystem: Host-associated > Mammals > Digestive system > Stomach > Rumen | place: USA... | reverse complement strand
GAATACTGTTTTGATGATGAACATACCATTATTAAGAATTGGCCTAATGAAATGGAAGTAGAAGTTGATGATGAAGAACTATATAATAAATATGGAGATTCCGTTGACTATATAATGATAAAAATGTTAGAAACTAAGGGAGGAATAGTATGACAGACAAAGTACAGAAAGGAGAATAAGTTATGAAAGCAAAAAAATGGTACTCTACTGCTATTAAACCTGATAGGTCAAATAATCTAATCATAATGACAGATATGGGATATATTTTCGAAGCTGTTTACGAGAATGAAAAATTTCTTGTATCTAACGTCAAGAATTATAAGGTTTATTTTGAAGAGTGGATTAAACAAGAAAGTATCATTAAATGGATGAAGATATGAAAGCAAACGAAGTACCAGAGAAAATTTATATGACTCCTTCTTATGGAGAACCAGATAATGTTTTACTTGCATCGTTTAGTAAAAGTCATTTGAATTTTCATAGAGATATTGAGTACACCCGAACTGATGCCTTTATTGAGAAGGCTTGTGCTTATTTAGATGAGAAGTGCAGAAAATTTATTCTTACTGCAAAAGATATTGAGGACTTCAAAAAATATATGAAAGGAGAGTAAGGTATGGAAGAAGAAACAATTAAATCATATACAGACCTTCCTCAGTCAAGGAAATTGTCAGAGATACTGCCACTTGAAAGCGCGGATATGCAATGGATAATAGATGATTTGGGTGAATCATTTCCATTTCCTATAAATGATAGAGTTAATGAAAATGAAGAACCTTGTTGGAGTTTGGCAGCATTGCTTGATGTTTTACCAAAATACGAACTTTATAATTTTGGTGATACTATTCAGTTAGATGTTAATCGTGAAGCACTTGCAACAGAAGGTGATGAAACATTGCTTGATTTGGTAGTTAATATGATAATTCATTTATACGAAATTAAAGTGTTGTGATTATGAAAATTTATCTTGACGTACATAAAGAAAAAGGTATCAAATATATTGAAGATGAATATTCCTCTGCGGATATTATTAGGACATCTAAAGATGAGTTTGTTTCAATGATTAAATCCTTTGGCAATGAAGTACATTCTTGCTACTCGCCATTCATTAACCATGTAGGCCGTTTTCATAGAGATTATGGTAAGGATTGGTTTGGTGAAAATGTTGAAGTGTATGCAAATGAAAATGCGTATGGAACTGGAGAGACAATACAATATCATTTTAACAACAAAGGTCAGCTTGTAGGTTTTCCTTACGGATATTTTGATTAATGAAATTTTTATAATTATGAAAGAACTATCAACAGAAGAAAAAGCCAAACGCTATGATGAGGTTATAAAAGTGGCAAAAAGCAATTACGAAACTATAGTGCAAATGGATAATGATTGTACTTTTGCAAAAGAAGGAATAGTTAATACTTTTCATCACATGTTCCCCGAACTCAAAGAGATTGAGGATGAGAGGATGAGGAAAGAACTGATAAGGGCTTTTAAGTCTTTAAATACTATTAAAATTTGGAATGGTATTGAACGTGTTGATATTCTTGAATGGCTTGAAAAACAAGGTGAGCAGAAGCCTGCTTGGAGTGAAGAGGATGAAATGAACCTTAGAAGACTCATGCTATATTTGTCTTGTAGAGAAAAAATAATTCCTGAAGTAAAAAGCAAGTATACGGATTGGTTCAAATCCCTCAAAGATAGACACACTTGGAATCCGAGTGATGAGCAGATGGAGGCATTAAAAGGTGTGGTGCAAGAAGGTGTTTTTAGGTTTGGCATACTGGAATCGCTCTATCAAGACTTAAAGAAACTAAAAGGAGAGTAATATGGTTATTATATGCCCAAAATGCAATGGAACAGGAAGAGTATTTGACCATGTTAGTGGAATAGGAACATTTGGTATAGATTATTTGTTTCAAATGGCTACTGGTAAAGAGAAATGCCCCCGCTGTAAAGGACAAGGTTACCTCATTATAAAAGAATAAAGTTATGAAAGCAAACGAATTGATGATTGGGGATTGGGTAACAGGTAAAAAATGGAGAGAAAATCCATTTAAACTTAGTCGCATAAATGATAATGGAAAATACTACTATGGTATAACCTCTGATGGAACACAAGTCGGGCCATTTCTTTTTGAAGAAATAGAACCTATTCCTCTTACCGAAGAGATTCTTGAAAAGAACTGTTTTATATGTAACATTCACAACATCTATGAATTATCAGTTGATACAGATACATTTAATAATCTTATATCTTATCAGCCTAATTATGGAGGCATATACATTTGCAAAGAAACCTCTGAAGGTGATTTTTTAAGTGAAATACAACTTAAATTACAATATGTCCATGAACTTCAAAATGCTATGCATCTTTTTAAAATTGAAAAAGAAATAGTATTATGAAATACTTATATGGTAGAGGAAGAATTTTGTCAAGAAATCCTTCGTAGATATTTTTTAAATGAATATAATAAGTAAAGTTATGATTTTAAAGATTTTTGGAATAATATTTCTTTTTATGATACTGATAGGATTAATATTATTTATCTATGAAATAAATAAAGCTCCATTTTATCCAGATGAAAAGATATGAGTATTGGTCTTCAAAAGGAAAAACTTGGACTGACTGGTTTAAGTGGGATTCTGATTATAAACCAGAATTTCAAATAAATGATAAAAGAATATTTTGTAGATTAAAAAATGAATATAAAGATGAAAATATATATACAAATAGTTGATACAAAAACTGGAATTTATCAATGTGGAATGATTAATGAACCAGTTAAAGAAGAATTTCAAGTTCTAAATGCTTTAAAACATTTTGGAGTAAATGATACTAATTGGATTACTAAAGAAACAAACTATCAATATGGAATTATAGAAGGAACTAGTAAAGTAGTTAGTGTTATAAAAATAGAATAAGGTTGTGTCCGACCAACCAACTTAATTGATGTAGGTTTGAGTCCTACCTTTGGGCTGTATTCCCAAAGTGACGCAATTGAATGACGTATTAAGTGAAACGATCGGTGATTGGGTCCAGCTCTTAACAAAATTGAGCGGAGAGTGCTGCCTTCTCTGGCATAAGGTAAGGGTATTTAAACTGGAGACAACCTCCAGTTTATTTTTTAAATAATTTAACAATATGGAAATAGATTTTGATAAATACAATTGCATTATAGCTGAATGTTATGAAGCAGAGGATGAATTCTGGAAAGGAGTTTATGAAGATTGTGAAGCTGAATATTGGATAAATGAAGATAAAAATTTATAAAATATGGAAGGATTATTTTTGGATTTTTAATAGTGTGTTGTTTAATTTATTGTTATAAAATGTTGAAAGATAGTATATTATGATTAAACAAATTTTAATTGAAGAAGGAGGATTTACATCTTCATATTTAAAAGTTAAGAAGAAAGTTAAAAAATTATGCGAAGAATCCAAGGAAAATTTATTAATTGTTCCAGCTCCTCAATTAGTTCGTGATCGTTTCGTTGATAAAACTTATGGTATTTATGCTATATGTACTAATATTGATGATGAATTTGAAATAAAAAGAATTAAATTATTTTTAGAAAGTTTTGCTATAGACTATCAGTATAAATTATTAGAAAGGAATTTTCCAGAAATACTTCAATTCTGTAATAAAATTTGAATAACTAAAAAATTTTGAACTTTCAACTTTAATAAATATTTTAATTTGTTAATAGTAGATAGTTTAAAATTTTTAACATTAAAAATCAAAATTTATGAATAAATTAGTTTCAAAAAATCCGGTTTAGAGATTTAAATAGGGAAATCAAATTTAGTACTATGAAATTGGAGGTACTGCAAGGAAAGTTATAAGAGGATGGAAGGAAGCATTATTTCCATGGACTATGAAAAAACCTAAACCACAATAGAAAAAGGAAACTCCTTAGTAGACTAAACAAAAAAATGATAGAGCTGCTAATAGGGACGACGGAGGATATTTTATAAATCCGCGTATTGCAGATAGTAGTAGTGTTAATAGTAATATTATGTGGCTTCTTAGAAATGGATATAGACAAATAGATGGCGTATGGATGTCTCCAGAAGAATAGAAAGAATATTACAAAAGAAAACGAAATCCAAATAATTAGCAACCTCAAAATCCTTCTACAACTACTCAACAATCTAATCCTTAGTAGTCAGAAACTTCTAACGTAACAAATAATACAACTACTAATGCTTCTTCAGGTAATTCTTTTAGTAGTGCATTTAATACTGCTAGAAATTCAGGACAAAAAGAATTTATTTGGAATGGAAGAAGATTTAATACATAGAAAAAAGGGGAAGAAGGATTTATTTGGTCTAATGGAAAATGGGTAAATCCAAATATAAAGTTTGTTGCTCCTTCTCCAACTGATATGACTACATAGGAAGCAGAAGAACTTAATAGAAAAGCTAAACCTATTGGTAATTGGGAGGGAGCTTCATTTGCTAAACAAGGTATTAAATTGATTCCTAGGAAAAAATTAAATTTTAGATTGGTGGCCCAGTAACCACGTTAAAAACTGGAGGTAATATTCCTAAATTACAGGGAGGAAATTATATTGTAAAGAAAAATGATACTCTTTCAGCTATAGCCAGGAGAAATAAAATGTCTTTGAAAGAGCTATTAAAATTGAATCCTAATATTAAGAATCCTGATAGAATTGATATAGGATAGAAAATTAAATTAAAACAGGATGGTTCTGCTCCTCCAGCATATTTGTTAAGAGAAAATAATAAAAGAGAAAAAATAAATCTTCCTACTATTTAGTCTACAGCTAGTGAAAAATTTATTCCAGAGAAACCAAAGCAAAAAATAAAAAATAGAGAATATAAAATAGATATTAATAAACAATAGGCTTCTATAACTCCTATAGTTTCTTTATTTAATAAATTATTTTCTTCCTCAAAAACTCCAGAATCTTATGATTCAAAGAATAAAAATCTGCAAGCTATAATAGATCATAAAGTCCGATTTAATGTAAATGATCCATATGTTGTAATTGATAAAGAAAACAATTTAATGAAAATTATGTAGAAAGATAAAGTTTTGGAAGAATATGAGATAACTACATCCTTAAATAAAGGAGATGGTTGGTTTAAATTACAAGGTCATGAAGGCCTTCCAAAAATGCCTAGAACTACTGGTGCTGGAATATTTACTATAAGAGGTTCTTAGTATTCTGAGTATCCTAGAGATAAAAATACAAAAGAACCTATGTTTAGACTATATTAGGGTAATGAAAATACAACAATGGCAGTTCATGAACCTGTAAATGCTAAAAGACGTTCATTATTTAATAATAAAAATAAATGTGATAATAGAACTTCTTATGGTTGTATATCTCCAAAACCTGGAGTAGTAGGACATCTCTTTAAAGACAAAGTTATTTAGAACGGTGATTCTTTATATGTATTACCTGAAATAGAAGGTAATTATATACATGAAAAATAGGGACAATTACAAACTCATTATGGTAAAAATAATCCTTCTACATTTATAACTTAGTCTGGATTTAAAGGAAATTTTAGATATAATAATAAATAATAAAATATGAGATACTTTTTATTTTTAATTTTAGTATGTATTTGTAATACATTTACTTATAGTAAAAATACTATTGTTGTTAACATTCAACCTTCTGAAGATTTTAATATAAAAGAAGTTAATAATATACTTCCAAAACTTAAAAATTCTTTAGAAGATTGTACTTCTGAAAATATTGAATTTAAATTATTATCTTCTATAAAACTAAAGGATATAGAAAAAGTTAATAATAGTAAATATAGAGCAGAGGATTTTATATTAAAAGCTAACAATAAAAATATTACAATAGTATTAACCCATAAGGATATATGTATAAAATACTGTAGAGGAAGGAAAAACTGGGGTATATTAGGACTAGCTTTAGCTCCAAAATATAAAGCATGTGTTGTTTCTGATCATAGATTAAAAAATAAGTCTAGAGATTATTGGAAAGTAATAACACATGAATTTTTTCATAGTTATTTTAAAGCTAAACATTGTAAAAATAATGATCCTAGTTGTATAATGCAAGATGCTAATGGGCATGCTAATTTTAAAAATAAATTTAAAGTATGTCAAAAATGTAAAAATAGAAAATGAAAAAATTAATAGTACTTTTATTAGGTTTATTATTAATTTCTTGTAATAAATATTCATTTGAGAATGAAAACGTAGTAAAAGCTAACTCTGAAAAGATTTTTGGAGTTAGCTTTCCATCTAATCAAGATTGGATAACAACTACTAAAATGTCTACTAATATCAATATTGGAGATTATTCAAAAGTTTTAGTATTGTGTTCATCTGATTCAACTATCAAAGTATTAAATTCTACTACAGAAAATGGAGTTATATATTTTGATGTCCCTAATACATATAATAACTTATATTTAGCATATGTAAATAAAAAAGGAGAATATTTATACAGGAAATTAGATACTATTTCTATAAAAACAAGAGGAATTAATTTAGAAGATTTACCAGATGATAATTTAAGTATTAATGGAACAGTAGAATCATTTGCAAATAAAAGAGGTTGGCTTCCTGGAGAAGTATTCTACACATTTGATTATAGAACTTTAATTTCAAATGATTATGATTCTGATTTTAAAGATTTATTTATAGACATTATATTTAATTATTTTCCAAATGGAAAGAACCATAATAATCTTCCTCAAATAAAGAAAAGTGGATATTATAATGAATCAGTATATCCTATAACAACTGGTGATAAACCAATAATTGTATCTCCAGTATATAAAAATGATGGAGGTTATCATGAGATTTCCGAAGCAGATTTATATTATTATTATTTTAAAGGAAATCCAACAGTACAAGAAATTGAAGCATTACCAAAATATAGAGCAATTGATTTAAGTAAGGTTTATTCAAATGAAGATAATGAAGTACTTGCTAAAAATAAATCTTATGCTTTAGTATATTGGAATAATGGGGTTGGTTCATATAAGTTTCCAGAAGGTTATAAAATTGGATTTATGTATCATTCTAAAACAACTTATGAAAAACCAAAAAAGCAAGGTGAATTATATGCAGACGGACGTCTAAATTATAATATAAATAATTGGGGTAATTTTAAATCATCTAAACTTGGGTCCACCGATCCACGTATGGCTTGGATGTCTATAAATGAAAGAATGTTTTTGTGTGTAGAATCAGGAACAGATTCAGATTTTAATGATTTAATTGTTGAAGTTGAAGGTGGAATTAAACCAATTATAATTATTCCTGATGAACCAGAACATCAATTTTATACATTCTGTTTTGAAGATAGAAGACTTGGTGATTATGATTTAAATGATGTGGTCATTAAAGGAACAAGATTAGATGAAACTCGTGTAGAATGGACTCTAATGGCTTGTGGAGCTAATGATGAATTATTTATAAATCAAATAGAAGGAAAAAGAATTAATAGAAATGTTGAAGTTCATGCAATATTTGGAAAAACTCAAAATCAATTTATAAATACAGTAAAAGGAGATAATGTACCTTACGTTAAAGATACTGTAATTGTAAATAAAAACTTTAGTTTCTTGAATGTAGATAATCAACCATTCGTCTATGATAAAACTCAAGATTGGGAAGTTAAGATTGCTCGTAGAGGAGAAGATCCTCATGCAATTATGATTCCATATAATTTCAGATGGGCATTAGAAAAAGTTAGAATTAGTAATGCTTATAAGAAGTTTAATACTTGGGGAGAGAAAATGATTGAAGAAACTGATTGGTATAAATATCCAGAAGAATTTAACATTTTTTAATTTTTGATTTTTTATTTTGTTACTATATATTTATAATCCTTTTCGGGTAAGGTTAAGCAGAACCTGCGAGTTGAATTTTATTCAGAAGCTCCTACTTGCTTTAGTATAGGTAAACCTTTATTAATATCGCTAGCCGCAAGAACTCCTGTTAGTTTCCGCAGCCGAAGTTCTAAAACATTTCTAGTAAAAAGACTTGTGTGGTACCTTGAGTATCTAAGAAAAGAGAAACTGAAGCAAGTCATATTATTAATATAAATCTGCAAAGCTAGGTAAAGGAAGTCCTAGCAATTTTTATAGTGTATCTAGGATGCCCAGTTGCGCCTAGCTGCACTAAATTCCGACATAACTCAGTGGTAAGAGTGCTGCCCTTACAAGACAGAAGTCCTTAGTTCAAATCTAAGTGTCGGAACAATTGGTCTATTCGTTCAGAAGTTAGGATGTATGCCTGTCACGCATAAGAAAAGGGAGCGTTACCCTTATAGACCGCTAAAATATATTGGGGTGTAGCTTAAACAGTAAAAGCACATGCCTTATAAGCATGAGAGAGTGGGAGCATTACCCATCACCCCTACTAAAATCACAACAAACATTATCGAGAGTATAGTTTTCTGGGTGCTTGAAGGCAGTTGCTGGACAACGCAAGAGGTAAATTCTCCCTGAGGGTAGATAAATGTAAGTACGTACTTGTTGTGATTTATTATCACCAGTTGGTCGAGTGCTCGATGGCAGGGGACTGCAAATCCTCTAGGAGAAATCCTCACGTTGGTTGGAATCCAACACTGGTGTCTAATTTTATTAAAGGGAGGTGGCCTAATTGGTTAAGGTTCGTGATTTGGGATCACGAGATTGCGGGTCCGAGTCCCGTTCTCCCTACTCTTTGAATACGTTGTTATTCATAGTCTGTAAAAATTTAAGTTATGGAGCTACGAGTTAGCTCCTTTATTCTGGAATGGGACAGTGGTCGACTCCGCTTGATTTGTAATCATGATCCGCAAGGACACGTCAGTTCGAATCTGACTTCCAGATCTAATATTATAAATAGTCCGGATATTTATAGTAAGATTATTCGAAATAACTTAATTTGATGTAAAATGAAGAAATTTTTATTAATGATTATGTTGTGCTTTAGCTTTCTTACTATGACTAATGCACAAGTCGCAACTGAAAATAGTAAGCTTTTTGATAACGTTTATGCTGGAGTAGAGGCAGGTGTAACAACTCCATTAGATTTTAATTCTGTATTTCCAGTTAATACAGTTGCTGGATTAAAACTTGGTAAAGAATTAACTCCTGTATTTGGTTTAGAATTAGAAGGCTTAACAATGTTAAATGATAACCATTTTTCTGATTTAAAAACTTCGTTTAAAAATGTTAATGTTGGATTAAATGGAACTATTAATATTAGCAATCTTTTTAATGGTTATAAAGAAAGTCGTCAAACATTCGAAGTAAAGACTAATACTGGTTTTGGTTGGCTACACTATTTTGATAATGATGCTAATTATTTAACAGCAAAGACTGGTCTTGATTTTCAGTTTGCATTCGGTAAGAAGAAAGCTCTCGCATTAATTGCTTCTCCAGTTATTTATTGGAATCTTAATAAGAACGGTAATATTAAGTTCAATAAGCATAATGCACAGTTTGCTATTCTTGGCACACTTGCTTATTATTTTAAGACGAGTAATGGTACACATTCATTTAAGACATATGATGTAGGTGCAATGATTGGAGAAATTGACCGTTTGAATGAAGAACTTGCTAAAAAGCCGACTGAAATTATTAAACAAATTGAAACAATTAAAACTATTAAAGAAGTAGTTCAAAAACAATTTGTAGTTCAATTTGCTCAGAATAGTTCTCAATTAACAGAAGAAGCAAAGGAAACTCTTGATAAAGTTAAGGGTAATGTTAATGTAATTGCTTATGCTTCTCCAGAGGGAAGTAGAGATTATAATGATGCTCTTTCTGAAAAACGTGCAGCAGTTATAGCAGATTATCTAACTAAGAATAATGTTAAAGTTATTACTTATAGAGGAATTGGTTCTTTAAATGAATCGTCTAACAGAATTGCAATAATTGAAGTAATTGAGTAATCCTGTACGACAGGGGATTTTGCTGTCGTGAAACCGAAAAAGGGTTTATAGTAGGTATAAGAATAAGAATCAGAAACCCTGAATCTACAAGTATGGGTAGCTTATATAAAGCAACTATCTGAGTAGAGATAGTAGTTCTGTAGTGAGATTCTACAGTCAGGTTCGCCAATATCTTTAAGATAAATGTAGGTGACAGACCATTGGGTAATTCCATAGGAGCGCTGTTAATCTTATTCTATCCTTTTACTAATCACTAGGGAGAAATAAAGTAGGATTACAGGTTTAGTATTGTACCTTAACAAAACAATACAATTGGGAAGATAACGGCTTTAGTCTGTAAAACTAAACTGCATTAACAAATTGTCGTAGTGGACTCGCAGTAAATAGGTTCGAATCCTATTCTTCCCACCAAATAACTAATTATACTTCTCTTGAAACACCTGAACGTAAGTTCCTGCGGCAGAGTGATAAAACAACTAGAAGAGAATTCGTGTGTATATTTAATATACTACTAAATGAGGAACTGAAGCGAATTCAGATAATTAGTTATTTAAATTGGGTAATGGTAGAGGTGGTCAATGCGGAAGTCTGAAAAACTTTAGATTCTAGTTCAACTCTAGATTGCCCAACTATAATTTTTACTTCGGTAGCATAATTGGCAGTGTAACTAAACTCCAAATTTAGGAAGCGTATGTTCGATTCGTACCCGGAGTGCTATTGGTAGATTGGCAGAGTGCACTATTGCATCGCTCTTGAAAAGCGACGAACGGTAACACGTTCCGTAGGTTGGAATCCTACATCTACCTCTATTGGAGAGTTGGCTGAGTGGTTTAAAGCACCTCTCTGCTAAAGAGGCATACATCAAAAGTGTATCACAAGTTCAAATCTTGTACTCTCCGCGTACAGACCTATGCTGGAACTGATATACAGGCTTGACTTAGGATCAAGTGCCGAAAGGATTGAGGGTTTGAGTCCCTCTAGGTCTACTTAATGCTCCAGTAGCTCAACTGCATAGAGCAGCTCACTTCTAATGAGCAGGTTACAGGATGGTGCCCTGTCTGGAGTACTTATATAATGCGGATATAGCTCAATTGCTAGAGCGATGCCCTTCCAAGGCATAGGTTGCGGGATGGTACCCCGTTATCCGCTCTAATTTGGGAGTTAGCTCAATAGGTTAGAGCTTTTGACTGTTAATCAAAGGGTTGTGGGATCGTACCCCACACTCCCAGCTTTTATATGGTGTCTGTAGTTCAGAGGAAGAATACTTGTTTGTGACACAAGAGGTCGAAATATCGTAATTTTCCAGACACCCTTAAATGAATAACTAAAAATCTTTACTAAATAAGCCTAAAAATAAATTTTGATTTTTCTAATTGATCTACGTCAAGATTGTTAACGTACACTTTGATTATTTTCTGAACGTGATATATTTAAATTGTTTTAGAGATAATTATTTTATAAACTTTAAATTTGTAAATTTATGGCAAAATTAGTAAAAAATTTTTGTAAAAACATTACTAAAAGTTATTTTAAAGGATTAACTAAATTATATGAACCATGTATTGAGAATGGTATATATCCTTTTATGTAACTAAATTATTAATTTAAATTAGATGATTATTATGAGAAAAAATTATTGGAAAGAATGTTGTTTATTGTTAATTGGTCTCATACTAGGATATTCAATCCATTCTAGATCTCTTCCAATTAAAGAAACAACTACTATTGAAAGAGATACTGTAGTTATTAAAGATACTGTCTTTGTAAAAGCTACAATACCTTCTTTAAATAGGAAAAATGTATTAGCTGAATTAAAAAAACAGAAAGTACCTCACCCTAAAATTGTTCTAGCTCAATCTATACATGAGACAGGAAATTATACATCAAGATTATGTAAAGTAAATAATAATATATTCGGTTTAAAATCAGGAACCAAATATAAACGATATAATAATTATATAGAATGTATCGCAGATTATAAAAAACGTATATCAAGTAGATATAAAAAAGGAGAAGATTATTATTATTTTTTATCGAGAATTGGATATGCGTCTGATCCTTTATACAATCAACGAATTAAAAAAATTGTTTAAAAGTTATGAAAAAGTTGTTATTAATGTTTGGAATTTTTGTAGCAATGTGTAGTTGTACTGGAAGTACAACAGTTTCTACTGTAAATAATAGTGATTCAATTGCTAGTGATTCAGTTATTTCTGACTCTATTGATTCCATATTAGTTGATACAATTAATATTGACTAATCAAAAGAAGGTTTAAACCTTCTTTTTTTGATTCCATAGCTCAGTTGGTAGAGCACAGCACTTTTTTTAAATTAAGAGTCATAAGGCACGAAAGTCCTTATGAGAATCTCCCTAAAACGGTGGAAGTCCTTCCAGCCCAAACCTATAAGAATGAGGGTTGATAGCGACTGTGAATCTGTGTGGTGGATAGCCAAGACCATGACACAGTGTCCTAAACAATGATGGATAAGGATAATACCGTGCTAAATTGAGAATTGCTGTAGCAGGTTACAGATTAAATTACAAAAGCCTGATAATAAAAAAGTAAGATTCTCATAAATGTGTAGAGAGTATATAGGAGATACCTAAGTTGAAATTTTATCCTTCAAGATGGTGGCAAGGATTGAGTTCCTTGTGAAAGAGTTGGATAATCTTGCAAGAATTTCAATATGGTAATAATGTATTCCAGACCACAACAAACTTATACCTATGTGAAAAGTAGGCTTCGGATTTGACCACCGTATAAGGAGAATGGCAGGATAAGTCTCTATTAAGTTTGGCTATGGTAACATAGTGTGACAGGTTAATGCTGGGGTCCTGGGTTCGAGTCCCAGTGGAATCACTACTCAATTAACTTAATTTAATACCACAAAATGACATACACAGAAATAAAGGATATTTGTAAAAAAGGAAAATGGGGAATTATTCCAGGATGGAATGGATATTTAAAATGGAATTATTCTTTAGATGAATTATAGTTTGTTAATTATAATTATATAATGACTTAGTCTGAGCTAGAAGGTAATTATGGTATAACTAACAGAAACGATTTATACTATATAATATGATTTTGATTATATTATTAATATTTTGTGTTGTAATTACTTACACTCATCCGTGGATTGATATTTTTACAGATTATAGAGGAATACAACATATTATTTTTTGGTATACTAATTTTAAAGGAGAAAGAAAATTCATTAACTTATTAGGTAGTCAAGAATGACTGCCTTTTTTTATTTATTATGATATATTGGAATTTTAAAAATTGGATTCATATTAGTATTAGTAACCCGTTTAAGACAATGAAAAAATTAAAAGGAGTATTTATTCCTTTACAGAGAAGAATAATATTTGGAGGAAAACATATTTACTATCCATTTATATATTGTCCTAACCCTGCTAAAATATTAATTCGTTGTTGTG
>Ga0326512_10002595_pt1 | contig 13356 bp, 19 predicted proteins | sample 1_2617_0518_D_FD_203652 | JGI IMG/M metagenome (GOLD analysis project Ga0326512, IMG submission 203652) | Bovine rumen microbial communities from UC Davis, California, United States - 1_2617_0518 | ecosystem: Host-associated > Mammals > Digestive system > Stomach > Rumen | place: USA... | reverse complement strand
CAGCACGTAATACTTGTGAATCATCTTCGCTGCATCCCTGCGCACCTTATTGTCGCTCTTGCTATAGGCAGCATCAAATACGTTGATGTCGCCAAACGGCACGTTGGTGGCCACCAGGTCATACATTCCCAATTCGTCTTTCGGAAAGTGCTCGAAGCCATCCACATACACCTGCATCTTGGCATGGCCTTTCTGTGCGCCCAACATCAGACCCGTCAGCAAGTCCTTCTCAATTGCCGTCACGCTATAGCGCTGACAAGCCAGTGACGCATAGCCCACTGCATTGAAGGCAAACACACCGTTGCCGGCAGCAGGGTCAAGGATTGTGCTCGGTGCAATGCACACCTGATTACGACCGTACTTCACATGGTAGATAGGATTGAAGATGGCCTTTACCAGTTCGTTAGGGGTATAGAAGGCTGTCAGCACCGATGCCTTCAACGACTGCATCCACTTCTGATACTCCTGCTCGCTGTTGCTGTACTTGTGCAGCAGCTCATGCAGCCGTACCGTATCGTCGTAACAGTCCTGGTCGGTCTTCGTCCACTTGCTCTTATCCAGCGGGTTCAACACAAACCCCAGACCACCGAAGCCACTGTACTTCTCCAGCACTTCGTAGTCGTACTCACCATTCTTAGGCTCGAAAGCCTCCTGCAATGCCGCGATGTTGTCGCGCAGTCTCGATAACTTACTCATATTGTCTTATCTTTTGTTTCAAGTTTCATGTTTCAAGTATCAAGCAGTCTTGGCCTTTTTGGCCTTGGTCTGCTTGCAATAGTCAGAGTGGCTGAATATGAAGTTCACAGCCGCATTGATGGCTACTGTGCGCCTGCCGTCGGCATGTATCGTACTCATACACTCTTGGTTGCCCTTGCCTATCTCGATGCCGACAAGCAGGTGGAGCATCAGCCAGTCGAAGTCAGATACCGTCACCTCGTCGTCGATAGCCGATGTGGTGAAAGCCTCGGTCACGCTGCCCAGCTGCTGCAGGATGCGGGCTTTGGTCAGTACCGACATCTTGCGCTCCGTCTCGGTCACTGAGAAACACATCCGTCCGTAGTGCTCCATCCACGGCGTCAGCTTGCCTTTCTCTGCATCGACAGCCTGCCAATAGTCAAACAGGCTCATCACCTCTCTTACAGCCTGCATCGTAGGACCGTCCTCCCAGCGCACCACCACGTCGCCATAGCGGTCACACTTCACTGTGAACTTCGCACCGGGGAACTTTGCATTGAGCATCGTCTTCAGGTTGCTCATAGCCACCTCTTTCTGCTCCTTGGCCGTCAGTCCTCGGCTCAGTGCTATCAACTTCGGCTCCCACTCCGCTATCATCGGACGCTGCTCGGCCTCGATACGGGCCATACGCTCAGCCTCCAATCGTGCTTTCTCCTGTTCCTCATAGGCAATGTGCGCCTTGATACGGTCTATCTGACTGCCAAACAGCGTCTCATAGCCTACAGGCATATAGTAGTCGGAAATCGTCTGGTCGCCCATCGGATTGCCGAACACGCAGTACTGTTCGCTACGGAACATCACCACCTTGCCCACCGTCTGCTTCTTATAGATGCCATTGGCGGGGTCGGCATCCTGCAACGTCTCACGGCCACCATAGATGCAGCCGGTCTCCATGCTGTTCAGCAGCTTGCTCAGACTGGCGTTCAGGATATCGAACGACTGGCACTCCACGATGTGCTCAATCCTTACCACCGTCTCTTCCTTTACGCCCATCTTGATCACCACATGCAGCAGCTCGTCACCACTCAGGTTATCCCACTCGAACATACTTCTGGTGAAGTTCACCATACGGGCATAGACATACTCGCCCTGCTTCCATTCCAAGTGGCTGCGCTGCTTGTTCTTTCGAGCCTGGTCGATAGCCATCTCCTTCTTGCGGCGCTCCTGCTCACGGCGTTCACGCTCCCGTCGCTCCCTGTCCTCACGTTCACGGCGCTCCCTACCCTTGCGGGCCTTGCTATAGTCACCGTTCAGTTCAGCCTTGCGTTCCTCATACTGGCTTTGCATCTCCTGAAACTTGGCGGTAGCCTCCGGGTCATTGGGGTTACGGTCGGGGTGCATCTTAATCACCAACTTGCGGTGCTCCTGCTCCAGCTGCTCTTGGGTCATGCAATTCTTAAAATACTCCATAGCTATATCGTGTTTTAAAATATTATTTTCTCACCAAAAGAGGACCGGCGTGCTGTCACAGCAGGCCAGTCCGAAACAAAAATCTTACAATATGTGCAAAGTTTAGATTACTCTGTAAACTTTCGGCGTCACATCGTTGCTCAGGCCCACTTCGACCATGCAACCTTCCGTCACACCCAACTCTTCCATCTTCGCCTCACTGCCAAGGCTCGCTTTCTCCACCGTTCGTCCGAGGATAGTCACAGGGTCAAACCAGCAGACAGGGGTACGACGGCCCGTAGCACCAACGGTTATCTCTATGCGCCTTACCGTGGTCGTCGTCTTCTGCGGTGGGAACTTGTAGGCAATGCTGCCTTTCGGATGATGATCCGTAAAGCCCTGCGCCTCGAACACTTTGTTGCTGTTGATGCGGATGACGATGCCGTCCACAGGAATAGGTGTCTGGTCACGATAGCGACCGCACAATTCCAACATGGCCTCGATATGGCTGCCGTTGTCCGTCTCACGGTAGCAATGCTTCGTGAAGCCGAGGACACACAGCAAGCCAGGCATATAGACCTGATGGTTATAGGTCTCGTCGTCGCTAATCACATCCCACGCCCAGAACTCCAACTTAGCGCAGTCGCTGTTTGCCGTTGCCTGATTGCATATACTGCTGGCAGCACTCCTGCAGTCGGCATACTGCTTGCCTGTCTTGTCCGTCAGTCCTTTCAGGTTCTTCTTAGGACAAACAATCTCACCGCGTACCTCGATACGTCCATTGCCGTTAATCTCCTGCGGCACCGTCGGCATCCAGCCTACATGCTGCAACAAGTCCGAACCAGTAGGACCATCGCCACGAGTGCTTGCCTCTATCAGCTTGCCGTCCTGATACACCAATGAACAACTGATGCCGTCAGCCTTCCACGATAGCATCACCTCCGGTGCATAGCCCAGTTTCTTCTTCAGCTTCGCCAACCATTCCGTCACCTTCTCTGTTGTCTGTGCCTTTTGGCACGATAGCATCGGTGTGCGGTGGCGAACAAGTCGCTTGCCGTTACCCGACAGGTCACTGCCTACACACTGCGTCGGCGAGTCAGGTAGCGTCCATTCAGGATGCTCCAACTCTGCCAGCTCTATGCAGTCCACCATCGCATCAAACGTCGCGTCGCTGATAGTCGGCTTCGACAGCACATAATACTCAAAGCTCCGTTGCTTCGCTTCGTTCACCATCTGGATATACTCTTTCTGTGTCATAGTGGTTACTTGTTTTGTTCCAACACTTGCCATACACTCTCATACACCGAATCAATGCCAGCACAGGGCTTGATGCAGGTGAAGTCATTGGCCTTTACATCTGTATAGGCATCGCCGATGTCACCATTCTCGTTCTGCTCGGCCAACTCGAACGTGTCAATGTCCCAGCAAACGTCAAGCATCAACTGCCCGTCCTCGTAGTACACCTTAGAGACCTCTGCCTCCATGTAGTCCACATCCCAGTCGAAGGGTGCGCCAATAACGTAAGCATGGTCTGCACTACTACCGAGCAGGTCAACCTCTGTCACGTCATGTTCCACCATCAACTTCACAATCTCCGCCACAATCTCCTTGTGCAGATTCCTGATGTCGCCATAGAAATCTTTCTTCTCCATTGCTCCATTCGTTTTAGTTATGCCCATTTGCATTTCCCGTTCCTGACCGTTCCGTGGTCGCAGCCGGAATCGGGCCAGATTTTAATTTCAGAGCCGTCAGCCAGATAAGGTGCGATTGTCTCGAAGGCATCCATCATAAGACTCTCCCAGCCATAGGAGGCGTCGAAGTCGGCATACTCCCAGTCGTCGGTGGTCGAAGGTTCCATCTTTCCCTTCCAGCCGCCGAAGAATATGCCCATCAGGTCGTGCAGGTTGTCTGTTGACATACCGAGTTCCTCCGTGAAGTGTGGAAGATTGTAAGCAACGTGCTCCTCTTCATGCCTGTCAAGTTTGGCCTGCAGCGCCTTTTTTGCACCATCCTCATCCCTGAACCTCGCCTTGATTTCTATAGAATAACATTGTCCCATAGTCTTATCCTCCTATGCTTCAGGTAGTCTCGCCTCAATCATTTCACAGCATCCGCAGCCGTCGTGCTTTACCACAAAGCCCTCGCTCCTGAGCAGTTCAGGCAGCGCAGTATGGAACACCAACTGCGATACGAAAGCACAACAGATATTCTCAGCGTATTCGCTCTTTTCGATAGGAGCCTGATTGAAGAACCGCTCCACGAAGTCGAATCCATATTCTTTCTGCTTGAAGTTGTTCCAGTACTCCACCTTCCACCATCTTCCCACGTTCTCTGGATAGTCCTCGCCCAGATAGTGGTTACAGAAACCTGAGACGCAGCGATAGCGCGCCATAGACGAACCAGCCGAAAAGCGTCTGGCTATATTGTTCAGTAACTCGTGGGCGAACTTGTCTACATGCTTCTCCACCCACTCCTTGATTGCGTCATAGGCCAATTTACGCTCGGCCTTTTCCTTCTCGGCAGCAATCTTCTTCTGCTGCATGATGATTTCTACTGTATTCATAGTCGTAACTCGTTTATGTGTTACTCACTTCACTATATCTCTTGCTGCACTGGCGAACGTCGATAACGCCATTCTCCAAATACACGATGCCTCGTAGATTGCCATACCACACTTTCTTGAGGGTCTTAACAGCAGCTATCCAGTCTTCTTTCTTCGCAGGATCAACACCCAAATAACTATAACCGTTGTCGTGGTACCAGGCGAAGTGCATACCCTCTTCAGGCTCGTAGGATTCAACCTCTTTCCAGCCGACAATCTCGCCATTCAATCGGAAGCGCATAGCATCCGTTGAGATGTAAGCCAGAGCTTCATAGGTTGTAATCCATGTCTTTCCAGTCCAGATATTCTTGTGCTCCTGTTCCAGCGTCATATAGGCTAAGTTCACGTTTGCCGCACAGTCGGTCATCCGTTGCACCTCTTCAGGTGTTGCCTCTCTCCATGAGCCGTAGGAAACAATCCTCTTGCTCGGCCCGAAGCAGAAAGTGCCGTCTGCATAGACAATGCCGTCAGTAGTAAACTCACGGCCATTCTCAACGTTCTTCTTGTTGTAGTCGCTCACAGCTACAATAGCAGGAGCATTAGGCATCTTTTTATACGAAGACCCGAATATGCTATACACCTTGGTCTTCACATCGTCAATCACGTAATAGTTCATAGTCGTTTTACTTTTTGATTTTATCTTTTCCCAGATTGGGGTATTTCTTTCGCATCTTATCGCTCCATACGAAGCGGGCATAGGGAACCTTTTCGGGGTTGCATACTACGATCTGCTGCTCCATGTCATGACTGACAAAGGCAGGGCAACGTTCGGTACACTCATAGGCACCAACCTTCTTCCACTGGTCGCCTACACAAAACGGGCAGTCTGTCTTACATAGATGCGCCGCCGTTACGTCATACTTGATAGTCTCCATTTTGGATAATTTTTTGTAAGATTTTGATAGATTTTGAGGAGCCGTCAGGCGACGACCCCTCGATAGTGTTACGCTGCTTGTAGCAGCTTCGGACCTTCCATCTTCTTCGCCACGGCATCGTAGCGGTTGAAGATGAAGTTAGAGGCCATTTGCACATGGTCGATGACGCGAGGGATGAAGTCCTTGTCGTCGCGGAGAGCCTTGCGCCACGAGGCCACATAGGCAATATGCTGCTCGTCCAGCAACTTGCCGACACCAAGACGGCTGCATACACACGCTGCCGTCAGCTCTGCCACGAACTCCTCATACGGTTCTTCCAGTTCACGGCGCAGGTCTTTCTTCGTAGAGTGCGCCATCTCATGCAGGGCTACCGCATAGAACTTCGCGTCGCCCAGGAACTGCGAACGCTCCGGCAGTCGGATATGGTGCTCCATAGGGCTATAGTGAGCCGAGTGACCGCCAAAGTGGATAGGACAAATCCACTCGCCAGCGATCATCCGCTCCAGCACCTCGTCACGCTGGCCTGTCTGGTAGTCGTGCTCAGGCACCGCCACCATCGCCTCGTAGTCGTCGGCATAGAGTTCCTTGAAGTTCGTCTGGTCCAGATTGTACACCAGGTAGTGAGTACGGTAGAAGAACACCTTCAACTCCTGACGTTCCTCGTCGCTCATGGCCCGATAGTCCTCTTCGCTCACGGTGTTGCCGTCCTTGTCCTTGTAGATAGGCTTGTAGAAGAATACGGGGAATCTCCGTTCGTACTCCATCACAGGACAGCCGTTGTCGTCGAACTTCGGCATACCGTTCTCGTCCGTCACCATCGTGCAGTTAGCCTGCAGACCGTCATACTTACGCGAGCCGTCCTCGTTCACCAAGTCCGTCTTCGTCAGGAAGTAAGGTGTACTCCAGCCCTTCACCTGCATCAGCATAGCCAGCCAGAAGGCATTGCTCTTCTGATAGGGATGACGGCGGCGGTACAGGTTACATGGCGCACCCATATTGGGCGACACCCACGGTTGTGTCCAGTCCGAACGCTCCATAGCGTTCAGTTCAGCCTCGAACAACTCCGCATACTTCTCCTTCTGCGAGTCGTTCATCGTAAATTGTTTCTTTGCCATAACTTAATGGGGTTAGTTTAACTTCGATATAGGTATTAGGCTGCTTTCAGCAATCGCTGGAAGTCTGCCCTGTGAGAGGTTATCAACTGACGTATCTCAGCATCGCGCTCCGGCACCTTGTTACATGCCGCACGGCACTGCACAATATTCTGCGATGCCAGATTGTATTCGATAGTAGCCAGACGATGACCGTCACCATCACGCGCCGACATAATCATCACGTTAGGACGCTTATAGTAGCCCAGATCGAACACGCAGTGGTGCATGTGGATGCCCTCGTCGGCAAACTCATCAACACTCTGCAACGTATGCACCGATAGGTTGTCAGCCGTCAACTTGACAGTCAACAGCCCACCCATACGCTTTACATACGCCTGGCGATCCTCGTCGCCGATAGCCTGCATCTTCTTTTCGATACGCTGGCGGTCGCGGTTGCGGTTCAGTCGTGTCAGCATCTCGTCGTGCGCTGCCATCAGGTCAGCCGGACACAAATAGTGGGCATTGTGCGTGTCGAGGTGCAAATCCTTCAGCATCTTCAGATAGTCGAGCCACAGACTGTAGTCCTTGGGAACATAGTGATTGCGGCTGCAGATGTTGATAGCCCGTATCTGCTCCTTGGTCAGCAGCCGTAAGTCTTTCACCAGATAGCGGAACAATCGTTCATGTCCTGCCTTGCGTAGCGTCTCAGCCCACGGATGGGCAATAATCTTCAGCACGCCCGTATCACCCTTGAAGTCCTCCAGCAATGCGGGTATGTCCTTATACTGCCACTGCTGCGTCAGGCTACGGATGTGCCAGCTGTAGATGTCGAGGTTATAGCGATTGATGGCACTCCACGTCATCGTACCATGCTCACGGCGCAGTTTGAGGTCGCCCCACCGACTGAAAGCATCGTAATAGCCACACATAGTGCTGACACCCTTGGCAAACACACACCGCCGTCCGTCGGGAGCATACATAATACGCTCCACTTCCCATACGCAGTATTGCTTCTCATGTGTCATTCGCACAAAACGCTCTACCCGATAGATACGGCACACCTGAATATCGCCCTTGGCTTCCATCTCCATGTGGTAGCTACGCTCCCATCGTCTTGTGTCCTCTTTGGTTTCTGCCGTCCACTTGGCATGGCATACAGGACACTCCTTCTGGGTAGCCACACCGATCTGTGCGCCACACTCCGAGCAATAGTGCTTCATGGGATAGTACTTGCTACGATACTTGCGGAAGATAAGGCCAGGCTGAAACACCTGACGGTATATCTGCATCGCCACCCGCTCACAAGGATGACCACTCATGCGGTTATTGATAGTCGTGCATTGTTTCTCAAATGCTGTCAGTTTCCTTGCCATAGCTTATTTCTTTTTCAGTTCCTCTTTCAGGTCCTCTTCGCTTTCGTCATAGTAGTGACAAGCCAGACCGAAGATTTCGTCAGGGTTGGCATAGAGGCCCACGGCGCTCTTGCCGCCGCGCTCCTTTTCAGCCCGCTTGCGCATCACGTCGAATATATAGTCACAGCAGCCGTCAATCGACTTGCCTTTCTTCGATAGTTTCTCCTTCATGTCTGCCCTCGACTTCAAGTGGTCTTCGATAGCCTGCTTGAACTCGGCAGGGATAACGTACTTCGCACCGCCCTTAGTCTTCGGGCTGTCCGTCTTCGGCGCACTCTTAGGCGCAGCCTTAGCTTTAGGCTCAGCCGTTTTGGTCTTAGGCTTTACGTCTTCCGTCTTACTTCTTCCGTCAGACTTCGTATTTTCCTGCTCCTGCTTCATCTTTGCAGCAGCTGCTCTGATAGCACTTAAATCCAGTCCCATAATCGTAAGATTTTTGATGTTTGTAATTCTGCTTAGTTGTCACACAGATAGCACAGACAACACAGATATCAATCCGTGTCATCCGTGCAATCCGTGGTCGTTATAGCTATGCAGCTGCCCGCATAGCCTCGATGATAGGCTCAAACTCCTTAACGTCCACACCGCTTGCCTCGGCCAGTGTAGCAAACGCCTTGCGCACCTCTGCCTCGGTATAGAGTTTCTCGGTCTTGGCGGTAGCCTCGCCCTCGTTGGTAGTGGCATTGTCGCGCTCGGCACGCTTCTGTCGCCATTCCTCACGACGCTGGGCACGCTCCTCGGTGCATCCGTCGATGATAGCCTGACAGTCTGCCACGCTCTTACCTGCGTTCAGCGCGTCGCAAACCTCCTTGGCTGCCTCTGCATAGCGATGAGAGAACAGCAGGCAGAACGTCTTGTTTCCGTCCTTGTCGCGCTCGTATGTGGCCGAGCCGTGCAACTCGGGACCAGCCAGATAGGCAGCATCCGTCTCGTTGAAGCCCACGATCTTCGCACCCGTCTTACCCTTCTTCGTGGTGTAGGTCTCGTACTTGAGGACTGAGTGCTGATGGCTGGTGTCTGACTTCGCCTTGGTCTGCGGCTTCTGCGGCTTGCTCTTCGTCGCCTTTTCCTCCGCCTTATCCTTGGGCTGCATCTTCACGGTCATAGCAGGCTCTTCCACGTCTTCCACTTCCTCGACCTCTTCCGTAGCGGTAGTCTCAGGCTCTGCGGTAGGCTCCTCTGCTTTAGCCTTCTCCCTTCCCTTTTGGGAGGGGTTGGGGGTAGGCTCCTCAATCTTCCATGTGCCAGCGTCCACCATCTTCGTCAGCTGCTCCATAGGAACGGGGCACGGCATAGCTGGGCGTCCGTCCATAATGAAGTCGGTTACAAACTTGTCACCATCGACACCCTTGATGACGTACTTGATTTTCTCGTTGTTCACAACCACGATAGTCTTGCCGATGAAGTCGGCACCATTCACATTCTGTGTCATAGTCTCACTTGTTTTTTGTTCGTTAATATTTGGGGTTTCTTTCTCCATGTCGCTCTTTACGAGTTCGGAAATAGTAGGCGTATAGCCCGTGCGTCCTACGCTCTCCACAAGCCACTTCAGGCGCACCCAGTTACGCTTGTCGAAATAGTAGGCGATAGCATCCTTAGCCTGCTCCAAAGAAGCAGACAGTTCGATGATAGTCTTCTGCGAGTTCTTAGGCGCATCTTTTAGCCTGATGGTAATCCACGACCCCAGCGGATCGCTCGTACCCGTAACGTGCATCTGTCGCGTCTGGTAGCCATTGAACTGCTCAATACGCTCAGGTGTCAGCGTAGCACTGAAATAGCCGCCCTGCCATCCTGACTTGTCATAGTCTACAAACACTCTCAACGTATTATACTCATGTCCGTCGAAAGTGTAGGTCTTAATCGGCGCATCAAATGAACGCCCTTCAATCTTCGTTGCCATAGTCGTTTTGTTTTATGCTGCTTTTACGAACATGGGCATCATTTCCTGTGCCTCTGCGTTACTTACATGATACACTGATGCGATAGCTTTGCGCACTTTGTTCATTCTGATAGTTCTTGCTTTCATAATTCAATATCATTTAAGTTGTTTATAATTCGTGTTCAAACTCTCTCACGCGATAAGTCCTTCGAACGGATTGATGTCGATGATGATAGCACTCTCGCCATACTCCTGCGCCATGTCCTGCATAGCGACCTGCATAGCCTGAGTCTCACTCTGAACTGTTGCGCCTGTGATAGCTGCCATAGCTACGATAGTAGCCTTCTTAATCTGCTTTTTCATAACTCTTGATTTTTTCTGAAATTTAATGTTTCATGTTTAATGTTCACAGTATGTCGAATGTCTCGTTACCTGTCAGCGCACGCACCTTTACCTGCTGGGCATAGTGCTGCATACTGTCAGCCAGCTCCTCGCACTCCTGGGGTGTACCCGTGAATAGGCACGCAGTGCCCACGAAGATAGCTGCCTGCCCGTAGCGGGCTGCATCCTTGATTGACGTGTGCTTCATGTTGCGCTTGATGGCACTCATGTCGAACACCCCCAGCAGGGCGGCGATAGCGATAGCCACGCCGAAGTAGCTCACGATAGCCACGCGATCCGATGCGTCGAACGCGATAGCCACACACATAGCGGCAAAGCCAACCAGGGCTGCCACGATAACCAAACCGATAAATCTAAATGCCTTCATAATTTTGTCCTCCGATATTTAGGAATTAGTCAAAAACTGTTTCAATAAATTCATGTAGTTCTTCGTCCGACCACTTACACCCAAGGTCACGGGCGAAGCCGAAAAGGATGCGCTGGACTTCCTCTTCGGTATAGGTCTGCTCGTCCCTTAGCTCTTCACGCTTTGGGCGCAGTTGCAGAATGAGTGCTTTTGTTTCTGCCATAGCTTATACAACGATTTGTTAATACACTACGCTTTTGCATACACAGGTCAGTCTACTACCCTCGAAACGCTTGACCGTAATACTGCGTCCGATTGTACCTGCCTGCTCTCTCGATGCTCGGTTCTTAGCTTTCTTGGGCGAACGCTCGCCCTTACCCAGATTGAATATCTCGCCACGGCTTTCGATGCCCATAGTTTCAGCCATAGTTTCACGACGCACACGCTGGCGGCTACTGCCCATAGTTTCAACCATGCCACCACGTTTACGCTCACGTTCACGATATGCCATGAGCTGCTGATGCTGCTTGCGCTTTTCGATTTTCCACGCCGTTTTCTTGTTCATGCCATTGCTCGTAGGCATGGCAGGTGCATCCCACCCCTGGGGCAGGATACACATCTGTGCTAATGTTGCCATAGTTATCTGCAAAGTTCAAAGAATACTTTTGTTGTATATGTGTCGGTATCATAACCTTTGGTCTGCACTTCTTTGATGCACTTTCGTGAGTATGCAGGTATATAACTGCGTATGATTTGCTCATAACCTGCCGTCCAGTGCTTCAAACCGAAATAGTGCTGCGCATAGCATAGAGCTTCATTTACTGCCACTTCATGCGAGTAGCCACCAAAGTCATACATCATACGGATGTCCTTAATTCGCTCGATAAAACTCTTCATAATTATGTCCTCCGATTTTATTTGTCCTCAATTTTAAAAAGCATAGTACATTGTTCTTCAGGGTCAGCCCCAAACATAGTGTGGTCTGCTGCGTTGGTCAGATACTCAAACGCCATGTCGCCGATATGCGCAGCGTTCACATACACATACAAGCCAGGCACAAACTCGCCCATAGGCTCGCAGCCAAAGAACTTTTCAAACTGATAATCTTTGCCCATTGGCACCATACCCCAGTCGCTTGCCTCTATACCGCAGCGATTCAGAGCCTCTAACATTTCAATAGCTTTCATAGTCGTATTTTTTTTTTAGTTTATTCCCGACCACACCCCCGATATGGGGGCATGGTTTCGTCGCAATTTTCAGCGTACTCATCAGGGGAATTTTTGCACCAATTAGGCTGCTTTGCGGCTGCTCTTCTTGGTTTCAGCGGCTGCTTTCTTGGCATTAGATGCAACTTTCTTCTCAGCGGCTGCGATAGCCCATGAGCCATTCACGAGCTTTGCAACACGCACCCACTTCTCGGTCTTCTTGTCGCCCATGTTTACCCAACCTGCTTTCAGGGCTGCGCACTTTTCAGCCGACTTGGCGATGCGCTCCATAGTGGAAGTGATGAACACACTCTGCTGCAAGCCACGGAGAATGTTGGTTACATTAACCACCTTGTCGGTCTTATCCGACTTGTCGGTAGCCGATACGAGAGGGGTAAGAACCTGCTGCGAAACACGCACCTTTTCGCCGTCTTTCTCAGTGTGCAGAGCGTACTCCTTGCCGTCGATAGTCACGACGTAAGGTACACCACTGGCGATGCACACCTTGCCGTCTTTCATCATGCGAGCACTCCAAGCCGTGAAGATGTCCTTTGGAGTGTAGCTATTTCTCAGAACATGAACACCCAGTGACTGCATAAGTTCCAGAGGGCGTACCTTTTCGGTGTCGCTAATGGCTACGAAACCACCGATACCCGAAAGCTGCTTGCATACCTGACTCCAAGACATAGCTTTTGCACTGAAATTCTTAACACCTGCGTTGATAGACTTCTTAGTTGTAATCATAATAACTCGCTTAACCGATGATGCGTAGGGCTGAAATTGTAAAACATATAATTTGCTCCTAACTCAAAGGAATCGAACCTAAGACACCCGATATTTTGCGCAGTCCGCCACCTGCTGCATTGCCGCGATATTACAAAATATACCCTATGGAGTGCAACCATTTAGGAGATAGTACCTACCCTTGACCTATGCCATGCCCTCTATATAACGCTGGGAACAGGTCTTTATTCATAGCTTTTCTTGAACCTAATAACGACAACATATAACACCGCCAAAGTCATGTTTGAGAACCCCCTTTGGTGTCTTTCGGACGGGACATTATCCACCCTACTATGTAAGGCGCAAAGCAAGTGCTTTGCCTATGGTGCCTATTATTGCCACCCTCAATTCGTATGTAAGTAAATCTAATAAAAACCAAACCTTTTTGAGAACCGCTGTTCCGTTTGGTTATATTGCAAAGATACGGTTTTTTTCTATACTTACCAAACGTTTGCAAGATTATTTTTGCCTAAATTGCACAAAAACGCAAAATTGTGCAATGTTTGGAGCATCCCTTTCGCGTACCTTATTTAAAGTTATGGGGTGGTTGCTTTCGTACCTTTGCAACCTTTGCAGCCGTATGGGCATATTTGCAGGCAGTCCATACGGCGGATCCGCACCCGTCGGCACTCTG
>Ga0326512_10002594_pt1 | contig 13368 bp, 28 predicted proteins | sample 1_2617_0518_D_FD_203652 | JGI IMG/M metagenome (GOLD analysis project Ga0326512, IMG submission 203652) | Bovine rumen microbial communities from UC Davis, California, United States - 1_2617_0518 | ecosystem: Host-associated > Mammals > Digestive system > Stomach > Rumen | place: USA... | reverse complement strand
CAAATATAATTTTGTCTATTTCTTCTAATACTCGCCTTTTATCTTCTCCGCTTAATAAATCTTCTTCTTGTATAAATCTTTGTTTATATCCTCTTATTCCTCTTATAGCTAGTCTTTTTGCTAATTTACTATGATTAATTTCCTGCATTATTTACACCTCTCTTATAAAATTCAATTATACAATCAATACAAGTTCCGTCTTTGTTTATATCGTGACAATCTAACGGTTCTGTAAGTGGACAGATAGTATCCTCTAAACTGTCGTGTTCTCTTATTCCTATACATAATTGTTTTATTAATTGGTCTTTTTGTTCTACCATATCTAATAAATCAGTTATTCTATTGTTTGCCTCGTATAAATCTGCTTCAAGCCCTCTGGCTACTTCAACATCAACTACTTCTCTGTATTTGTTGTCATATTTATCCCATATCAAAAAATTCTTCATTCTGTTTTTCCTCCTTATATTTCCATTTAAATCCACCTGCAGTTTTTTGTTTACCAATGCAACAAGCTGAAATATTGCAAACTCTTATTCCTAATTGCCTTTCAACATCTCCCATACAATCCCATTCTTTTATAAAATTCTCCTTTAAATCGTATTGAATTACCGCTCTACTTAAACAATGTTCTCCGCCAAATTTTCCAGACCAAAAACCCTTTCTCCCACATTTATAAGCATATTTAACATTATAACTTTGAGTACACCATTCTAAATTATTTGCATTATTATTTAGAGTATTATTATCTTTATGATTTACAACTGGATAATTATTAAAATTAGGAATAAATGTTTCTGCTACTAATCTGTGTATGTATTTTTTCGTTGCCTTTCCATTTTTACATAAATTAATATATTTATAACCCCTATTACTTATATTGGGCTTTAATAACTTTTCTCTTTTAGTTTTATCATAGTTCATTGATTTTATGTTACCTAGATTGCTTATTTGGTACTTTTCTTCATAATTTTTGATATCTTTCCAAATTTCTTGCATCATTTCTTTCATTTTTCTTTCCTTTCTTTATTCCTCTCTCTAGTGCACTAAAACACTTTTCACATAAATCACAATATTTTTTTGAATTGCATAAGTATTTTTGAGAATATATAGTAATTTTATGTTTTACATCTACCACTCTTCCACATCTGTCACATTCATACATACTTCTAAATTTGTTTTTTATATCTACTTTTAATAGCATTGTTACACTTCCTTTATCACTACACTTACACTTGGTATTTCTGCAATTAATTAAGATGTGGAGCATAATCCCCAAAATATTTTAATTCTGCTTCTTTTCTTGCTTTAATTGCATCTTCTATTTTTTCATAGTGTCCTAATCTTATTTCCTTTCCATTTACCATGATTCTAGCTCTAAATTTATTTTTTCCTGCAAAACTTATTCCTAAATATCCCGTTTTATTGTTTTTAGATTTTGTTGTATTTCTTGAATTTTCCAGAATAGTACATATTCTTAAATTTGTTTTTCTATTGTCAAGTTTATTTCTGTTTTTATGGTCTACTATTATATTTGGATTTGATAATTCTAATATATATCTATGTAACTTTGTAACCTTTCCTTTCACATTTGCCACTGGATATCCTGTTTTAGATATGCACCAACAATATCTTTTCACTTTATCAAAATCTTCTGCATCTATTAATATCTGTTCTCCTTTTTTTGTTATAACTTTCACTTCATACTTATTTGTATTTGCTTTCATTAAAACACCTCTTCTATCTCAACATATACATTATCGTTTTCCCCATATTCTTTTTTAATATATAATTCCACAACTTGAGCATCATCTCTATAAGCCAATTTGTTTAAACCATCTAATATTATTTTACTTATGTTGTCTACATCTTTTTTCTTAGTATATCCTTTTTTTTCTTCAATCAATTCTTTTCTTTTTTTATTACTAATACTTTTAGGTGGTTCAAATGTTGCTATTATTTTTACTTCTAATGGTGTTTCTAATGGCTTTTCATTTCTGTATTTTAATAAATAACACTCTCTAACCCAGTTTTCATAATTTACAGTTTGTTGTGGTGTATACGCATATCTTCCATTAAATCTTGGTCTTTGTTTTGCCTGTATTTTCCCTGGTATATTAAATCCTCTCATTTATTTATCCTCCAATAATTCTCTTTTTAAATAATCAACAATCCAATCCATAGCCAACCATTGTAAACTATGTATTCCAAAATCATCGACTTCATCTTTGTCCATTTCTTTTTCAATGTTTTTTATTATTTTTCTTATTTTATCTTTTTCCACAAAATTCTTTTCTACATATTCTTTAGCTATTACTTTATTTTCCATATTTAAACCTCCATAAGTTCATCAATTGTAATTTGACTTTTATCAAATATCTCCTCTAGTATTTCATCACTTATCATTTGTTCTTTTGCTTTATTATAAAAGTCCTTTTTAATTTCAAATCCATAACAACTTCTATTCATTTCTGCACAAGCTCTTAATGTACTTGCACTTCCTGCTACTGGATCAATTACTACATCTCCCTCATCTGTAAATATTTCTATTAATCTTTTTAGTACATTTACAGGCTTTTGAGTAGGGTGTATTTTAGCATATTCATTTTTATTGTCTCTTTTCCATTCAAACCAATTAAATATCATGTGATTTTTTCCATCTTCTCCAATGTTATTGAATTTTGGAAGCTTGTCCCTGTATAAAACTACTGCATATTCTGTAGCTCCTACTATTTTCATATTTGCTTTTAATACTTGACTTGAAAAGTTTTTTATAAACACTAATGGATAACTCTTTACAAGCCCATGCTTTTTAGCTTCATTTACTACCATTGGGATTTGTTCAAATGCACAAAATACTATCATTGCAGGTGCATTACTACTCTTACCTCTTTCTCCACCTTTTTTAGGTTCTTTATTTAAGTATCTAGTACAAAAATCAAAGAAGTTATTTATTTTAAAATCATTATCTGTATCAAAAAAACTCTTTCCTGCTAATTTGCTTTCTCCATTTTTGTTGTCTCCATCAACATACCATTGTGGATTACTTGCATAAGCATTATTTCCTAAATTATATGGAATATCAGCTATTATAAGTTGTGCATGTGGTATTCCATATCTTTTAGCATTTTCAAAATGGTCATTATACAATTCTATTTTTACTTTCTTTTTCATATCTTTATCCTTTCCTGTTTCCACTTAACTTTTTCATTCCATTTACATTTATAAACTCCAACAAAATTAGGATTTTCCTGCCATTTACAATTTTTATCTGTTACAAAATCAGGATTTTCAAAGACGGTTGCAACCGAAGACAACTTTTACAAGGTTCTTCTAATTTTTTATATTTCATTTGCTACCTCCTTTTTTAAAAATCTTCCCTTTTCATCTCTTTTAAGTTTTGTTGTTTTAAAATTTGCTAAATGTCCATTATAAATAACTTTATCATCTCTAAATCCTTTATTATATCTTGAATGCATTAGTTGTGCAGGTATTCCATATTGTTTTTCAAATTCATAAAATGTTTTTGTTTCTCCTAATATTGTAACTTTTTTTGTTTGTCTTGTATTATTTGCCTGTTCTCTCTGCGTAGCCCATCTACAATTATCAGGAGAATATCCTTTGTTGTTATCAATTCTGTCAATAGATAATTCGTCCTTATATCCACTTTTTATAGCCCAATCATAAAAATTCATAAAGTCTTCTTGCCATTTATCACAAACTTTTATTCCTCTTTGTCCATAATCTTTATAAGCCTTGCACTTTGTATTGTTACATCTATTTTTCATATCAATATATACTCTATAAAGTTTTGTTTTTGATAATCCGTGTGTCCTTGGTTTTCCCCATATCTTACTTAAATTTTTTAATTCAGATTCTTTTCTATAACACCCACAACTTTTAACATCTCCACTTGTAAGATACGATGTTATAACTTTCTTTGTATTTCCACAATCACATTGACATAACCATACTTTTTGTCGTTTTTTCTTTTCTCCTGTATCTTTTAATACTAATAATCTTCCAAACCTCTTACCTGTTAAATCTAATCCTTTCATTTCTTTCATCTCCATCTAATCTTTGACATCCGCAAACAATTTTTGCAAACTCCTATAAGTTTTGGATATTTCATTTAATTCCTCCTATTGCATTAATAAATATAAACTCAGGCATATATATTCCTTTTAATAGCAATTGTATAGTTATTGGTAAAGCAATAATTAAAATAATTGTAGAAATTATTAAAAATAACATTCTAAAAAATCCTTCTTCGTACCAACTCCAATACTTGTCTTCTTTTTTTTGTTTAACACCACCTCTAAAAACTACTATACTTATAACCAATAAAACTAACTCTAATATTAGCCATATTGCACAACTTGTTATAAAATAACTTCTATATCTATTCATAAGTTCTTGAATATATGGCATTACATTTTGACTTGTCCAATCTATTGCTATTCCAAATTTTTCTCCTAAATTATCTAAAACTTTTATTATCTCTTCGCTCATCTTTCTTCTCCTTCCTTTGCTTTTTTATATTTATCAAAATCTACTACGTTAGCTCCTACTACTCTCCAGTCTGTGTCTAGTCCATCAACATAAGTTACTTTACATTCTTTACTAAAATCTCCTCTTGCTATTGGTATATCTGTACTTGGCTTTATTCTTTTTATTATTAAATAACTCATATATCCCTCTTTTTTAGCTTGATTTAATATTTTTATTACTTCTGCTTTATTTTTAGCCACTACACATTGTCTTCCATTTTTACTTGTTAAATATACCTTGAAATAATTAGTCATTTGCTACCTCCGACAAGCTATATTTTATAAATCTTACAGGCTCTCCATATCTATTAAGCTTTTGTTCCCATTCTTTCTTGAATGAGTAACCATCTTTTTGTAAGCCATCTATTCTTGCTCCTAATTGCATTATTCCTAAATCTGAATAGGCTTCCCAGCTTGTTATAGATCCATAGTCATTTATATATTTTAAAACTTTTTGTTTTTGATTCATTTGTACTCACTCTCCTTTTTTAAAAATCAGGCATTGAATTTTTTATATCTATTACTTCAATCATAAGTTTACTTATTTTTTCATTTTCTCGACTTTCATAAATTTGTATAGTAAAATTAAGGTCTTGGTCTGCACACATTTCATCAATTAGATCACTTATTTTTTCTCTAACGTCTGTTTCTCCTGTATATGTAATCATTTATTTTCACTCTCCTTTATTTGCATATAAATAGCTTAAATCTCCATAATCTCTTTGTTCAAAAGTACTTTCTTTTTTAGATTTACCTTTTACCTTTTTAAAATTTTGTGTTTCCTCTTGTGCTTCTATTAAAGTTTTTATACCTGATTTGCTCCAATTGTTTAAAATAGCTTTAATATATTTCATATTCCTTGCATTTGCTTCTACAGCTAATTGCATGGAATAAATTATCAGTTCTTTTGGCATTTCTTTAATATAGTCTTCAAGAATTTCTTTTCCATAAGTCGTAATCATTCCTATGTTTTGATTATAAAAATCAATAACTTCGTCAATACAACTGTCAAGTTGTTGATTTTCAGGAATCAGTTGTTGAGGGTTTAAGAAATCAGGAATCAGGTTAAGGGAATCAGCACGGCTAGTATTGTGCAAGTCTGGTGCTAATACAATACTATCTTTAATCTGCTCAATTCTAGGTATTTCACTTGATTTTTCCTTCATGTGTGGATTCTGATGTTTTGAAAAATTTTTTATAAAAATATATTTTTTTCCTTCAAAAGAATATCTTGTTATAAACTCACCATTTAAATCATCTAGCATATCATCTACATTGCAATTATCATATGGTAATATTTCTGCTTTTATTTTGTTAGGCTTATCTTCTAAATAGCCATCTCTGTCTGCTATGCACCATAATCCTATAAATAATAATCTTGTTAATGGTGAAAGTTCTGCTAGTTCATCATTCAAAAAGAATGCAGGTTTTATATTTCTTGCTCTAGCCATTAATAATCACCATCATAGTAATCATTAAGTTCATTCCAAAAATCCGACCAATTTCTACAATAGCAAGCTATTTCATATACAACTTGATAATCATCATCTGTAGTTATCAAATCTCTCAATGCTCTTACTACCCTTCCTTTATTGTAAATTCCGACTCTATTTCTTAAAGTTCCTTCAATATACTTTCTTTTTATTGCAAAAGGATCTATTAAATCTTGCTTTCTTGTATAGCATATTCTAGGAATCATATCAAAAACTTTTGTTACAGATTCTTTCTCTCCATTATAATATTGCTTTATTGAAATTTGTGTTGATTCGTATACTTCTTCAAAACCAAACTTTTTTATCCAATCCTTACAATTATTTCTTCCTGTATCTGAAAAAACATTGTCTGTTGCTTCATCAAGTAAGCTTTCAATTTTATTTACTTGTTCATCATTAAATTTAGATAATTCTTCTTTCCATTTTACTAACAATTCTAATTGCTCTCTTTTTTCGTTTATTTCTTTTAATTGTTCTTGTTGTTTTTTCAATATGTCATTTTCACTTAATTTTTTTGCTCCTTTTCCTCTATTGCAATCTCTGCAAGATGTAACTAAATTTAAAATATCATTTGTTCCTTTGTTTTTCACAGGATTTATATGATCTATTTCAAGTATTACATCAGGTGCCATTCTTCCACAATATTGACAAGTGAAATTATCTCTTTTAAATACTTCAAATCTCAACTTTTTTGATATTGCTTTTCTTTCTGCCATCTTGTTTTCTCCTTTCGTATAATATAAGGGCAACAACTTTAGTCATTACCCTTGATGTCTATTTTTCCATATTCTTTTCTAAATTCATCTTCTGTTTTGTTATAATATTTTATCCAGGCTTCTTTACCTTTTTGTTTTAAATATCTGTTGAATTTATCTCCATTTTTTCCATGTACTCCATTCGTTCCACGATGACTTTCTCGAGTTAAAAATACTATCAGTCCATCTCTTATACTCTTTTGTCTGTATGCTTTTCCAAAGAAAACCTCGTGCCTCTCACAGTATTTTTCTGTTCGTACTGTGCTATACTTTGTGCTTTTTGGCATTATGCAAAAGTCTTTCACATTTTTCGCACCACTTTTTGTCTCTTTCTTCACATTTTTGTTAGGACTTTTTGGATATGGATTAAAACTATTTGATAAATCAGTTACTACATTAAATTTCATATCTAATCGCCTCTATTTTCTTTTTTAAGGCATTTTGTTTGCTGTCTATACTTTCATATGCCTTTTTAAATCTAAATAGTCTTGCACCTAAATCTGCTAATTTTTTACTATCTTCTTTTACAAATTCTTTTGCCATTGCTTCAAAATAGCTCATTGCAGGTGGCTTTTCTTTTTGTGTTTCTTGCCATTGTTTTCTTTGCATATATACTTGTTTATTCTCATTAATTGAGATTTCTGTTTTTAATAGGTCATATTCTTTTTGTAATCTTGCTATCATTTCTCCTATTAAGTAATTCATATTTGCGTATATTTCTATATTCTTTGATATCAAAAAGCCTGTATCTGCATTTTCAACAATCTCTGACTGTAACTTGCTATATGTATCAGCTATTTTTCCACTTTCTGCACTTTGTATTGTAAAAGGGTTAAACATATATAATTTTTCAAAATCCATATTAACCTCCTACTTTAAAGCATCAGGTAATGGTTCTCCACCATTTATTTCTGCACTATCATTGCTTTTAGCATCATCTAATATCATTTGTAATGCTTTCTTTATAACTGGATCTGTTTTTTCATTTGAATATAACCAATCGCAATATTTTGTATCTTTATGTGCTAAATCAATTAAAGATGTTCCTTTATATTTTCCGAAATTTAACTTTATATTTTTAGCCTGTTCAATTGTTAATGTTGCGTTTTGTTCTTGTTGTATAAAATCTTTCATATCTTCTAAGTCTTGCGTAAATACTTCACTTAAACTTGCAACTTGTAATACAGCGTCTATAAAAGCTCTTTTTTTTGCCATTTTAAGTATTGTATTTACTAAACTACATACATCAGTATTATTGATTTTATATCTTACCCTGCCATACTTGTCTGTAATTTCTTCTTGATAACCTATGTAATTTTCAGGAACTACATCGACGTTCATAAATCTATATTTTTTCTCTTTACTATTACAACTTCCTACACCTTGAGCTACTGCTTGTCCATTTCTATATAAAGTACATCTTATGTTGTAGCTGAAAAATTCTTTTTCGTAGTCCTCTGTTGTTTGTAAAAAATCATATTCTGGATTTAAACCAAATAACATACAAATCTTTTCTCCACCTGGTTTTAATAATGTTGGCTTATTTGTTCCTGGTATTTCTCCATAATCTTGACCATTTTTTAAAGTCTTTTGTACTACAGCTTGCATTTGTGCAATTTTATTCATTGTAGTTGCTATATTATCAATTTCTACTGTATCTATAATGCTTAAGGCATTTATTTCATTATTCATTATATTTACCTCCTACTTTATTCTTAAACTAGTATTTTGAGTATTTATATTTACTCCAGGAATTATTTCTCCTGTATCTCTAAAATTATCTGCTATTGCCTTCTTATCAACTTTAGTTGTTATTACCTCTTGTTTATATTCACTTGGTATTTCATCTTCATTAATAACTTCTACTGAAATAGGATTTTTAGCTATTGACAAAGTACCTAGTGTTGTTTCAATCTTTGTTATTCCATTTTGTTCCATACATTCTTTTACATAATTTTTGTATTTTAAAACTCTATTTTCTAAAGTTTTTCTTTGTTCTGAAATTCTTTTTTCCTCATTTTTCATTGCTTCTATAGTAAGTTCCAAATTCTTTGAATAACCAATTATATTTTGGCTTTTTTGTTGCAATAACAAGGTTAATTCCTCTTTAATCTTTGCTTTATCTTCATCTGTTATTTCTTCGTTTGCTATTAATTGTGGAAATGCATTTGTTATCTGATATAAACTAAATTCTTCCATTAAATTACCTCCAATTTATAACTTTTTAATTCAATTTCTTTGTTGATTTTTCTGTTTTCTAATTCATCTATAAATTGTTCTAACATATCAAATTCTTCTTGATTTACTAAATCGCTATCTGCAAAACAATCTATAGCTTTTGATAAATGGTCTATTCCATCTTGTAATATTTCAATTTCTAAATAATTCATGTTTTTAAATTCTCCTTTTGACAAAACTAAAAATTTTTGATATAATAAAAATTGATGTTTTTACGTATATCATTTGAATTAGTCAATGTTCGCTGCATTGTCTAGTTCTTTTTTAATTAGTTTTCTTGCTTCATTCTTGATTACATTCCTTGTCATTCGTTTAAAACTTTCTTGATTGTTCCAACCATCAACTTTATCTAAAGCATCAAAGTAGTCTAGTATGTCATAAAGTAATCTTTCATATTTTCTGTTTTGTAAAGCTCTATAATCTACTTCTTCTCTTAACATTTGATTTTCTTCTTTGAATTGCTTTATAATGTTATGATTTTTACAATTTTCTTCCCCTTGTCTTATTAATGTTCTTATCATTTTATTCCCTCCTTTCTATCCAAAATATCCACATGTACTTATCCAGGCTATCCCACAGGTTGCTATTTTATAAACTAACATTCCTATTGCTAGTCCTGAACTAAAAATTGCAATGTTTCTTAATAACTTGTCCTCATTTAATCTGTATTTCTTCATTTCTTTATCCTCCTAACTTACTAATAATTTTACTGATTCCAGTTTTGTTTTTAATTCTGCATTTTCTTGTAAAAGTTCTTCATATCTTGCTCGTGGTACTGTATCTCCACCTACTTTTATTTTGTATCGACCACCTGCTGTCATTTCATATTCATACTTTCCACTTTTTAGCATATGTATTGCTACTTCTTGTCCTACTTTTTTTCTTCGCATAAATTCGTGTAGGCTTATCCATTCTTCCATCTTTCTCACTCTCCTTTCATTTTGTACAACTTGTTGTACTTAATCTTGAAAAAAAACTTCAGGTACTTTCTTTCCTAATGCTCCTGCTATTTTTTCAAGAGTTATATTAGTAATAACCTCTATAGTCTCATTTTCTAGTCCTGATATTGTTGTTCTTGAAACTCTTGATTTTTCAGATAATTCTTCTTGAGACATACCTATTTCTTCCCTGATTTCTTTTACTCTATTTTTCATTTTTTCACCTCGCTTTGTTCAACTTGTTGTACACAATATATCACTATAATTTTATTTTGTCAAGTATGTTGTACAAAAATTTTTAATTTTTTTTTGACTTTTTGTCCATCTTGTTGTACAATATAGTTATAGCAATTGATTGGAGGTTTTAAAAAATGACTTTAGGAGAATTAATTTTAAATTATAGAAATTCATTTAATCCAAAAATGTCTTTAAGAGCTTTTGCTGAAAAATGTGGATTAAGTCATACATATATATCTGCACTTGAAAAAAATATTGACCCTAGAACAGGTAAACCAATAGCTCCTACTTTAGATACAGTTAAGTTTGTTTCTAAAGGCATGGATATTCCTATTGAAGAAATATTACGAATATTAGATGATGAACAAGAATTTAAAATAAAAGAAGAAGCTCCCAAATATAGTTCCAACCCTGCTATTGTATTAGTCTATGGAACTATTCCTGCTGGAATACCAATGGAAATGATAGAAGATATTATAGATACAGAAGAAATTGATGCTAGTATGCTAAAAGGTGGTAAAGAGTATTTTGGACTTAAAATTAAAGGGCATTCAATGGAGCCTGACTACCTAGATGGAGATACAATTATATTAGAAAAAGTTGACGATTGTGAAAGTGGTCAAGATTGCGTTGTTATGGTTAATGGCAATGATGGTACATTTAAAAAAGTAATAAAAGATGAAGTAAAACAAACTTTAAAATTACAGCCAATCAATACTACTCTTGATGAAAATGGAAACTTCTTATATGAACCTATAACATTTACTAAAGAAGAAATAGAAAAGTTACCTGTAAGAGTTATTGGGAAAGTTGTTGAACTAAGGAGAAAAAAGTAATATGGGATTTTTAAGTAATTTATTTAAAGTAAATAAAAAAGATACTGACCCTTATAAATATTATCCTAAAGATTTAAAAGAACATTGTGAATATAATGACAAATATCAATCGTTATTTAATAGTATATGTTTCTATACAGAACAAATAAATTCTCTATATTCTGATTTTATAAATACAAAAAGTGAAAAATCTTTTAATGAATTATTGCTTTATTGTCAGAAATACATTGAATTATTGCCACAATTAGAAGAAGCACATAAAGAAGACACTCGCATAAACGGGAATGTATATCCAAGTAAATATTGTTTACCATATCATAAATTAGCAATGGCTTATGAAAAAGCCGAATGTTATAATAGTGCAATAAATGTGTGTCAAGAAGCAATCAATTTAGGATATGAAGATGGTACAAAAGGCGGTTTTAGTGCAAGATTAAAAAGACTAAAAGAAAAACAAAATAAAATAATGCATACTTAATACCAAAGATACAATGCTCTAATGAGCATTTAATTTTTATTCATCAAACGAACGGAGGTTTTGTATGGCAAAAAAAACTAACTTTGAAGTAAACGGAAAGCAGTATTATAGAGTAAGAAGAACTGTAGGACATAAGCCTGATGGTACTCCAATAGTGAAATCCTTCTATGGTACAGGAATAAATGAAGCTAACAAAAAAGCAGATGAGTATATAAATGATTTAAAAAGTGGTCTTATAAATGGAAAGCAAGCTACTACACTTAATATCCTTTTTCCAGATTGGTTATTTGGAGTAAAGAAAAATGAAGTAAAAGCTAGTACCTTTGAAAGTTATTACGGAACATATAAAAAATTCATAGAGCCTCTTGATATTTCTAATATACCAATTAAAGAAGTAAAATCATTAAAGCTTCAATCTTGCTATAACGATCTAAAAACGTCAGCAAATAACGTAAAGAAAGTTCATAAAGTATTAAATATGTTTTTTGGATATGCTGAAAAAGAAGGATATATATTAAAGAATCCATGCAACAATATTTCTCTTCCAAAAGACAGAAAGAAAGTTACTGAAATATTAGAGAAAAAACAATCCTTTCAATATTATAGTGAAGATGAAATAAAAAGATTAAAAGAAGTTTTTGAAGGAAATAAATATAAAAATGTAGTTTTATTCGCCCTTGGTACTGGAATGAGGAGAGGTGAGATATTTGGATTACAATGGTCTGACATTGATTTTGATAAAAAAGAGATACACGTTATCCACAATTTATCATCTATTGCGGAAATCTCACAAGATGGAAAGAGAGAATATCATATTCAATTACATACTCCTAAAACTCAAAATTCTGTTAGAATAATTCCAATGAGTAACAATATATATAATTTACTATCTTCTATGGAAAAACGGCTCAAATTTTGTTTTCGCTCCAAATAATGGACATTTTGATTTAAAGTATTTCCAAAAAGTATATGCTAAAAAATTAAAAGAAGCAAACATAGAAAATAAAACATTTCATGATTTAAGACATACATTTGCAACGATGTTATTATCACATGGTGCTAACCTCGTTACAGTAAAAGAATTACTTGGACATAGTTCTATTAAAACTACTGAAATATATCTTGAAGCTTTACCAAAAAGTAAGACAGATATAATAGAAAAAATTGATTATCTTTTAAGCTGAGTGGTTAAAAAGTGGATAAATAAAAATTAGCAAGGAATTTCAAAATCTTTGAAATCCTTGCTATTATTGTACTTGCTATGCTAAGATATCAGAAACAACTCCTGAACCTACTGAAATGCTTTTATCATTTTATATAAAATTATATCTATTTAAAAGTCTTATTTTTATACACTTTTTTGCATTTTTTTATTTGTTCCAACTTTTATTATTCTGTACTAAATGGTTAAAAAATGGTTAATTTTTTATTATTAAAATCTTCTATTCAATATTATTCTTTCCACATTATATTATTATTTTGTGGAAAAGTCAACACAAAAGGCTAACCCCTAAAGGCTAGCCATTTTTATTATCTCGTTAGAATCTCTTGTTTGTGCTATGTACTTCATACTCTCTGATGATAATAATGCATAATCTTTAAGTAGTGAATTATACTCCTCCTCGCTTTTTACTCCTAAAACTTTTATCATGTGTAATGATTTTTCAAAGGCTTCTTTCATATAAATCACTCCTTCCTTTTTTCTTCATTATAGCACATTATTTTTTGCAAAGTCTGTCGAAGTTTGTCGATATAGTAAAATTTCTTTATATTATGGCTTTCGAAAATCGATTTTAAGGCATTTTTATTTTAAAGTAATATAATTTCATAGGCACAAAAAAAGAGG
>Ga0326512_10002593_pt1 | contig 13373 bp, 24 predicted proteins | sample 1_2617_0518_D_FD_203652 | JGI IMG/M metagenome (GOLD analysis project Ga0326512, IMG submission 203652) | Bovine rumen microbial communities from UC Davis, California, United States - 1_2617_0518 | ecosystem: Host-associated > Mammals > Digestive system > Stomach > Rumen | place: USA... | reverse complement strand
GTTCATTACTTAGGTTTAAAGCTGCTGATTGCCCATTAATAGTACAATTTATCATAAATAATAAAAAATTTAATTAATTTTATAATTATCTAAGTTCATAGAACTTCATGTACTAATATATTGAAAATTTTTAAACTTTCAAAATCTTTTTCAAAATTTTTGTAGTTTTTCAATCTTTAGGGTTTTCCAGCAATTAACACAATTTTATCACAACAAATATCTTATCGTGAACAGGAATACATATTTTTACTATATTTTGTAAGTTATTTTTTACAATCCATTTAAAAAATAGTACTCCAGCTAACTTCGAACACATAGCACCTCTATTCTGAATCCTATAATTAATAGACTGTTTCTCAATATCAGATTTTATTCTGAAGAATTGTTTAGTCTCCATTACTTCATCACAATATGGGTCATATTTCTTTAAATAGTTATAATTCTCCCAGAATTCAGGAGCTCCCATATTATGCTGTATTTTACTCCATTTATTATCCCAATCAGGAATATGAGCACGGTGTCCAGTAATAGGATTCATTAGAATATAACCATCACGAACTACAGCTTTACGACAATATGCTTGATATTTGGCAACACCAGAGAAACCTTGCATATAAGAATCATATATTTTCTTAGCTACTTTAGGATCCATTCCATTGTTTTGTACCAAAGTATTATCAGTACCTCCATAATTGATCGCAAACTCTACAGTTTTGGCCTCCTGTCTAAGAGGTTTATATAATCCAGCTATATCTTCAATCTTAGTATCTCTAGGAATTTGATCAGGATATGACATATATGCTACTAGACTATGCATATCACCACATTCTCCAGGATCATAAATATGAAGCATTGCTGCATCATTAGCTACACTAGCAATAATACGAGATTCTTGTGATTGATAATCTTCTGAAATAAATTTATTACCCTTTTCACAAACAAAACAAGCTCTAGTTTCAGCGTCTCTAGGAAGTTGTTGCAAGTTTACAGCAGATTCTCCTCCACCACAACTTAGTCGAGCACTATCAGTTCCTAATTGATGGAAATCAGCATGGATTCTTCCAGTCTTTTGATTAATAGCTTTGAGCCATTTCTCTCCAAATGAATCACATACTTTTTCAGCTTTCTTAAAAGCTACATAAGCATCAGTTAATTCTGGGCAAATATGACGTTGGGCTTTAATAACTTCAGCTGCAACACTTTTCTTCTTTCTTTTCTCCTTCTTATCAAATATTTCAACATTATATCCCATAAATTCAAAGAATGGAATAAGCTGTTTACTACTTGACCAGTTAATAGTACAGAATGGGTCTGTATTAAAACCTAAGAAAAGGTCTCCTTGCAAGTTTTGTTCTACATAAGGAAATGGAAATTCCAATTCCTCACAATAGAGTAATCCAAGTTCATCATTGCCAGAATCTCTGGTATAATATCGTTTAGTTTTTTTTGATGGATCCCATAATTTGATTCCAAACTTCTCAGTTTCTTCAGAATTATGACTCCATTGGGTGTCTACTACATGTTCAGTAGTTACTGTTTTTGTTCTAATATTTCCATTATGTTCATTAAAATACTTTAGAACATAGGAATTTAGTTCTCCAACAGCTTTGTCTAATTTAGCTTTATCTTTAGCCATTTTAGCTTCCCACTTTTTTCTATCGAGCTTAGCTCCACAGAATTCAGTATAAGCTATCACCTTAACAAATTCATTTTCAAGATCACAAGCTTTTTGTAAATGTTCTCTATCAATATCAATTTGTTGAGATTCTTCAATGTCTTCAAGATGTTCTACATCTGTTCCGGCATATTGTACTACTTCAGGTGTTAAACCTACTTTAGTAATCATACCACGAACAGTTTTGTCTAATTCAATGCCTAATCTATTTTTAGCTACTGCTTTTAAAGCTGTTGAGAATTTATAGATAATATCTCCTTCTTTATTAGTAGCTTCTAGATAAGGCCATTTATAGTTGTTATTTTTATACTCATAAGGAGAAATACCTTTATAAAATCCACTCCAACCTAACCATATTAGTTGTTCACGTAACATAGTATCAACAACATGTTGAGGCCAGATATTATAATAATAAAGATATTTTAAATCAAATCCAATATTATGTCCAATAAATGTTCTGTCAGATTCAAATAAATCTTTCATTAAATTTATTGAATAAGATGATTGGTCAAACACAAATTGATTTGTTTTATGACCAAGTTGATAACAAAGAAGAGGTTTGGTATGAACATCCAAACCCATAGTCTCAGTATCAAATTGAATTCTTTTTAATTCCCATAAGTATTCTTTAGCGTCTTTAAAACTAATTTCTTTATAGACATCAGTTTCAAATAGACTCTTCTGATTGCTTATTAAGTATATCATTACTCAAACAGGTCATATCACGTACTATAATTATCTTGGGAGGCCATATTTCTCCAACCTGTCCTTTATTACATCCAAATCCTACATACTTAATATCTGGAAAATAATTAAATAAGTAAGGAGCTACATAAGCAGTACAATTTGGACATTCATAATCTCCCATATATAGCATTACATGACTACCAGGCCAATAATATCCTCTAATAGCAAACATCCAATTATAGCCATATTTCTTAGATAAGAAAGCATGCATATCTGACCAATCAGATTTTGATGATGGTCTACTAATATGTAAATCTTCTCCTTCTAACCAAATAGGAATACGTTTCTCAAGAAATTCTTTCTCTGTCATTGTCTAATACGTAGTTAATTTCATCAATCAAATAATTTGTAGTAAGATCATCGCTTACACGTTCATCTCCAACTAAGTCTGATAAATAATAGTTGTTTTCTAACCATTTCATAAAATCAGAAGCTGAATATTGTTTATTATATTGTTTACAATAATCAACATATTCTAACAACATATCATTTGTTACTTCTAAGACATAGTCAACTGTTTGTATGAACTTCATTTAATTTAGTATTTAAAAATTCAATAAACTTATTTTCCCTAGGCCAAGCTATTTTGCCTGTCCATTTGTGACCCCAAGAATCTATATAATTTATTCCTACCTTAATACCTTTATTAGTATAGGTTTTCTTATATAATTCTAAAAGTTCTTCTGCTGAATAGCCCTTAGCTAAATGTTTTTCAAGGTCAAGAAAATAAGTTAAAAATATCTCATTTAATGTGCATTTAGGTTTCATTATTTTATTTCCATTAGGAAAAATAATTCCTATCTGCCATACAGGTGTAACCTTAGTAGGCTTTCTTACTGTTGCTGATGTAATTTTAGCTTTTGGCATTCTACAAAATATTTTAAAGTATCATTAAAGTTTACTTAGATACTTCATGCAGTTGGTCTTTTATAACGTAAATACTAACTATAGGTTCATCTGATTCATATATTTTTTCATCTGGAAATTTAGCTTTTAATATATCGTAATTCTTAGATATACTATCAATTAAATATCCACAATCATTCTTTGCTACTGTGAAGTAAATCATGACACTTTTTAGATGTTAAATATTCAAACATAAAATTAGCAAAAGCATTTGCAAATTCCTCTGAATTATCTCCCTTATACCAATAACCAAAGCAATGTCCTAATTCATGAAGATATGTTTTAATAAATTCATCTTCAGGCATATTAATTTCATCTTCATCAACACGACAGGCTTTAGCCAAACGTATCTCATGAAATAAATTAGTAAAATCTCCAAGAGCTCCTCCAAGATCCTTCTCAGAACTTTCTACTAAAGATATATTATAAGTAGAACCAGATATAGTAAACTCGTCTGGTATTATAATAGTGTTTTTAGAGTCTTTCCACATCTTTTACTTAATTTTTTAACAGCCTCTTTACGAAGTTGACGAACTCTTTCATCCCCTAATCCCATCTCTTTTGCTATCTCTTTAATAGGTCTTTCAAATTGACCATCTAATCCATAATATTCAGTAATAACCTTATATTCTCTAGGATTTAGAATTTTCAAAGCAGTTGATACAGCATCTCTAGTAAAGGCATCTGAGAACGGTTTAATATCTTCTGTAAGAATATCTTCTACAGTTGATTTACCATCTTCAGTAACTGGAGTATCAATTGATTGACAATATGATTTATTTAATACTACAGCATTATACTGCTTCTGAGTTATATTAGTAAGTTTAATTAACTCTTCATCAGTTGGCTTTCTTTGATATTTACTAACAAAGTCATCGAAAGCTTTTTTTACTTTAGTTATTTTAGAAATATAAGTGATTGGATATCTAATAGTTCTACCTGTATTATAAATAGATTTGATTATTTCTCTTCTAATATACCATACTGCATAACTAATAAAATGATATCCTTTATCAGGGTCATATTTCTCAACACTTTGAATTAATCCTAGATTTCCACTATTTATAAGGTCAACAAGAGGAACACCTTGTCCAACAAATTGTTTAGCACAAGTTACAACAAATCGTAAATTAGAATTAATAAGTTTTTCACGGGCTTTTTTATCTCCAGCTCTCATTTGTCTTGCTAATTCTACTTGTTCCTCGCCTTTATATATTGGATATTTAGAAATGTCTTTAAAATATTTCTGTAGTAACTCACTATTTTCAGTTAAAATATTTTTTTCAGTTGTTATTTCTTTCACTTATCCATATACTTTTAACACTGTTTATTTTAACTATCTTATATTTATTTTCAAATTCATCTCCTAGACTAATCATAGGACCTCCAGAGGGGTCTATAGCTTCTGGTTCTGAAAGATTATCCCCAATATATCTACAGAATTCTAGTACATATTCATGTTTTTTGTCTACTTGTAATTCCCATTCTGTTATATATGGTTCAATTTCTTTTAATTGTTTTTGTACTAATCTTAAATCAGCACCATCTCTATTAAAAAGTTTTATCTTTTTCATTTTTCATTATAATCTTGATAAATAACTGTGTAACAACTTTTATCTTGCGTTATTCCTAATATAATGTTTTCTGGACGAAATCCTTTATAATCAATACTCTCATTTAAGAATTTTTCTAAATTAGATTGTCCAGTACAAATTTCAACTTTTATTTTCATATCTGATTAGTTTCTTTTAAATATTTCCATATTTGATATTTAGTTAAACCTTCCTTATACATACATTCTTGTCGAGATTTATATTCTCTACCTTCATATATACAAGGTTTAGCTTTTTTACCTCTTCCACTGACAGTGTAGTTTTCATCAGTAAATCTTTCAATATTATGGAGTTCTTTCTTTTCTAGAATATCATTAATTATTTTAATGTCTTCTAGACGTTTTTCTTTTAATGGTTTTCGAGAAATTTGTTCAATTTCGTATCCATTATCCTTAATAAATTGAATTAATATAGGCCAATCTTTACGTTTAATAGATTCAAATTTTCCACAATAAACTCCTAAACCATTATCTCCATTAATATCCCAATCAAATAGTTTTGTAAGATTTACTTTAATCACATTATCATCAGTAACATCAACTTCTGTTTCGTAAATTAGACGAGCATAGGCATTTATTAACCTACGCTCATCAATTTCTCTTAGCATTGTCGTATTTATCACTATCTGTATCATTCTTTGGAAGATTTATATAATTACCTCCAATAACAAAATAGTAGCATACTGGAGATTCATATATTATACAATCTTTATATTCTTCAGCAATTATTTCTTCATATTCAGGATCTAAACAATTTAATGTTAACACATTCATTGTTGGAGAAACATTTAAACAATTCCAGTTAACAATCATTTGTTTGAAATAATTGAGAACAGCATTTTTCTTATCCATTTTGTTCATTATTAATCATTCTATATCATCTCTAAATGCTTTAAATGCTGGTTGAAGAGGAATACCATCATCTGAATAATAGAAGAATTTACATTCTCCTATATGTCCATTATACCTCTTTTCAAAGTTATTCCAATACTCCTCTTTTTGTGCTCTATCTCCAAAAGGCTTGGCTTTAAATGTTCTACCATCAGGCATTTCCATTATAAAGACCATATCTTCAGAACCTCTAAGTCCTCCTTCAATTCCAACTACTTTGAAGCAGTCGTCTTTATAAACCTTAATTTTAACCATATCATTGGTTCTACCATTAGGTCTATAAAGTTTATCAGGATCACGTACAACAAGTCCTTCCCAACCTTCTGATACATATTGATTATGAAGTTCAAGCATTTTATCATAACCTGTTACAGGAACTTGTGGAACAAATTGTATACGAAGTTCTCCAGGTTCGAAGTTTCTTTCTGGTTCAAATGTAAAATTATATTGGTCTCTAATATCTTGCATAAATGCAAAACGTTCATCAAATGTAGAATTAACATCTACAACATCATACCAATAGAATTGTAATACATCATAATCTACAGCAGTTTTTTGAGTTCTAGCTATAGAATTAAGTTGCTGAAGAGTCCAACCGTGATGATAACACTCTCCATCCATAATTAATCCAGGATTCTCTTTAAATATTTCAATAAGGTCTTTATGGTCAAGAATTTGATGCATAGCAGCATCGTAGTTCATAGCACCACGAGAAGCTGTATGAAGTTTACCATCGTCTCCCATAAATATAAGGCAACGTAACCCGTCAATCTTTCGCGATGCTAACCATTCTTTATCAAATATTTTAGTATTAGTTACTTTGTCTACTTGTTTAGCAAGCATTGGTTTTGGAACACCATTTTGACCAGTAACTATTTCTCCTAAAATAGCTTCTAATTCTGAAATTTTATATTCATCAGGATCCTTATCTATTTCTCTGTAACCTTTGTCAAGTTTCTCTTTAACTAAGTGTTTAGCTTCAAGCATTACTTGTTCCCAAAGATTGCGAGTTGCTTTTCCTCTTTCTACCATTTTATCTGGTTGAGAAGTTCTCTTACCTCCAAGTTGTCCAGATGTTCTATGAATAATAAAATACCTAGTTTGTGGGTCCTTAGGATTTATTAATTCATAATTAACGATAGCAATTCTTATCTTTCCTTTAGTATCTTTACTAACAAGATACCAAGTTTTTTCGTTAGGAATCATTTCTTGAGGAGAAAACAAATCATTCTGCATTTTTGAAATAGTCTTTTTTATAGGTTATCATATATTTCCATAAATTATCTATTTCATTTACATTATATTCTATTTCAGATTTTCCATTAAACAAATCTCTGTCTACCTTTTGATATATAATTTTCTCCACATCTTCAAATTTCCACCAATTTATTAAATCTATTCCAGATTCAGTAAAATGTGATTCTAAAAATGCATCATACATTCCTTCAACATTTATAAACCAATCCGTTTCAAATAATTCACAGTAACCTCCAGAACCTTTTATAGCATTTTCTAGTCTTTCTATACCTTGAACAAAAGAATTAAATTGGTTTATAAATTTAACAAACTCTTCTTTTGTAATCATTATTTTACTCCACTATGTCCAAAGCCACCATCACCACGCTCGGTTTCATCAAGTATTTCAACAGGAATAAATTCACCTTGCTCGTGACGTGCAATAATCATCTGAGCAATACGCTCACCATCCTCAATAACAAAGTCCTCGTTCGATAGATTGATAAGAATTACACCAATCTCACCACGATAATCGGCATCAATTGTGCCAGGTGTGTTCAGTACGGTGATACCCTTCTTTAATGCCAAACCGCTACGAGGACGTACCTGTGCCTCATAACCTACAGGCAAAGCAATATGCAAACCTGTTGGGATAAGTTTGCGCTCAAGTGGTTTCAGTGTAAGGGGTTCATCTATATTAGCTCTCAAATCCATACCAGCACTCTGAGCAGTAGCATACTGCGGCAAGGGCTGGTGACCTTTGTTTACAATTTTAATTTTCATTCTTTAAATAAGCAATTAATTGATTACAAGCATTTCCTACTTCTGAGTAAAATACTTTAATTATCTTATCATTTTCATCATATAACTCAATAAAAGGATTAAATTTTGCACTCCAAGGTCCTTTAATTCTATAACCTTCTTTACGTCCTTTTAAAGTTCTAGTATTTACATAGTCGATAAAAAAAGGAACTCCTAGATCTATTTTATCTAAGAGCTCCTTATCTTTATTATCATCATAAACAACTATTGCATGCATAAGTTTCAGTATCAAATATAAATGCCTTTCTACAATCTAAACAAGCCCACTTATCAGTAATTAATTCCTTCTTAAGTTGAGTATGTCCAAATACTTGAAAAGTTCCTTCTTCTCCATAAGCTATTATATTATCCAATTTAGAATTTTTTATATCTAAATGTTCAAATAAGTCCGCCCATTCAAATGAACCACTAGGAAATTCTCCTCCTCTATGATATGATATTTCACTTATAAGATTAACTAAATTATCATTATTATGAATATCTTCTACAGGTATATTTTGTATTATTTTAGCAGTATGTAGAATTGATTTAAATTCTAATCCACTATTTTGACAAAACTTTTTAGTCCACCCTTCAGTGAAACCTGCGTGACTAAATATCACATTATTTTCAACAAAGACCAAGTTAAAAAGGTTTAAATTTTGTGAAAAAAACTTATGATACTTTTCCCAATTTCTGTAATCTGTTCGAGTTGCAGCTCGGAATCTAGACCATATATATGAATCGGTATGATTACCTGTTAATAAAATATACTTATTAGGTTCATTTTTCTTTAATGAAATAATATCTTCTAGCATTTTAAGAAGATTTTGAGAGTCATAGAAATCATTACATTCCATATTTTCTGGATGACTTTGTATTTCATCTTCATATGGATCTAAGTAATCTCCTAAAAATATTACTTTATCAACTTGTCCAATATTATTTAGTATCGCTTTTCTCCAAAATTTTCTCCCGTGGACATCTGGGATTATAAGTATATGCATCGTTCATTCTATGTTTAAAATCCTCTAATAAAGGAATTAAATCATCTTCAAGATTACCATTAATACTCCAATTATCTGTTTTAATATTGATAAACTTGGCAACACCATTATCTCTACTTGAAATAATTATTTCTTGTGGTTCAGCTTCCTCACCTTCAGTACAATCTGGATTTTGCCAATATTTACAAGTTATTTCGGCTAACAATACTTGATTATTTTCAGGCCAACCTTCAGTTATTACATCCATTTGTCAATACCTAATATTAATAAATAACATATTCCAATTATAATTAAAATACTAATTAAGAGAGCTAATGGAATCCACAATGGACTAAATACCCACCACCAACTCCAATCAATCTTATCATATATTTTAGCTAAAAAGAAAGCTAAAAATACAATAACATTAAGTACTCCTGTTAATTGTATTGAAACATTTTTATTAGTCTTCTCCATGTTTCCAAAATTTATAAGTTATATTTATACATTCCACTTTTTCATTAGAATGTACTAATTTATAAAGTCTTTGATTAGTAGAAGGTTTATCTAATCCTCCCAATTCTTTAATATAAGGTCCTGTTTTAATATAGTCAAAATTATTAAAAGTAGGCTTTAAGAGTTCTTTTTCTTCAATAATTCCTCCCCAATACCAACCTACTTTTAATCCAAGTTTTTTAACTCGTTCAGCTAGCATACTAACTAGATCAGGCTCACCTCCCATAAATCCCACACAAGTAATTCCATTATTTTCCGCAATTAATCTTTCCAGGCTTCTTTGTGTTAGAGGTTTACCAACATCCTTCCAAAGTTCTGGACTATGACATCCAGGACAATGGAATGGACAGTTAGTTATATTTATACATAAAGTGATTTCATCAGGAAATTCACTAAATGTTATCATTGTATTAAGATATTTCATTAATAACTATTTTTAGTATATAATTTATTTCCAGATTTCGTTTTTTCTAAATATTCTATTAATTCTGGGTCTGTAACTTTTTCCCATTCATCTTCTTCATTCATACTTCTTTAATATATAATTGACAACAACACTTATCTCTTAACCTATAAGATTCACAGGGACAAGTTAAATCACCATCATTATCTGGATGAACACAAGGACATTTACCATCGTTTCTTTCAACTGCTTTAATTATTCCTTTAACAACCTTTTCATTTGGATTTAATTTCCAACCTTTCTTAACCAATATTCTCATTTGCTCCATACACACGTTTCTTCTGTTCAATCTTTCTAGGATTACTAAATGCACTTACAGGTCTTAAATATCCAATAATTCTAGTCCAATAATCTATATTCTTACTACCACACTTTGGACACTCTTGAATTGGAGCATTTACTACATGACCACAATTCTTACATTCACTCATTGGAATATTAAATGTAAAGTAGTTAGTTCCTTGTTCAATAGCAAAGTCTATTAGTTTAAGATATTGTGCTTTTGAAAGGTGTGCGTCGAGGTTTGCGTGTAGTGCTTGACCGCCATCCATATACGGAGCAATCTGCTTACCATGTAAAATAAACTTATCAAGAATAGAAGTGTTGTCCCAAGGATTATAGAAATAACTGTTATAAAGATTTTGATTTTCAGGAACCCAATATCCATCTTTTTTATCGTGTTCATAAAGTTTTACTCCAAGACTTTCTCCAGGAATAGCTTCACTATTAAATAAGAATGGTCTTTTTTTATCGTGAATAGAATGTAATTTATTTTGCTCTTTAATTGTTCCACAAATTAATTGAAGGAATTCAATATATTCTTTGTTATTAGAAACTTTCATTCCTAAAAATTGTGCTGCTTCACAGTAGCCTAATATTCCAATAGTAGAATAAAGCTTCTTCATATAAATATATCCACCATTAGAAGGAGCAAACATTCCTTTATCCTCTAAATCATAAAGCATTGTTTTATATGCAATATGATATTTATATACTCTTTCAAGAATATTAACAAGATATTCTTGTAATTCTTCTTTAATAGTTTCTACTTTAAGATTTATTAAAGGTTCCCCTCTAAATTTACTTTTATATTGTTTACACCAATCCTGAACAATTCTATTAATATTAAGAGTAATTACATTACAAGAACCAGTCATAATACCAGTCAATCCAGTAGTACTACTGAATGTGTTTTCCTGCATTTCATTAAGTACTCTACAACAAGAAGCTAATGCTGATGGGTTATTAGAAAGATAGCAGAAGAAACTTCCACCTTTTGCCCACTCTTCAGCACAAAGTTCTTTATACTCTTTGTCAATAACATCATGGCCATCATGTACCATAGCCATTGTAGTTACAGGGAAAGTTAATGGTTTAATAAGTCTAAGTTCTCTATGAAGTTCCATAAAGATTCTTTGAAGTACATCTATAGCTTCCCATTCAGGTTGAGTTCCATCTGGATAATAAAAGTCTTCAAAGATTGATTTAAAATATGTTTTATCGTAATAAGAAATATTACTAAAAGGACTATTATAACTTCTGTTACCAGCAGGCTGATTTACTCCATAAATAAAATGTTTCATTCCTTTTCTGATAGCCCTTTTAATTGTCATAGGTTTAAGACTATGTTCATTAGTAATTACTACATCTAGTTTTTCATACCACTTAGGACCAAATTCAGCTATTACATAATAATTTAAAGCAATTATATAATCTCCTAAAGCTATAGCACCTTTTGCAGAAGCTGAAAGTAGGAAAGTTAAATTGGTTACCTGTCCACTAAATGACCTAATATCATCAGGTTCAGATGGAGTAACTCCATCAATTTTGCCTACACCTTCTGTCATTAATGGATATAAAGTAGCAGCCATACAATATGGTTTAACTACAGGAGAAGAAGCTTCATCATTAGTATAAATAATCCAATTCTCCAAATCTTCTATATATTGTTTACCTAAATCCTCTCCAGGATTTTGTTCATTAATTTTGTCTTTTAGTCTTTGACGATGAATTCGTCTGTTAGTTACTTTATATACTTCTCCCTCTAGATTTGCCACATTTTTCATTGTAACATTGGCATTATCATCAGTTTCAGAAGAAGTTGAGGCATTATTATTAGAATTAGCATAGTCATCCATATAATCTATACGTCCTCTAATAAATCTGGCTTGTTTATGGTCTAGTCTGTATGCTTGGTAACAATCAGCTATTTCTTGATAATCAAAATTACGTAATGTTTCAATTACTTGGTCTTGAATATCTTCAATAGACATTTCATTCCATACTTTTACTGAATTAACTAATTCATTATATACATCTTCATCTACAGAGTATCCAACAGAATTAAATGCTGCTTTAATAGCGTTTTTAATTTTAGCTGGATTAAATTGTTCTTTTTTACCCGAACGTTTAATAATAAACATTTTTTCTTGCATAAAATATAAAATTAAAAGGTTATAAGAATATTAATATATTCTTAATAACCCTTTAATCAAAATTTAATTATATTGCTTATAAAAAGCAAACTTGTTTAATATCATTCTTTCCCAAGTAATTTTGGATTCTTCATTAAATGGATCCTCTACAACCATTTCATCATAGTCATTTTTGTAGGTTACAACTTCAGCATTAACAAGAATTTGTCCAAATCTTAAGTCAGGATGCTTATCAACTAGTTTAGAAAGTGTTTCTAATATTAATTTATTATACTTTTGCCTTTCCATGTTATATATCAAGAATGTCTTTAAGCAACAAAGTCTTTTCAAATACATTAAATGGATCTTTTTTCATACCATCTGTAATTACTTGAGTAAATGCATTATATACTCGATACATACTAGTATCTCCATCAAAACCTGTATAATATTCACTATCTTCTTTTACAAAAAGTGATTTATAGGCATCAATAGGAGTTGAACAAGCAATTTTTACAGGCTGATATTGGTTGTTAAAACTATAATTAATACAGTTTCTAATCCATCTACCAAGGGATTCATTTACATTCTGTTCAGAACAAACGAATTCAGTTTCTATTAATTTCTTTAACCATACCGAAGTATCATCAGTTTGTTCGATAATTCTATCAAGTGGTTTAAAATCAATAGGACCTTCAGATTCTATATCTTGACAAGACAACAGTTCTGGAGAGAATACACATAAATTAGTACAAGAACGTCTTTCCTGGCCTTTAAAGAATTTGGCTACAGGTTTACGAACATCTAATCCATAAACCATACCAAATACAGGTCTATGAGCATCATCATTAAACTTATATTCATCTGGAAGAACAGCTTCAATAAGAACTCTATTATAAGTTATATCTTCTGTATTAATATCACCTGAAGCTGTATAAGTAATCTGCTTTGGAAGTTGTACCTGAACTCTAATTTCTTTAGTAATCTTTTGAACTCTCTCTAAGAAAGGCTCTACATATGCAGCGGTAGGTAAAAATTCTTTATCTTTAATTCTTGTTGCTCTACCTGCTAACAATTCACTAAGTTTAATTTCCATTAATCGTCGTCGTCTAAGTTATCAATACTA
>Ga0326512_10002592_pt1 | contig 13382 bp, 19 predicted proteins | sample 1_2617_0518_D_FD_203652 | JGI IMG/M metagenome (GOLD analysis project Ga0326512, IMG submission 203652) | Bovine rumen microbial communities from UC Davis, California, United States - 1_2617_0518 | ecosystem: Host-associated > Mammals > Digestive system > Stomach > Rumen | place: USA... | reverse complement strand
TGTTCACAATTCACAAATGTGGATAACTCAGTGGATAGTGTTAATAACTTTGTGAATTACTTTGTGGACAACTCCATGGACTATCTCCGGTCCTCAGAGTAAAATTAGAATCAAATACCATAAATAGGAGGTTTACCAAAAATGGCGAGACCAAAAAACGTGTTACGGGGTACTGCTGCTATGTATCTCATGACCCAGGCTCCGTATTACTTCACAGAGCGGGAGGCCCGGGCGGAGTATGCCAGGCTCAGGAACATAGCTCAGAAGAGGATCCAGAGACTGGAGACTGCAGGTCTTAAGGTTAGAGGACCGAGGAGCTACTATGCTCCTCTTCCTAAGGATGCCTCAGATGTTGAGATCTATAAATCCCTGGCGGATGTCGCTAAGTTCGTATCCATGAAAAGCTCAACTGTCACCGGGCGCAAGGAGCAGCTTAAGAAATTCGTGGAGACCATGCAGGACAGAGGCTACGATTTTATTAACATGAATAATGCAGAGCAATTCGGAGATTTCATGGAGGAGGCGCAAAAGCATGACGAATACAGAGGCTACGGATCCAAAGATGTTGCCGAACTCTTCCATATAGCGAAAACAAAGCACGTGGATCCTATTGAGCTGGCAAAGGATCTGGATCTCTGGATGGGCAACGAAAAGCTCAAGAATATGTCCCGGTCCCGGAATATCATAGGATCTGATGAGCTTAAGGAGCGCCTGGGCCTGTCAAAGATCAAACAGAGACGGATCCGGCAGCATAATAAAGCCGAACGGCTAAGGAGGGAAAACAGACGATGATCTACAATGTTAAGACTCTCCCGTATGACCTGATCCTGCAGTATCCTAAAGAAAAGCGGACTCGTGGGAATCCTGGTTTAAAGAAAGAGAAACAGAGAACATACTTAAGTATAGTATCTGCATTTGACATTGAGACCTCCCGGATAAATGAAGATGAGAGCTTTATGTACATCTGGCAGGCCCAGATAGGACCATATACCGTGACCGGGAGATCCTGGAAAGAGTTTTTCCGGATGCTTAAGAACCTCGCTGCAGGCCTGGATCCGCAGGTCTACATGGTTTTCTATGTGCATAACCTCTCATTCGAGTTTCAATTTCTTCAGGGAAGATATGATTTTAAAGAGGATGATGTATTCTGCCTGGATTCCCGGAAGATCCTTAGATGTGATATGTATGATCATTTTGAGTTCCGCTGCAGTTATATCCATTCAAACATGAGCCTGGCTATGTTCATGGAAAAGATGGGAGTCCCGGAGGAATATCAGAAAACAACTCTTGATTATGATGTGGTCCGGTATCCCTGGACTCCGCTCACCGATGAGGAGATCACTTATTGCGTTAATGATGTCCGGGGCCTGGTAAAAGCGATTGAAATTGAGATGGCCCATGATGGTGACAACCTCTATACTATCCCTCTCACATCCACCGGATATGTCCGGAGAGATGTTAAAAAGGCTATGCGTGAGGTATCTAGGGACTGGATAAAGTCTATGCTGCCGGATGCTGAAATATATGCTATGCTCCGGGAGGCTTTCCGTGGCGGGAATACCCATGCAAACCGATATTACGCAGGCCAGATAATTAGAGATGTGAAGTCCGCCGACCGCTCCTCTTCATATCCGGAGGTCCAGTGCAATTGCCTTTTCCCTGTCTCCCGGTTCCGGGTGATCAGGGGCGAGATCGAACTGGAGTATGTTCTGGATCTTATGATAAGAAGAAAGAAAGCTCTCCTCCTCCGTGTGGCCCTCCATGATGTCAGGCTGTCAGATCCTTACTGGGGCTGCCCTTATCTTACTATAGATAAGAGCCGTCACAAAGTAGGAGAGATCGCTGATAATGGCAGGATACTCCAGGCGGACTATCTGGAGACAACCATAACAGATATCGATCTTCGGATCATCCTGGAGGAATATGATTTCTCCGGCATGGAGATCCTAAGCTGTGCCTATGCTAAATACGGGAGGCTGCCTTATATCCTGGTCCACACGATCGAGAGCTATTACTTATTAAAGACCAGGCTTAAGGGTGTTAAGGCCGAGGAGATCCTGTATACTAAATCTAAGAATAAGCTCAATTCCATCTACGGCATGAGCGCCCAGAATCCGGTAAAAGGGGATATCAAATACCGGAGCGGAGGCTATGTCACGGAGGAATACAATGTCCTGGATAAACTCGCAGAGTATAACCGGAGGGCCTTTTTCCCTTACCAGTGGGGAGTATGGACCACGGCCCACGCCAGAGCGAGACTGGAGGAGGGGATCCGCCTGGTGCATGAGACTCCGGGCGCTGAGTTCATCTATACGGACACGGACTCCGTAAAATATACCGGAGAAGTGGACTGGTCAGATATCAATAATAAAAGAATCGAGGAGTCCACAGAATCCGAGGCCTACGCAGATGATCCCAAAGGGATCCGGCACTATATGGGAGTTTTTGAGGATGACGGATTCTATAGTGAGTTCGCCACTCTGGGAGCGAAAAAGTATGCTTACAGGACTCCGGATAATGAGCTGCACATCACTATAGCAGGTGTGAATAAGAAGTACGGTGCTGCAGAATTAGAGCGCTCCGGAGGCATTAAGGCTTTTCTCTCTCCCGTGGACCCGGAGGATCCAAAACCTTTTAAATTCACAGAGGGAGGAGGGACCATAATCAAATATAATGACCAGGTCCGGAGGTACCATCATAACGGCTTAAAGAAAGTCTTTATCTCTCCCTGCGCTACCATCTCCCCCACAACAAAAACGCTCTCCGTCCGTCCGGAGTACGGAGACCTGATCGCTAATCCGGAGGCGGTTCTGGAATACCTGGAAGATGAAAAAAATATTCGTCAATTTATGGTTGACAAATACGGAGTGACCAACTATAATAGACCATGACGGGAGAAACCGTCAAATATAGCATTGTTGGAGGTCAACAAAATGAAATTTAAGATCGAGAGAAGAGATGGTACTGTCATTTATGCAAATGACATCTGCATCAACGGAGGCTGCCTGCAGACAGTTGCAGTCTGGTCCGGTGGGAAAGCAATAGACAGCATGGATCTGGCTGATATAAATTTCATCTGGGCGCTGTATCCTGACCGTGATATCGCTATCTTTCTATAGGAGGATTCAAATGAAAGTAAGTGATAAGTTAAACATCCCGGAGGGCCTGCACGGGCTCTCCCTGGTAAGGAAAGCAGTGGAGAGTCTAAAATTTCAGATATGGCTTAAGGATATCCCACATCCCGGGAATGTTCCGGAATATGCGGAGCATCATGAGAGCATCCAGGACATTCTTAAGTTTACGGATGAAGTCCTGGAGATCATTGACAGAGAAATCGAAGAACAGGAGAGAGGAGAGCAGGTATGCCGGATTATGAGGACCTGATCCTGGCGAGGCAGGAAGAAAGAGAGATCCTGGAGGATCAGTGCGATTATGACTGTGACTACTGCCCATATAAGAGGGCTGTAGGATATACTGACCGCATCGACAGAGAGCCATATTATACGTGCGGTCTCAGAGAGGAGGAATAAGATGGCAAGAAACGGCATCTACAACCGGGGCATGGTGTCCCGGTCAACAGACAAAATTAAGGTGCGCTGTGAGATCTATGACAGAGCGACTAAAACAGTCACCGAAGAGGAGCGGTCCTTTATCGATGCGGGATCCCTGGAAGATATCCAGGACAACATCCGGCACACACTGGGACCCGGAAAAGCGCTGATCCAGACTGAGGTCCTGGAGACAAAGCAGCTTGTATATGAGATGGCAAAAGAGAGATTTTTTCAATTAGCAGATTGCAGGGAGGTATAATAATGAATCAGGTGTGTTTAATAGGACGGTTAACAGCAGATCCGGAGGGCCGGAGAGCTAAGGACATGGAAGTATGTACTTTTACACTGGCGATAGACAGAGCCGGGAAAGATGCCGGAGCGGATTTTATCCGCTGCGTGGCTTTCGGAAAGACAGCCGAGTTCTGCGAGGACTATTTCCAGAAAGGCGTCCGGGCCGGAGTCACCGGACGGATCCAGACGGGATCTTATGAGGATAAGGACGGGATCACGAGATATACAACGGATATCATCGTGGACAGGCTATACTTTGCGGACGGTATCCGGGATCCGGAAAAGAAAGATGATAATAAGGAGAATAAACGTGATAACAGGAACCGCAGACGTTAAGAAGTTCAACCGTATGCCCAGGGTATGCAGACACTGCGGAAAACCCATAGCACGTCCGGAGGATGCCGAGATGATCCAGGATAAACACCGGGATGTCTGGTATATCCATACCGGGTGCGCTGCCTGGATCCAGGAGGTAAAACGGAGTGGAAAGACTGTACACTGAGGCCGGATATCTGGATATGGGAGAGGTGCTTTCCTCTCCCTATCCTTTTATCATCGTCATAGGAGCGAGAGGCTGCGGAAAGACCTATGGAGCGCTTAAGTATGTCATGGAGACCGGGATCCGGTTTATGTACATGAGGCGGACCAAAACGATCATGGATATCATCACTGACAAGCGCTTTTCCCCGTTTAAAAAGCTAAATGAGGATATGCACAGGGATATACAGCCGGAAGTCTCTAAAGGCTACGGCCTCTATATTGATAAGGATACGGGCCAGACCGTAGGCTATGCTGCAGCGCTTTCCACGATATCTAATTTAAGAGGTTTTGACGGATCAGACATAGAGCTCCTCATATATGACGAGTTCATCCCGGAGCCTACGGAGGTGGTGAGATTCAATGAGTTCAGCGCTTTTGTTAATGCTTACGAGACCATCAACCGAAACCGGGAGTTTAACGGGTCTCAGCCTCTTAAAGCGGTCCTTATGTCAAACAGTGATCTCTTATACTCTTCTATCGTCACAGGCCTGGGTATTGCTGATCACCTGGTAGAGATGCAGGAGGAGGGGATAGAGGTCCTGGAACACTCTCCGGATGTCCTGCTGATCCGCCCGGATAATCCGACTTTCCATGAGGAAAAGGCAAAAACAGCGCTTTACAGGGTGACAGCCGGATCTGAATTTTCTGAGATGGCACTCAACAACCAGTTTACAGTCGAGGACCGCTCCAGGATCCGGGAGATGCCGATAAGGGAGTATAATATCATCTGCTGCTATAAGGACATCTGCATCTATAAGCATAAATCAAACGGCACCTGGTACGTTACCAGGGAGAGATCCGGATCTCCGAAAGAGTACGGCACAACAGATGCAGACCGGAGACGGTACTTAAGGGAACAGATGGCAGTCTGGAAAGCATTTAATAAGCGGAAAGTCTATTTTAAGAATGTAGATGTCCAGTCCGTTTTCCTGGAGATCTACAAATAGGAGGTAAGATGGGAAAATTATGTTTTCTGCTCTTCTGTATGGCTATTTTAATAGCATTATCGGAAAGCGATAGGAGGTAAGATGAATATTTTAGATGAAGAGATTATGATAAAATTTAAAGAAAAGCTCCGGGAGATGGTTCCGGAAGTGATCGAGGATCTGGCAGATGATAGAGATTTTATGTCTATCGCTGATAATATGGTGTATATACTGGTTGGCGTTATAAATGACGAATACCATAAACAGCGCCCCGGAGCACCCACATTGTATTATGAGCTTTGCTGAGGAGATTATTATGGCAGGAATATGGTCGAAAGATGGAACAACATGACACAAATACGTCATTGACAAATTCTTAGGAGAAGTTTAAAATAGGCTCAGGTCATCTACAGCCAAAGAGAGCCTTAACAATGCAAAGGGAGTCAGCAGAAATGTTGACTCTCTTTTCATTTTGTGCTAAATTTTAAGAGGAGGGACTGGGAGAGAGCAGCTCCGGAAGAGTTCCCAGGCGCACGCTCGGCGCACTTCCCTCCGTTTTTATTATAAGGAGAGGAGGGCCGGATATGACATTTCAGGACATAGCAGGTTTAATCGGATCCTATGCTTTTCCTATCGTGATGTGCATCCTGATGTGGTCTACGATCGCCAAAAAGGATGAACAGCACAAAGAAGAGATAGAGACCATGAGAACAGCGATCGATGCAAACACGAATGTATTAAAGGAGCTGATCATTAAACTGGAGGCGAAGCTATGAATCACGCAGACATCTTAAAGAAAGCCTATGAGCTTTTCTCCCGGAGGGATGATATCGCCTATTTCATGGGAGCTAAGGTGGAGGTCCTGACGGATGCCCTCATGGATGATCTCATAAAACAATACTGGGATGTGCATTTTCAGAGATACAGCCAGGAAGAACTTACCAGGATAAAAGACTGGTCCAGAGGTAAGTTAGGAATGGACTGCAGCGGTTTTGTCGGATACTGTGTAGGGGACAAATGGAAATATTCCGGGGCCCTCTGGGAGCACTGTATCAATAAGACATCTGTCCAGGACTGCAAGGCCGGATCCATCCTTTACCGGATCGGTCATGTGGGACTGGATATTGGGTACGGATACCAGATGGATATCCCTATTGAGCTCCAGTCTCTAAGGATCTGTAAGAATACTCTCCCCGGATATACCGGAGGCGGAGAGTGGGAAAAGGCAGACTATAGTCTGTCCTCAAATATATAAGGAGGTAAATTATGGCTGATGAAATCACGGCTGCTACGAGATGGGAAAAGCTGCTTTCTGAGGTCCTGGGTGAGGATTATGCGGTGATCCCGGTTACCAGGATAGAAAAGTTCCTGGCTAACATCCTGGGTGAAGAGTATGATCTGATCCCCGTGACCAGAATTGAAAAGCTACTGGCAAAGATCGCCGAGGAGGGCGGAAGCGGAGGAGGAGATGAAAATCTCATCTTTGCCCTTATCGATTATCAGAACACTTCACCCTGGATGTTAAATAATAACCCGGTGGGAAATGGAACATTAAATCCGATACCTGCCGGAGGTCAGATAGTAATAACTTTCCGGGATACGGTTCCTCTTAATGAATACGGGAATATTATAGGTATTAACAAAGGCAACGCTTCCATATCATCCTGGACTGATGCCACCTGCATACTGCTTTATCTGGGATATAATTCCACCACCGGAGTGCCATCCCTGACAATCAGATCTAAAGCGGTGAATAGCGTATATCCTATTGAAGATATAACAAAAGATCAGGAGCTTGTTATAAAATCAGACGGTATCTATTTTAACGGAGAATTAACCACAGCCGAGATACCGGACGGCTTAATAGCTTATCAAGATAATAACAAGGGACTTACCATAGGCTCATATGAGGGATCACGCAGATTCGGAGGTGTTCTCTCAGTAAGGGTTTTGAAAGGATAAAATATGAAACTCACAAACAAAGACGTTAAGAAACTGAAAGAAAAGGGAGTGGATCCCTCAACCATCCTGGACCTGCTTCTGGAAGATGAGGAGCAGGATCCGGGAACGAAACCGGACCAGACTCCGGAAGAGAAACCGGAACAGAAAACGGAAGAGAAACCGGACCAGAAACCGGACCAGAAAAACGATATGCAGGATCAGATCCTTAAAGCTATCGAAAAGCTGACCGGAGCCGTCCAGACATCAAACTTACTCAATGCCGGATCTGCAGGTCCGGATGTTGATACCACGGAGGCAGCACTCGCCTCCATCATCAATCCTAAAGGAGGTAAATAAACATGGCAAATGCTTTAACGTTCCATCAGTTGGCAACGGTCTTGACTGACATCACGCAGCAGGCAACAGGCCAGAAATCACTCACTCCTACTAATTCATCGGAGTTTGTTACAGTCGCACAGAAAGCGCTTTCAACAGGCTATGATCCGCTGATCAATGCGATTTCCCAGGTACTCTCCCGGACGATCTTCTCAAACCGTCCGTATACGAGAAAATTCCAGGGACTGGAGGCGGACTCTATCCGGTATGGCAATCATGTAAGAAAGCTGCAGGTGGCAGATAAGGCCTGGGAGGAAGATGACCGGGTGAAACTGGTAGACGGTCAGTCTATCGATCAGCAGGTTGTAGATAAACCCAAAGTCCTGCAGACAAACTTTTATGGTGAGGAAGTCTACCAGAAACAGATCACGATCTTCAAAGACCAGCTGGATGTGGCTTTTTCTTCTCCGGAAGAGTTTCAGCGCTTTATCTCTATGGTCATGCAGAATGTCTCTGATATGATCGAACAGGCCCACGAGTCTACAGCGAGAGCGACACTTGCAAACCTGGTAGCCGGAACCATCCAGGGAGGACAGACTTCTCAGATCGTCTATCTTAAGGATGAGTATGCAGCGCAGGCCGGTTTTGGCAGCACTAACTTTAACCCGTTCGATCCTCAGATCTTCCCGGATTTTGCGAGATGGTGTTTTGCCCGGATGCAGACAGCTTCTAAAGCTATGACAGAGCGGACGATCAATTATCATGTGGCACTCACTGATTATGTGATCCCCAGACATACTCCGGTCAATATGCAGAAGTGTTTCTTATATGCTCCCTTATTTGAACAGATCGACGCGAGAGTTGTTTCTACTACGTTCAACACCGAGTACCTGAGACTGTTAGATAAGGAAGATGTGAATTTCTGGCAGTCCTCAAAGACTCCCGGCACGATCGCAACCACACCGGCATACATCAGCGCTGCAGCAGCTCTCACGACCGGAACCGCAGGCACCTATGAGAATGTGGTGGGCGTCCTGATGGATGAGGAGGCAGCCGGTTATACAGTCGTGAACCAGTGGAGCGCTCCGGCGCCGTTCAATGCACGAGGCGGATATACGAATGTATTCTGGCACTTCACCGACCGGTACTGGAATGATTTCACGGAGAACGCTGTTGTCTTTATGTTAGAGAATCCGGAAAACTCCGGAACGTAAGGGAGGATGATATGCAGGCTATCTTTTATACGTTTACTAAGCGGATAAACAGCACTGCAGTCCCGGCCTCCGGTGGTACTTCCTACGATATCATACTAAAAGAGGACTCCGGCCTTTTACAGCCGGAGATCTTCTTAAAGTGGACAGGATCCGGATCTCCCTGCGCTTTTAACTATGTGCATATACCGGACTTTCAGAGATATTACTGGATCTCCAACTGGACATACAGTGAAAGACAGTGGGGAGCTTCATTATCTGTTGATGTCCTGGCATCCTGGAAAACACATATAGGAGCTGCGGAAAAGTATGTATTAAGAGCTTATGCGGAGTTTGATAATACAGTCATCGACAAACAGTATCCTGTACTGGGGATGTCCGGAGGGAGTAATCAGGAGTATAACACCCACTGGGAATCAACAACCAGTGGAGGCGCTATAGTCCTCTCTGTCATGGGTGCCAGTAATTCCTTTATAACGGGAGGATCCGGCTATGTTATGGTATCTCCGGCAGATTTCCAGACGATGATTGACAGTATTTTTGTGGATTCAAGAGATGTCTGGGTGCCTAATACGCTAACAGATATCGGGCCTGCCCTCGCTGCTTTCGGAAGAAATCTGATGATCGCCGTATCGAATCCCTCGCAATTCCTGGGCGCTGCAAAATGGATACCGTTCCGGCCTACTGCAGGAGGATCCGGATCTTTATATCTGGGTCTCATAAATACCGGAGTCACAGTATCTACTCCAGCCTCCCCGGTGTATACATTCACGGATATGATCCCGTACTCTTCACCCGATCCTGGAGACAGTATAATGATGTGGAGATATGTTTATCCTTTCCGGAGAGCTTATCTCACCTATCCGCCTTTCGGGACAATGGAACTGGACACCGCAGTCCTGGCAGGCTGTGATAACATCTATCTGGAGTGTCGGGTAGACATCATATCCGGAGAGGGCACACTGAGGGTGTTTGGTATGATAGGATCTGATCCTGCTTTATCAGTGAAAAAGCTTTTAACCTCCAGATCCGCTCTCGTATGTGTTCCCATATCCATAGGCGGAAGATCCGTGGATGTTAAGGGCATGACAGCGGCAGCCATAGGAGCCACAGTCGCAGCCAGTACCGGAAATGTGTTTTCCCTGGCCGGAGCAGTCGGGTCCGCAGCTGAGGCTATGATCCCTGCAGCAGCCGGAGACATGGGAGGTGGCGGAGGATATGCAGCCTTTAATGAAAAGATCAGACTGCATATTGTAGATTTTAACGCTCCGGAAGAGGACCGGGTAGAGCAGGGCCGTCCGTTATGCAAAGTCCGCCGGATATCAGCTCTCTCCGGCGGTTATGTCCTCTGCCGGGATGGAGACATCGAGGCTCCGTGTACGGATGGAGAGTTAGAGCAGATCTCACAATATTTAACGGGAGGATTTTTCTATGAATAGTGGACCTTACTCTTATGAATTTATCAATAGTTATAACTCCCTGGTCAGTCCCTCCACGGTCCATGTTAAAAATACGGCCCTTGCGCAGTATTTTAAGCGCTATCTCCTGGATGAGGTCTTTTCTGTGTTTGACTGGACCATGCCGGAGACCTGGGCAGAAAACTATTTCCTGACCGTACTCTACTGCATCGGCTATATATCGATCTTTGAAACGGATAAGTTTGGAGTGATCCCTCAGCACTGCGGATTAGGAGGCTATAATGTATTCTATCAGCCGAGATACTGCATTATCAGCAATCCCTTATTTACTAAGTCTTATTCTCCGGTTATCGGAAAAGACTGTGAGGTTTTGAGACTTCAGCCGGACTGGTGCGGTATTTATGATCTCGTGGACTACTACGGGGATATGCTGGCACTCACAGCGGAGACAGCCGGAGTGAATATCCTTAACAGCAAACTGAGCTTTGTTTTCTTCTCTAAGAATAAAGCTGCTGCCGAGTCCTTTAAAAAGCTCTATGATGAGATCGCCTCCGGCAATCCGGCAGCTTTTCCGGATAAGGATCTGTTAGACGATGAGGGGAGACTTACCATGGAGATGTTCAACCAGGATGTCGGACAGAATTTCATAGCAGATAAGCTCCTGGATGTCATGCGCACGATCCGGAATATGTTCTTAACAGACATAGGGATCCCGAACGCAAATACAGACAAAAAGGAAAGACTGATCACGGATGAAGTAAACGCTAATAACTTTGAGACCAGGAGCAAAGCATCACTGTGGCTCAGAGAGCTCAAAAAAGGCTGTTCTAAGGTCCGGGATATGTTTGGCATAGATTTGGACGTCAACTGGGCCAAAGGCCTGCGGGAGGAGGTGAATCCGGATGCTGGCATCGATTCAGGCGATCTATCACTATGACAATTCCATCTTTGATGGTTTACGGGTCCCTCAGCTTTCGGACATCGTTAATGTCCGGGATATGATCGATAATCCTCCGGTCTTAAATAAGGATACGCTGATCGCAAATATCATTTTGACCTGCGCTGAGCTGTCCCTGGTATATCCGGATCCGGATACCATACGGGATGCTGTGAGACTCTGGACTAATGTCAATTTCCAGAAGTGGTGTGAACTCTACTCTACGATGTTATACAAATACAATCCTATCTGGAATAAGGACGGGAGCTACACGGATGAGAGAGTGCTGTCCAGGAAAGACAACGGATCTGCAAACAGTTCCGGATCTTCTAATGTTGACGGCGATCTTAAGCACAATGTTACCGGGTATGATACGAACGCATACAGTCCTAACACCCAGGAAGTGACAAAGAACTCCTCCGGATATTCTTCCCAGGGAGCGACAGAGGACAGCAGAGCGGAGACCGAGAAAACAGTCCACACAGAACAGGGGAACATAGGTGTCACAACCACGCAGGCGATGATCATAGAACAGAGAAACATAGTGGAGTTCAATCTGTACGATTATATCACACAGGATTTTAAAAGGAACTTCTGCGTGATGGTATATTAAGGAGGTATAACATGGGATTGTTTGAACATTTTCCTTATACAAATTTTCATGAGCTCAATCTGTCCTGGCTGCTTCGGGATCTTAAAGCTCTCTCCGGAAAAATGGAGGATCTGGAGAAGTACATCCAGGATCTCAATATCCCGGAGGATGTAAAGGAGATCATGGACCAGTGGTTAAAGGACGGCACTCTGGAGGACATCATCCAGGAAGCCGTAGAGGAGTCCCTGGAGAGAGAATTAGTCCATCCGGAAAAGGTACAGCTCCACGCATTTTTAACGACTGCAGGCCGGGAGACGGGGACGGTATACGGTGACTGCGTACTGATCACCGGATCCGTGAATGGTATCGTGGACCTGGGATGGGATCCATCTATCCCGGTACTGAGGCAAAAACTGCAGGAGTTAGAGGTTAAGAAACTGGATTTTGTTGTGATATCTCATTATCATAATGACCATGTGACGGACAACTTCCCTGCAGCACTGGGGAACCTGATCGGAACCGGTATTGATCTCTCCGGGTGCACATTCTATCTGCCTCACAGAGGCATAGACTGGTCCCTCTTCCAGGGAACCGAGGAAAACTGGAGCGCCAGGGAAAGCGCTGTTAAGGGAGCCATCACAGCCAACGGTCTTACATGGGTGGAGCCGTATAATTTACAGGAAGTACAGCTCACATCCGGTATTAAACTTAGGTTCTCCAACATCGGAGACTATACAGATTATTACAGCTATGAGCTCTCCCAGAATAATGTCCCCATGGGCCACACGATGTACAACTGTTTCAGTATGGTCACAGAGCTCTATGTCTATGACAGAGTGGTCCTGTTTGCCGGAGATATCACCCAGGTTGCGCAGGAAAAGCTCGCAGGCCTGTATAATAACATCGAGGTCTATAAGATCGAACATCATGCACTGGAGACCTACTGCCCAGCATCCTGGATAAACAGTTTCACGCCTCAGTATGTTCTTCTCTGCAATTATTCCGGGTTATACATCGACCAGGCTAATGACCCGGCAAACCTCTTAAGGCCGTGTCTGACAGCAAAACTGAACCAGGGAGCAACTCTGGTACAGTCTCAGCATGATACAGCCCTGGAAGTCAGCTATACCGGGACCGATGTCCTGGAGGGCGCAGGATATAAGGGAGGTGTGGTAGGCCGTGCGGTCCGCCAGATGCTCCATTATAACGATGATCTTAATGACATCCGCTATCCCGGAGCCTACTGTACATATAATGCTAATATGACAGTGACTATCAATAACGTTCCCTATAACTGGGGTGCTTTCAGGCTGGAGGTAGAGGAGCTTGCCGGCGCTAACTCAGTGGGCCGGATCCAGAAACTCTATCCAAACTCTGGTACTTACACCGGATACTGGTTCCGTATCATCACAGCCTCCACAGTAGGAGCCTGGAGATACATCGAGACCAGTGACTTTACAGCACTGCAGCCTACTACTTAATAACAACTGTTCTGCTTTCATATTTCTCCTGAATGGCCCTGTCCCGGTTCTCCGGGCTCCAGGGCCTTTTAACTTGCCGGTAACTTGCTTATCCACATAATTCACATAGTTTTCCACATCTTAATAGTTTAGTGAACGAAAATACAGTTATAGATATT
>Ga0326512_10002588_pt1 | contig 13392 bp, 27 predicted proteins | sample 1_2617_0518_D_FD_203652 | JGI IMG/M metagenome (GOLD analysis project Ga0326512, IMG submission 203652) | Bovine rumen microbial communities from UC Davis, California, United States - 1_2617_0518 | ecosystem: Host-associated > Mammals > Digestive system > Stomach > Rumen | place: USA... | reverse complement strand
AATGCAGGTATGGTATCAATATAGAGGTGATGCACAAAGAGAACATATTATTCCTGATTCTAATTTGATTTATATTTCTTGGACTTCTATGAACTTTGCAAAGAGTTCAAGAGTATCTTATTTGGAAGGATTAACACGTTCTTATAATATGCTAAGACAATTGGAAAATTCACATCTTATCTGGAATATTCAGAATTCTCAGAAACGTATCAAGATTACTGTTCCAGTAGGATCTATGACTGATGCAAAAGCACAGCAGCGTGTATCTGAATTGATTGCAGACTATAATGAAGAAGTAACTATTGATGATGCATCTGGTGAAGTTGTTATTAATGGCGAACCTAAATTCTCATTCTCAAAGACTTATGTATTTGCACAGCGTGAAGGAAATTCAGCAAATATCGAGGAAATTGGAGGAGAAGGATATGATATGAATACAACAGAATCTCTTCAATATTATTGGAGAAAATTCATATTGGAATCATAGGTTCCTGCAAATAGATTTACATTGAATATTTCAGGTCCTCCATCAAATCAATTAACAGTTGATGCAAGTGTAACACGTGAAGAATATGCATTTGCACGTTTTATTCAAAGAATATAGTCTGTATATAAAGAAATATTATTAAAACCATTATGGGTTTAGATATGCTTAAAGCATCCAGAACTTGCACATATTGATTATTTACGTCAATGCTTAGGTATTAAGTATAATGAAGAAAACCTATTTACATTAGCAAAAAGACGTCAGGTAGTAGGTGAAGGTGCAAATACAGTAGGTACATTATATGGAATACATGATGGATAGGATAAACCAATATTTTCTATAGACTGGCTTGTAAAAGAATTTATGGGATTAAGTGACAGTGATATAGAAATTAATCATAAGTATAAAGAAGCAGAAATATTACGACAAATAGAACTTACAAAACTTATTAAGAAACATACAGATGCTGCTAATGCCGCTGCTGCACTTGCCCAAGGATAGAATGGTGGCGGTGACACAGGAGGATTCGGTGGCGGTGATGCTGCAGGATTTGATGCTGAAGGTTTTGGCGATGATTCTGGAGGGTTTGATACTGGCGGTGACACCGGAGGATTTGATACAGGTGGTTTTGATACAGGTGGAGATTCTGGAGGGTTTGATACTGGCGGTGACACAGGAGGATTTGATACAGGTGGAGATATTGGTGGAGAAACACCAGCAGAATAATATATAGATTAAAGGCTTACAATTTATTTGTAAGCCTTTAATTTAATAAATATAAAAATAATTTTATATTTAAATGAATTCATATATAAAACATATTATTGAAGGATTTGATTTCAATTCTGCTAGTAAGTTAAAGAAGTCAATTAATGCACATGATATAATATTTAAATATAGATTAAATGAAATAGTTTAGAAAATACTTAATAATCCAACATTAAGTGATAAAGATAAATCTTTTATTTTAACTTTACCTACAGGAAGTTATTAGACAAATAATAATGAAATAAAATAGTTAACCAAAAAATGTATAAAATTTTTTGGTAATAATTGTAATCTTAATTGGATTGATACTGGCGAAGTTACTGATATGCATGATTTATTTTTAGAAACAGAATTTAATGGAGATGTAAGTAATTGGGATGTAAGTAACGTTACTGATATGAATTAGATGTTTCAAGAATCTAAATTTAATGGTGATATTAGTCAATGGGATGTTTCTAATGTTAATAGTATGCATACAATGTTTGGTGAATCATTGTTTAATGGTGATATTAGTCAATGGGATGTTTCTAATGTTACAGATATGTGCTATCTATTTGGAGAATCCCCATTTAAAGGCGATATATCATAGTGGGATGTTTCTAATGTTACAGATATGAGTTGCATGTTTTTTAAAACAGAATTTAATGGTGATATTAGTCAATGGGATGTTTCTAATGTTACTAATATGAGTGAAATGTTTGGAGAATCAAAGTTTAATAAAAATATATCTGAGTGGGATGTAAGTAACGTTACTGATATGGAGTATATGTTTAGTGATTCAAAGTTTAATAAAAATATATCAAGCTGGAAGATAAATCCAAATTGTGAAACTGAAGATATGTTTTCTAATTGTCCTATTAAAGAAATATATAAGCCATTAAACATGCAAAATGATTTACGAAAATAACAAATTAAATAATTATTATATAAATCCTGGAAGTATTTCCAGGATTTTTTATTTTAATAAATATTTAAATAGTCTTCATGATATATGAAAAAGAAAAAAACATTAAAAGATATAATGGCAGCAAGTAATAAAAAACAGCAAAAAGAAGTGGTTGTTGCATGTGGTTGCGCCCCTTCATTAATGGATGGTACAGAGCATACTTTAAATATTGATGAAAAAGCAGAATTACCAGATGAATTCTCATGGGTAGATAATATGCCACCTGTGAGAAACCAGGGTAATACAACAACATGTGTTTGTCAATCATTGACATGTGTATTGGATTATATGTATAATTCTGAGCATGATACACCGGGTGTATGTAATAATTTCTCTATTGATGAATTATATGCATGTAGAGCTAATAAGCGTGCTCCGGGTATGAGTATTAAAGAAGCATTACATTATTTACGTCATACAGGTTTAAAAGGTTATAAGATTAATGAATATGCAAAAGTTCGTTCTGCACAAGAATTAAAACATGCATTGATTATGTTTGGACCTTGCGTTGCTGGACTTCCATGCTATAATAAGGATCCTCAACATTTCTGGAATGCTGGAGGTCAGTATTTTGGCGGTCATGCAATTACATTTGTAGGATATACAAAAGAAGGATTTATTATAAGAAACTCATGGGGTACTGCATGGGGTAAGAATGGCTATAATGTAATGCCATACCGTGATTATGAAACAAAATGCTTTGAAGCATGGGCAGTATTACTTTAATAAATTTTAATATATGTGTATATGAAAAAGTATAATAAAAATATTAATGAAGAATTTGATTTTGATTCTATTAATAAACAGAAAAAATCAATTAATGTATTTAATATATTAATAAAAGATAAAATAAATGATGTTGTACATAAAATTTTAAATAAAGGTAAATTATCAGAAAAAGATAATGAATTTATTTTATCATTGCCACCTGCTAGTTATGAAACGAATGATGAAGAAATATCAGATTTAATAAAGAAATGTTTAAAAATCTTTGGTAATAAATGTGATCTTAATTGGATAGATACTAGTAATGTAACAACTATGTAGATGTTATTTTTTGATACAGAATTTAATGGTAATATATCTATGTGGAATACCTCTAATGTTACTGATATGAGCGGTATGTTTTGGGAGAATCCAAAATTTAATGGGGATATATCTAGTTGGGATGTCAGTAATGTTGATAATATGTCTTGTATGTTTTTTAATGCAAAAAATTTTAAAAAAGATCTAAGTATGTGGAATGTTAAAGATAGTACAAACTTAGTATAGACATTTACTGGAAGCCCTATTAATAGACAACCTCCATTATGGTATAATAGGGATTATAATAAAAAAGGAAAAAAGAAGAAAATAAATGAAACTTTAACAAATATGAAAAAATAGGATATGTATAAAAAACTTATAGATGATTTAGGAAGATCTATAAGAAAATCTATTAATGAGGCTTTTGATTTTGGATCTGTAAGTACTACAAAAACTGCAGGCGAACGTGTAACTGATCAAGCTAGAAAGGTTGTGTAGGAAGAAAATATTACAAATTTTTTAAATGGATTTCTTAAAGAATTAAATGGTTCTGATAATATTGAAATTGTAAGAGAAACTATGGGTTGGCATGGTCATTCTTCTAAAAATTCTTGGAATAATTTAGATGTTATAGTAATACCTCAGGACCATGTTAATGTAGAAGTACAAATAAATGGTTTTCAAATTGTAAATAAGACATTTGGTTTAGCTTTAAATTTTGCAAAGAAAAACAATATAGTTATTAATAAAATTGTTTTTGAAGAGGTTGCTAATAAGAAACATAATTTCTTCTCTTTCAATATTGCAGATATTTTAACATGGAATGAATATTCTTTACCAGATCAAATTATTTTCAAGAGTAAAGAGGGTGAAGCAAAAGAAGCTATTTGTGTTATACAGCAAGCTATGAATCCTGTAGAATTAACAGATGATAGTTTAGATATTTTAGAATATATTAATGAGCATTTTGTTGATATTATATTCTTAGGATTTGAGGGTGCTTCTCAAACATTTATAAATGAGAATGTTTATCAGTTAGGTATAGATAATCCACAAGCTTATTTGAAATCAAAGAAACTTAAATGTGAAGCAAAAGATTTGCAGCGTGTCGAAGATTTATTAAAGAAAGGTAAGTCTTGTGAATCTATGGCAAAGGCAATTGGTGAAAAGAATATGTCTAAGGCTGGTTCTCGCTTTGTTGCATCATTGAGATTATTAAATTTGCCGGTTCCTCCGTTTGATGATGATGCAGAAGCAGAACAAGAAATAATGCAATATTATTCAGATTTCTTCCAGAGTGTTTCTACTAATAATCCAGAAGTGCAGAAATCATTGAATAAGATAAAGACATTATGCCCTGCATATTTTGCAAAGAAATTCTTAGAGCTTGGCGGTACAATGGAAGATATATTTGCAATGTATGATGCTTCTTATGGAGATGAAGCAAATCCAGATACTATTACAGCTCGTCAACAAAAGATTAATTCATTTAGCAAAGCTACTACAGAAAAGTATGGTCGTTTGAAAGATTTTGTAGTATTCTTGGATTCATTGAATATTCCATATAGTGTAGATCCAATTGATAAGAGAACTACCAGCGGTTGGGGTAGTAAACAAGAATGGCAAGGTGTTACATTGTTTGACGATGATGATCCTAATACTGCACATTTTGCTATTACTTCTTCTGAAGGTATGGTAAGAGGCAATGGTGACAGAGTTGGTAGTTATCGTGTAGATGGTGGTTGGACGAGATATGGATACCGTTCACGTTATAAAGCTGAATATGCATAGAATGGTAACTGGAGAATGGAAGGAGATTTGGAAGTTATTCATATTTCAGATAATCTGAAACCATTCTTAAAAGAAGGTCCAATTAATTTAACACAAGTAAGAAATGCAATAAAGAAATTCTTAAAATCTATAGGTAAATAAGTTTATAGGGATACAATTAAGTATCCCTATAAAATTTATAAATATATTATAAAATCAATTCTAAAGCATTTATTTATGAAATATAATAAAGTACAAAGGTATAGAGGTAAAAACGCGATACGGGCCATTTATGAAGATAATAAGGCTTCTTTAAATAATATATTAACAGAAGAAGAAGTGGGTTTAGATAATATTATTAAAATATTAAAGAATTATATTAGACATGGATTTCCTATGAAGTGGACATCTCATTTTGTTCTTCCTGATGGGAAAGAAATATCTGAGTACTGTGATAATGTCATAGTATATGCATTTGATTATTCAGATTTTAGTGGTAAAGCAAAGATCATGAATAATATACGGTTCTTTTTATTTCTCCGCACAAATAATGAGCCAATGGAATTTTTTATAAATGAGTATAATGGGGGAAATGATTTTGGGTATTATTTTTTAGAATATTCAAATATAGATAATAATCCAGAAAATAATTATGGTACTATTTGTATAAATTTTAGTTATTTTCTTTAGGAATGGGCAAAAACAGATAATTATGGCCAGTTATTTAATCACCTAGAAGAAATAATATTTCATGAAATACGACATTATTATGACCATATAATTGGAGAGTTTTATGTTAATGATGATAATAAAATTATTGATTTAGAACTATGGGGTGAAGAATATTTTGGAGAGATAACACTTGATAAAATCGATGATATAGTAAAATCTGCTGTATATATAATGGATACTTCAGAGTTAAATGCATTTACACAATCATTTTATGTACTTATAAAAAAACTTATTCTTAGTAATCCAGATATAACAAAAGATGAGTTAATAGATTATATATATACAAATGCAGAAAATCAATGGCCATATTACATATATTCTTTGGACTTTGAAACGAGTATATTTAAATCATATCCTTCTTTTATATTTCATATGAAAACAACTATTAGTAATCTGGCAGAAAATTATTGCTATCTGTATGCAAGTACAAAGAATAGGTATAAAATTGTGGAAATAAGGGCTAAAGAATTTAATGATATATTCAATAAAAAATATTTAGATACCGTGAATTCAAATATGAAAACTATAAAAAAGAAGTTTCCTAATGCATTTATAGAATTCATGGAAAGAGAATATCTACCATATATATTTTTAATATTCTAGAGAAACTATAAGATGGCTATTAAAAATATGAATGATATTATCGATTTTTTATTAAATAAATACAGTAATGAAAACAATAAGTAATTGAAAATGAAAGCTAAAGATTTATCATCACAATTATCAGGTTTAATAGGCTCTACTGCTAATGGTGGATTTGGAACTGCTCCATCACCTGGTATGTCACCGGGCGGAATGAGTTATGAGGATTCTATACCGGAAGAGTTATAGGATCCCGAACCTATATTTGAAATGAATTATAAAAGTGAATAGCGTCAGGCTATTAAGAAAGCAAAAGATTCTATAACCATTATTGTTAAAGAAGTTGTTCCAGAATCATTATAGAATTCTGCATTAATAAAGGACAAAATTAATTAGGATGCAGAACAATTAGGAAATCTTTATTATCAATATAAAAAGAAAGAAGTTGTTCATTAGGCATTAATGGAAACTATAGCTCGAGGAGAAACAGAAGCAAAGCGTTTTGATGCTTTTGAAAAAATGTCAAAATCATTAGAAGAACTTGGTGAGAAAATAACAAATATGCAAAATCAATTCAGGAAATATTATATTGATACATACCTTGATATGCAACATAAAGATGAAGAAGATGATTATATTAATTCCGGAGCAAATAAAGCGATAGGTAATGGGGCAGGAAATCCTCGAATAATGGATTCATCAGAAGTTGGAACGCAAAATAATGAAAGTAATATTATTAGCGGAACTGATGAAGTTACCAAGATGCTTGCAGAAAAGAAAAGAAAAGCATTAATGGCAAAATATTATGAAGAAAAAAATAAGAGTGAATCAGAAGAATGATTCACTCTTTTACATATAATTTACCTTCACCTTTATTAATGAGTCTATTGCCATAATTATCTATTACCTATAATTCTATATTATTAACACCTAAATATTCAGTATTAATAGCAAGGATATTATTAATTGATCGCAATATTACTGAATCTTTATATGTATTAATATATCCTTCATTATTATCAGCATCATCTATAATAGAGGTTGACCACTTCCATTTATATTGTTGGATTTCTAAGAATGTTGTATTTGTTACATCAGGTTCGACTATTATATGTCTTCCTTTATTAACAGTTATAGGAAAATCTTCATATTTATATAAATCCTCATTTTCAAATAAATCTATATTAAACCATAAATTTTCTATATCATGAAAATCAAAATCATAAACATAACCACTAAATGTATTATCTATATAATCTCCCATAAATAAACGCTATGGATTATATTTTAATTTTGTCTTTTGTGTTCTATAACCTTTATATCCTACATTAACAGAATACTCAGTAGCATCTCCAACAACCTTTACTGCATAATGTACAGATTTTTCATATGGATAACTTATATATGCTTTTATATTTGGCTATTCCATTAAGAATGTATCAACAATACCATTAAGCATTACACATGACATACCATTATCCACATATGTTTCTAATACTCTATAAGAAACCTCATTACTAATTGTTCCAATTTTTTCATTATCAATAGATTCATATATAGGCTATTTAGTATATGTTAATTTTATAACATCTCCAACATTAAATAATATATTTCCTCTAAAATTAATTTTTAGTAATGATGTATTCTCTTCATAATCATTAATAACTTTTTCGGGATTAATTAGATATTTGGAAATATTTATTACATATGCTGTAAATTTGCCTTTTGCCATTTTTATCTAATATGGAGATAGTTTATTATATAATTCTTTATCATGAATAATAAGATATGAATCATCTTGATAATTAATATCAGTTTCTGATTTCTATCTATATGAAGCATATACTGTATATGGTCCAATTATAGCAATATCTTTATGTGTAATATTATCATATATAATAATATTAATAATACTACCTTCATTGAAAACATTCATCCTATCAGGGTTTTCATCAAGCATATACAAATATGTATAGTTTTCAATACTTGTGCATTTTGTACAAATTTCTGATAAATTACTTATTATTAAATAATCATTATTTTTAGGTGTATCAATAGCATATGTTATATTATCATATAATATAGTATTATTTTCAAAATCATGCTATATATCATATATACGATAAGATATTGGAGTTTTTGGCTCACTATACATAGATGTTAATATATTTCTATCTTCACTTTCTAATAATAAGCCATTGCGATTATAATGATAAAAATCAAATGTATTATTACTATTTTCTTGATTTGCTATAATATTATATCCTATAGGTTTAGTGATTAAATTTAAACTACTCAAACCTTTATTTACAAATATATGATTATACTTATCAAAAACTGTTACCTAAACATCATAATTTCCTAAGTGATTTACTGCTACATTTACTGTATTATTAAATGTATAAGATTGTTCATATAATCTTGTTAATATATTATATAAAACCCTCTTATCTCCACATAATTTATGGTAAGATGTGAATAATAAAATATCATTTTTAAATGCTTGATTATTTTTATATGCTGTATAATCATTTATAGCTTCTTCATTATCACTATCTTTTAATATATTTAAACTATTTAATAATTTAGTATTTAATGCACTTGGTGATATTTGTGGAGCACCGTTATTTATTATCTATGATGCAATTTCTCCTATAATATTTAAATTAACATCTGAATGAACAATAGATACAGGTAATGTTACATATTCATATTTAATGTTTATTTCTTGTTCTCCTGTATTAATATTATCATTAAAATTTATAGTGGCAATATGTTCTATATCAGTAGAACTATGTTCATCTTTTATAATATAGCCACTAAATATTATTCTACCTTTTACTATTTCTAATATATATTCATCAGTGTTATTAATATTATATAATGTTTTTTCTTCTTCTGTAAGGTCTTCTAATAATAACGGATTGAATACAAAATTTTTAAATATAAACATTGGTAAATTCCACTTATTCTATGATGTATATTTTAAAAACATTGTATTGATATTTATATTATTCGGTGATGTACGAATATTAGGATTCTTACATATTGATATGTATTTTTTACTACGTAAAACATGGGCTGCTGTAGCTTTGCTACCTATATTACTTAATTCATAATAAGTATCACCTGTATTTTGATCAATAGTTTCTCTTATCATCCATTGGATATTATCATTCCATTTACCAAAACATCGTCTAATATTACCTACTTCTATTTCTATAGTAATATTATATCCATGATTAAATATAACAGTATTTATATTATCATCATTTATAATATTTGATGCTGTATTTTTTAATATATCAATTTCACCATCAGCAATATATGCATTCATGTCTATAGAATATGTAAATTCATTTAACGTGCCTGCTTCTGGTTTTACTTCTAATTTAAAACCGTATTCATTACCTAATATAGGTGCTTCAAAACTATTACTTAACTTTAATATAGAAACATCTATATTTTCTAGTTGATCATCTACTAATGAAATATCTTTAAAATCAAAATCTTCAATAACAACATTCTAATAATCATCAAAAGTTATTGTTTTATATTCATTTAATGAACATCCTAATGTTGCTTCTGAAAAAGAAAACGGTGTTAACTGTTTTATGTTTGGCGTATATATTCCCTATGATTGAAAATCTTGAATACTGTGTTCAGTAACATATGTTTGATTTTTAAATCTATGTATATAAATACCTTCACCTGTTATTTCTTGTATATATGCATTAACACCAATTATATGTTTTTCCAACCAATCTTTAACAGAATTTAATTTAGCTAATACTACCTCAGTAGAATAAGTAAAAATAGGTTCTGTTGTAGGAATATCATATATATCAAAATATGTAGATTCTTCTAATGCTCCATCACGTATAACTTTATATGTATTATACGTATTAACAGAATTTTTTGTTGTTTGCCCGGTATTTTCTATTAATCCTGTTAATGTATTTTTTTGCATAAGATATAAAGTTTGCTAATCTTCATTATCTTCTGCAATTTTGTTTATATGATAAATCATTGTAAGTTTATTCAACTTATTATAACGTTCAAAATCTTCCAATGAAATACCATAATTATCTAAGGTATTCTTAATATAGTTTCCATCTGTATCAATACATTGGACTGCTACATCTCTTTCCTAATCATTAGAATCTTGAATACGATACCATTCTTTAAAAATTATATCATTATAACCTAAGAATTTTATTGCATTCTTTAATGCTTTATATGTACCAACATATGGGAATATTTGATCATAACTTAAGAATAATTCTTTTGATTTATTATTAATAAGTGTATAATCAGTAGATTCTTCCTCATAATCAGCTTCTGCAAAAATATTAGGATAATGTTTTGGATCAGGAATACCAAAGTTTGTTAATAATGTTCTAAAACGTTCATCTTCTCCTTCTACTTCAGTCTTTACAATAATTGCGCCAAAGAAGAAAGTATGATGTGGCTCATGCTTGGTACGGATATACATACCTATAAAGTTCTAGTATGCACCTTCTTCATCTGCTTGGAAGCAGAAATTTATTACAATAGGTTCTACTGTACTTGCAGTATTATCACATAAATCATAAGATTCCTCATCCTTATATTTTATCTCATAATTATCAGATTCAAATATTTTTATTTCTGAATCATCTGCTGGTAAAAAAGTAATAACAGAATGCTCAGCAGATGGATCTAAATATGCTGAATGATAATTATTTCCAGTCTTTTGTAATATTAATAATGCATTTGCTGCTATAAATCCTGTAGATACTTTATCTTGAGTATAAGAAATTTGATAATGTACAAATGGATATAATGTTGATAAATTATCAATTTTAGACAAATAAAGATAATATAATACAGGTATATCTGTTGGTTCTTTTTCATCATTTAATACATACTATAAACCAATACTATTAATACTTAATAATTCATAATATTCATCATTTATATTACTTATTTCTGATGCAACATCACCAGAAGTAGCATTTTCTCCTTTAGATACAATATGATTATTTGAATTCAAAGTAAAACTATTCTAATCAAAAATATAATTTACATTTGTTGTATACTTATATGCCTTACCATTTACAATAATTGTTAATTCAATATCATTATTGATATTAAAGAATATTTCTTTAATATATGAATTTACTGTTTTTTCTGTATAATCTCTTAATATATCTTTATAATCTTCATCTATGAAAATACCACCGTTATTTATGAATCCTGTAACAATAGTTGTATAATCTATCACAGGAATATCTTCTCCATCATTGTATTTAATATCTGCCAAAAAATATCCATTAATAGTATCTTGAAAATACTTTGATACTTTATCACATGGCAATAACTTCCATTGAATTGCATAATCTTTTTCAGAATGCAATTCTTGTCCATTATCATTGAAGAATTTCAAGTTTGTTAAATTTAATATAGTATTCATAAATTAATTTATCAATTTGGAATTTTTTGGTAATGCAATAGCATAATGAAGTTTAATCTATTTAACTTCATTAACTAAACGTTCTACAAGACGCTCTATTTGTCTCATAGGAATATCATTAAGCTTATTTGCAAACATTTCTGTTGACACTACTTTATTTAAAAGATTATGCTCATAATGATAACCAAGATTTGTATAGTTATCAAATATATGGTCTTGCTCTTCATGAAATGATGCAACATTTTTTAATTTTGGCATGTATTTTATGATAAGATTTATTATATTTATGTATGAAAAAAGTTGAATGTGTTTTTTACATTCAACTTTATTTATTATTGTGTTACCACAATACCTAAACATCGTTTTTGATTTATTACTATATCTATAAGTGCATAATCTGAATGATTGTAATGATCCTAACCAAATTTTACATCAACACTTACTGTATATTTAGTAGAATCATAAGAAATACGTGTAAGTACGGCATTATTAACAAGTTCCCGGATTTCTGATTGATTATAACTAAGATTAAACAAATATTGATTTAAATTTAATCCAAAATTAATATCTCCTAAAACTTCTCCTGGTCTTGTGCCTAATACCATACGAATCTATTGCAATATTTTTACAATTTCATCATTTGTATCTAATTGCAATTTATAGTTTCTATCACTTGTTAATATAGTATATATTTCTTTTATCATGTCAAAGCTGTATAATTTTCTAATGTTCTTCTTCTATTAGCTGAGTAACCTGTTATAATAAGATTATATGCAGAATTGTAATCTTTTGATTGCTGTGCAGAATATTCAACACCTTCAGGAGAAGTAAATCCACCACGTATTAATGGCAATATATCACGAATAGTTTTTTGACGGCCGTTATTATCGATATAATTTCTTGTAAGCATTATATCACCATAATCATCTAATCCATAATAGCCATTTTCTCCATAAACTGTTTGATTATTTACATCAGCATCAAATGAAACTTTAACAGAGTCTATACCTGTTACATTATTTTCAAAGATAGAAATAATATCAGATAATGGAAGCATATCTTTTCTTGAGAAATTAAGTAAGTAATCTGATAATGCTTTCAAACCAGAAGTATAAACATCCTGCTCATCTACCCCTTCCCATACTTTTGCATATACATTAATAGCAAATCTTGCAATTTTTGGTTCAAGAATTCTATTTTCTACTGTTATAATACGTTGACCTGATGCATTAATAAGATTAATAATATTAATTTGTTCATCTTCTGTTAATGTAAATAAAGATTCATCACAACTAAAATAATTCTATGCAGAAGAAATACGTTTTGTAATATCAGGAATTAAGAAAATAAAAATAGTATTGTCTCTATAACTATTTGTTTCTAATTTTTGATATGCATAATTTTTTATTTTTTCTGCATTTTGTACTGCTGCTAATGCATCAGTTGTTTCTTCTGCGGTATCGCCATATTGTGATAACATATCATTATAGATTTCTAATAAATCTTGATAGTTTTTATTTGCTTGATCATATGCAAGTTGTAACATAGAAACACCTGATTGTAATGATGAACCTTGTATAATTTCTACATCAGAGAACATATTCATTCTCTTGAAGAAATAACGGT
>Ga0326512_10002587_pt1 | contig 13392 bp, 11 predicted proteins | sample 1_2617_0518_D_FD_203652 | JGI IMG/M metagenome (GOLD analysis project Ga0326512, IMG submission 203652) | Bovine rumen microbial communities from UC Davis, California, United States - 1_2617_0518 | ecosystem: Host-associated > Mammals > Digestive system > Stomach > Rumen | place: USA... | reverse complement strand
GCAATCAACAAAAACTTCACAAGTGCTATGAGAACAGATATCAAGAAGGCTAATGCTGCGATCGAAGGCAATGCTGCAGACAAAGATCAGGCTGTACGTCTTGCTATCAAAAAGATCGACAAGGCTGTTGCTAAGGGTATCCTCAAGAAGAATACAGCTGCAAGAAAGAAATCTTCTCTTGCCCGCAAGCTCAATGCCGGTGCATAATTCGCTTAAATTACTATATAATGAAAAGCAGGATCTTTTCCTGCTTTTTGTTTTTTTCAAGCTTTATAAGTTTCTGCTATACATCAGCTGCGGAAATATTTTATAAAATGATTGACTTTTTTGATAAAAAGATATATAATATACCCAAGGTGTTCTCAGTGGGAGGTTTTACCTCTGCTGTCGGTTTTTCTGACAGAACGGATCTGATACTTGTGCCGATAAATTAACCAAAAGGAGGTTTTACTTTATGAGTAAATCACTGTTTACAGTTCTTATTTCCGTTATAGGAGGTGTCGTTGCCGTTACTGCTGCGGTGACTGCGTTTCTCATCTTCAAGGAAAAGCAGAGGAGAGACGAGGAAGAACTCGAACATTATCTTGACAGCTCGATTCAATAATTTCACATTTACATTTCGCAGATAAAACAGCCGATCGTTCCGGCTGTTTTTTTGCTGAATATTCAGAAAAAACTTTCAGAAACAGATTATAATTATAATTAACTGTAGATTTTTTATTAAATATATGATAAAATGATTATTCAGGGCTATGTTTAAGCTATGCCCCTAACAGATAATTACAGGGAGGAATATAATGGTCAATATAAGCTCTTTGCAAAAAGTGAAAAAGAACTATTGTCTCCAGACTTTTCTGTGGGCATTCGGACTTTCATTTTTGTTCTTTTTGCCGTGGATAATATTCAATAAAGGATATTTTTTCTTTTACGGAGATTTTAATGTACAGCAGATACCTTTCTATCAGATGATACATGACAGCGTCCGCAATGGAAACGCCGGTTGGAGCTATACAACGGATCTTGGCGCAAACATAATAGGCTCATACAGCTTTTATATGTTCGGAAGTCCGTTCTTCTGGCTTACAATGCTGTTCCCGAGCGAGGCAGTACCATATCTTATGGCGCCGATGCTCATGCTCAAATTCGGACTTGCAGCCATGTGCGCTTATCTCTTTTTAAGACGTTATGTAAAGGAACAGCGCTTTGCAATGTTCGGCGCACTTTTATATGCTTTTTCCGGATTCGGCATATATAATATCTTCTTTAACCATTTCCATGAAGCAATGATAACCTTTCCCCTGATGCTTGCAGCATTTGATCTGTTTATCTATGACAAGCGCAAGGGATTTGTTGCGGCATCCGTATTCATCGCCGCTGCTGTAAACTATTATTTCTTTATCGGTCAGGCAGTATTCATCTTCATATACTGGTGCTTCCGCATGGCTACAAAAAGCTACAGGATGAAGATAGTTGATTTTGTTCGTCTTGTGTTTGAAATAATGGTGGGCTTCCTGACATCGGGAATAATCATGGTACCCGCAATTATTTCAGTAATGCAGAACTCACGTCTGAATAACTTCCCGCATGGCTGGGGCGCAATAGTATTCAGCAATGAACAGAGATATCTGCATATCCTCGAAACCTTCTTCTTCCCGCCTGATATGCCTGCATATGCTAATTTCACACCCGATTCGAATGCAAAATGGGCAAGCGTTGCAGGATGGCTTCCGCTTTTCAGTATGGTCGGAGTATTTGCATTCTATTCTCTTAAAACCAATAAGTGGCTTAAAAAGTTCATACCTATCCTGTTCATCATTGCGGTCGTTCCAATATTCAACAGCATATTCCAGATAATGAATTTCTCATATTACGCAAGATGGTACTATATGCTGACAATGATGCTTGTGCTTGCCACGATCATGTGCCTTGACAGAAGGGATACAGATTACAGACCCGCTTTGCTGAAAACATTTCTTATCACATTTATTATCTGCGCTCTTGTCGGATTCATACCCGAGGACGCATGGGATGACAAGTCAAGCAATCATGAGCTTGGTCTTGAAAAATACAGTGACAGGTTCTGGGTATGGTGTGCTATAGCATTCGTCGGACTTGCAGCTCTTGCATTGCTGCTGACATTCAGAAAAAAGAAAAAGCTGTTTATAAGGGCAACGGCTATATGCCTTTCGGTACTTATAGTCGGTTATTCTACGGTGCTTATAGGCGTCGGCGTTACAAATGCAAGCTACAAATATGACCGTATCCACGATGTAGTAATGAATACAAAGGGTAAGTTCAATAAGATCCTGCCTGATATCACAAACGTCCGTTCCGATTTCTATGAGGACATGGATAACGTCGGAATGTACTGGCAGATACCCACTATACAGGCATTCCACAGTGTTGTACCGGGTTCTTTGATGGATTTCAATAATTCTGTCGGAGTTGAAAGAAACGTTGCCTCACGTCCCGAGACAGATGTTTACGGCATAAGGAGCCTTCTTTCGGTCAAATATCTGTTCGACTACACAAAGGACAACGACCATTTCAAGAAATCACCTTCAAATAATGAAATGCCCGGCTGGAAATGGAAGCTCAAGAAATACAAATATGATGTATTCGAGAACCAGTATTACATCCCCTACGGATTCACATATGATGAATACATAACAGAGGATGAATATTACGATGTAACTGAATCCGACAGACATCTGCTTCTTCTGAAAGCTATCGTTCTGCCGAAGGATCAGGTCAAGAATTACAAGGGCATTTTAAAGCATAAAACTTATACTTCCGATTATGATTACACGGAAACTCAGTATTTCAAAGACTGCAATGAAAGAAAAAAGCTGACCTGTACGGATATGAAATTCGAGAACAACAGATTCTCGGCAAAATTCAAGGCTGATAAGATGGATCGTCTTGTATTTTTCAGTGTACCGTTTGAAACAGGCTGGACAGCTACCGTAAACGGAGAACCCGTCTCAGCAGTCAGGGCAAATATCGGATTTATGGCTGTAAGAGTACCCGGAAACCAGACCTCGGAGATAGTATTCACCTATAATACTCCGGGACTTGTTACAGGTATGTTTGTCACCGGATCCGGCATTGTTCTTTTCATTGTCTACATGATAATGTGGAACGAACCCGCAAAAAAGAGAAAGAGCATTTACAGATGCTATCAGGAGGATGACGAGGAAACAGGGAGAGAAGACCTCTTTGCTGATGATTTCAAGGAAAAAAAGTCCGGGAACGGATCAGAGTCCTCCGAAGCCGCAGTCACTGAAACCGAGGTCAGTGAAGCCGAGGTCAATGAAACGACTGAAACAAAAGATGAGAGTCAATCTGACCCGCCCGTACAAACGGAGGACAAAACTGTTGATGAAGCGGAGAAGAAAGAGGAAAGCACCCCTGACAGCAAGGAATAATTACGGGCTGCAAATCAACTTCAACTAATAATCAAACAAAAAAACCTGAACGGACTGTTACATGATAAAAAGTGTAACAGTCCGTTTTCCTGTGTTATCCGCTAAGTCCTGTTACAGCTACATAAACATCGGATATCCTGTACCATGTTGCAAAATCCACTGTTCCGCTTTGCGGCATATTGAATATCTGCTGGAACGTCCTTACGGATCCCGCTGTCTTAGGGCCGTAAATGCCGTCAACAGAAATCTTTGGTATCAGCGGGAAATTATCTGCTATCCTGTTGAGCTGCCTTTGTATAACACGGACATTCTGACCCCGTGACCCTCTTGATATCGTCCCGCTGAATGAAACAGGTATGCCTTCCACCTTGTCCGCCGCCCTGAGCGAAATATCCCTGCCGTAATAATTCCGCAGAATACTCAGAGCTGAAAGTCCACTGTCCGCAAGCTCCTTTGACCCCCACTGACTGAGCCAACCGCTTCGCTTTACACGGATACCGTCACAGTACTGTGCAAAAAGCGGCTGATCCATGCCCTGACGCACGATATACAGGTTGAATATCTCATCAACGATCTCTGATATCTCCGAGAAAATATTCCTTCCGTAAACAAATGACTGGTCAAAGGCTGTAGAGCTTGTTATGGTGAAATTATATCCCTTTCCCCTGTACCATTCTGTATATACACGATTGAGCGTAAATGAAATAATGGCAATAATATTTGCCCTCAGCGCTTCCTTCGGCCAGGTGGCAAAGATCTCCGAGCTGGCAACATTCTTTATATAATCCGAAAAGCCGATATAATAATTCTTTGCGCTGCTGTCAGTCGGTACACCGTCATGAACTATTATCGTTTCGGGGACAACAGGCTGAGGCAGAACAACGGAACCCGTTGGAGGCGGTACGGGCTTTACCTCATTTTCGGGTATCTTTTCCGCTGTTTCTCCCAAAATCGACGGGGCAGGAATATTTATATCACTGCTTTGTCCCGGAAGGATAACGGATAAAAGCGCAGATGTATCACTGTATATCTGTATCCCTGTCACCTCAGTCATATCCCCGCTGTCACTGACCGCTGTAAGATCACACAGACTGTACGGTCTGTCCGGCGATTCATTTCCCGCCCCCGGAGGAGTAAGGGATATTTCCTCGGGCGGCGCAGGAATTGTTATTTCAGGGAGCTTTCCTTCCCTGTCCGTTGTACCCGCATATATGATATCACCCACACTGTTTCTTATGCTTACGGCTGTACCAGGCGACGGTCTGCCGCTTGTCGGTGAAAAAACCGAAACTCTCAGTGTTCCGCTGTTCATAAAAAGCCTCCTTAGATCATGCTCTGTTGATAAGATATTCAAACGTGCCGTAAAGATCAAGCTTCCCATAGCCCCATTTGTCATTGGGGTAATAAAGATTGCTGTCACGGACTGCACCGCCGATAAACAGGTTCTTTATTACCTCGCCGTTCATATTAGGCATATTGCCGTTGAGTATCCCCCATTCCAGCATAAGCGCCGCCGCACCTGCCGTGACTGCTGCCGAAACGCTCGTACCTGTCATCGTGCCGACGCCCTCCGGATATATCCCGCCGACCTGTACCCCCGGCGCTGCAAAATCAGGCGCAGGCTTTCCTATCCTTGTAGGTCCCCATGAGGATTCAATGAACAGACTGCCGTCAAAGCTGTTATAAGCGCCCGTAACAATGGTTTTAAACGCAGTTGCGGGAAATACTATGGTATATTCGGAAACAGGCCGTATAAATTCCACCGATCTGTCTACCTGCCCGCTTATCGGCAGCCATGCCTGATAATCACCGCTTACTATATTATCACCGAACAATGTTATTTCCCATATCCCCTCGGTAGCGTCCTCAAGACCTACCCAGATGGAATTGTTCCCGCTTTGTGAATAGCGCAGCATTATCTTTGTCTTTTCAAGGATAAGCTTTTCCTTATATTCCTGACCTGCACGAAAGGGCTTTCTTGCCATTATCTCACCGGAAGGAGAAGTCACGCTGACCGATATTTTATCAAATGCAGGAGTAAAAATTATCGTGCCGAAGGAAACCCCCTGCCGCCCGACTTTAATATTTATCCTGTCGCTGCCGCCCTTTGAAACATTGCCCGCCGTATGATGCCTTGCATTAGCCTCATTGCCGCCCGCACATACAAAAGCACAGCCCGCCCTTTCCGATACAAATGAAATGTAATCCTCAAAAAGGGTATTCCCGTCATGCGCCGCAGTATTGCTCCCCATGCCTATCATTATTACAACAGGCATATTGAAACGCTTTGTACTGTCAAGGATATACTTTACACCCAGAAGAAAATCCGTGCTTTCGTAAAGATCAGGATTATCTGACGGCAGAAGAAAACGGCGGATATAATAATCCCTTGCCCGCCTCAGCTTTACGGCTATGATATTGGCCCTCGGAGCCGCACCTATATACTGATCTCCCGTATTTCCCGCCGCTACCGACGCCATAAAGGTACCGTGACCGTTTTCGTCAACGCTTCCGATAACAGAAAGCGGAGATGGTGAAAGTATAGCCTCATTGATATCCTCTTCACTGTAGGTCGAGCCGAAATATATGCCCTCTTCCCTCTTTCCGTCGACAGTCTGATCCCACAGTCCCATTATTTTTGTTGTGCCGTCCTCAAACTGAAAGGCTTTGTTCGCATAGTCTATGCCCGTATCAATAAGCCCGATAATGACACCCTGACCGCTGAGATCAAGAAAGGGCTGTCCGAGAACACGGGTTATCCCCGCCGCCTCATTGCTTGCGGCATCCACGGGCGACATTATCTTTGGCATAAACGTAAGCATATCCGAACCAAGCTCTCTGTAGATATCCTCAATATACCTTTCGTCCGTATATGCAACTATATAATCATTTGCAAATTTAGTCCCTAAATAAATATACGGACGCTGTGCGGCATATTTAAGGAACCTGTCTGACGCTATCGCCTGAAAATCAACGGTTGTCGGCAGGCTTACAAATTCTTCAAGCTCCAACTATATCACTCCATATCCAATAACTGTATCGGGATAGATCACGCCGTCTGACCTGCGGGCAAGAAGATGGATTTCCGCTTTGAGCTTTTCCCCGTAAAGAAACGGCGAATTGCCGCAGACTATGCCCCACTCCATAAGCTGAGCCGCAATTCCCGTTACCAGCGGCGATGCAAAGCTTGTACCCGTAACACTGCTTATCCCACCGTAAAGCGACGGCGCAGATACATTGACGCCTGGCGCCGCAATATCAGGTCTTATGCAGTAGGGATATCCCCCTCCCCTGCCTGAAAACGCCGCCGCTGAGCCTGTCCTGCGGTCATAGCCTGCCGTTCTTATGACATTTTCCGCTGTTGACGGTATTGTCATGGTAAGTTCATCTGACGGCTCTGTAAAAAACGTCCCTGTGCCCGCCTGTTCGACTGTCGGAAGCCAGATATCAAAATGACCGTTTACGATATTCTGTGCCCTCAGCACCAATGTCCATAAGCCGGACGGTATCTGAGAATACAAGGGGCTTATATCATAGAAAATCTCCTGAAATATGCTTCTTCTTGTCGGCTGACCGTAAAACGCCTTTATCGAAAGACCGTCAATGACAGATTCAGCTCTGTTTGTAAAGCTGTTTACGATACCTGTGCTTTTCCCATCGGGAAGAATAAGCTCTGCGCTGAATTCATCGGTATAATCCTTCCAAAGCGAAAGATAAAGACTGCTTATATTTCCCGCTGTAAAAAAATCAATATCAAGTGTCTCACCGTCAGAAAGCCTGCCGCTGTAATGATGACCTGCGCCGCCCTCATTGCCTGTCGGGATCATGACAGAAGTTCTCCCGAGACGGCTGACATCCGTTATATAGCGTTCAAAAAGCGAATCCCCGCGATGTGACCCCTCGTTCATCCCATAGCTTATATTGACGGCAAGAGGCTTTCCCAATTCCTGAGCCTTTCTGATAATATAATACAAGCCCCGCATAAGCTGTACAGTTGTAGAGGCTTCTCCGCTTCCACGGATAGTTTTCACAGCTATGATATCCGCACCGAAAGCCCTGCCCATCGTTGTCCCTGCGGCAATGCCCGCCACAGCCGTTCCATGTCCCGATATATCCGTCGGCGGTATTACAGAAAATGGTTCGGGAGACATTAATGCATAATTTATCATTTTGTCTGTATATTCCGTTCCGGAAATGAAACCCTGCGGCGGGTCGCCGTCATAAGTCTGATCCCATAGTGAAAGTATCCTTGTCCTTCCCCCGCTGTCAAGGAATTCAGGATTTGTATAGTCAATTCCCGTATCGACAATGCCGACCAATACGCCCCGTCCGCTGTACCCCGAAAAGCGGAACTCAGGCGACAGCGGACAATCGTTTTCTGACGGCAGTTCATTGACATATACATCCCTCGGAAGCTCGATATCTATAACGGAAGGGATACCGTACAAAGCCCCGACATCCTCTTCATCAGCATAAATGACCGCATAACCGACGCCGAGATCCTCAGCCATGAATTCTCCCGCCTGAGCAAGCTGAACAAGAAGCTGAGCATATTCACCGCCGTATTTTACAATAATTTCGATATTATCACCCTTTTTCAGCCATATTCTCATATGAATACAGAATAACACCGTCCGTTCCCGCTTTACGGCAAATGCCTATCTGATCTGTAATATTGGTATCCTTGAGGAGCCAGGTTCCCCCATCTGCGTCCGTTCCCTCCTTATAAAGCGCAAGACTTACATAAAGCCTGATATCTTTTGCCGTAACAATTGACTGCCACTGCTTCAAAGACTTTTCAAAGGGCAGAGTCGGGTGCTTTTCGCTTACATATATCTGCGGTGAGATATAATCGGCATAACCCGGTATCCTTCCCCATGTACGGATATCGGCGGCTATTTTTTCGTTATTGTCGATATTGCACTGGGGCGAAATGCCGAAAACACATTCACTGCGCTCATAATGGACTGCGCTGTACAAGGAGCTTATAAGAGAATTTATATTGCCCTTACGCCAGTTCTCCTGAGAAAGATAGGTAAGCCCCGCCGCCTCACAATACAAATCATATTCATGCTTATCGCAATCCATGTCATCCTCAGGGTAGAAATAATCATCTATAACTATCCCGTCAATATCATAATTCCTTACAAGCTCCCGCACACCGTCCGCAATAAGCTTTCTGACCGCCGGATATGCAGGGTTATAATAAAGTACATCCCCACTGCGGAAAGTCCAGCGGTCGTTTTCGCTGTCGTCATCATTCTGCCATTTCACACAGGGGTTATCATCCGACAATTCTTCCGGTATATTTTTAAGGCTTATACGAAGGGGATTTATCCATGCATGAAGATGTATACCCTTCTGCTTAGCCACAGCGGCGGCAAGAGAAAGGAAATCATAGCCCGGGTATTTTCCCTGTACACCGCTCAGAACATGGGAGGACGGGAATATACGGCTTTTATACAGTGCATCTCCGAAGGGTCTGACATGGAGGAAGGCGGTATCTGCGCCCGAGCTTTTTATGCCTTCAAATATTTCATCAAGTCTTTGTCCGGCGGCATTTTCACTTCTGTCTGTACCCTTCATATCAAGGCTCATATACGGAATCCAGACGCCCTTTACAAAGCTTCTGTCGTTCTTTTTCACCTCATCCGGAAAGCTGACCGCAACAGTATGCTTTTTATCTGACGGCTTGATATCCGGCGAATTTACAGCATCCTGACCATCCCCCGGCTTTATCTGAATTACGGCAATACTCAATGCAAGCACTGCCACAGAAACGACAAGGGAAAGAAATCTTTTTCTGCCAAACATTTTCATACTATCACCCTGACAAATAATTTGATCGAACCTATATTACTTTTCACTGACATAAAACAAAGGCAAACTGCGAACTACATTTTAAATCAAGTTATTGAAGCGGGAGAGGTAGAAGAGGTCTATACATAAAGTTCTCTATATAGTATTTTTTATATAGAGTGTCACGACTGTCACACTTTTTAGTTTACGTCTGTTCTTCTTTCGGCTTGTTATAACTATACGCTGGTGCACTCTATGGGTAAAAGAGGGAAACCAAAAGGGGCTTGTCTCGCCTGCCGGCTCGGTCGGCGCTTCTCAGCCTTCGGCTGAGAGGTGTCCACCGGACACCCGCGCCCTTTAGTTTTCCCCCTTTTGAAATCCCCTTTCCTTAACCCCCGTCAAGTCTGCGCTGCGGTACGCCTGCGGCGTGTCCTCGCTTACTTTTGTAGCGGCTTGCGGCTTATTCTTGTGATCCCAAAGATAACAGCAATAGAGCAAATACATAGTAACATTGTAATGTACATTGAACATTGTACATTGAACATTGAACATTTAGTATCTCACGCGGGCAAGAAAGCAACCCTTTACCAGACAGAGCGAAACGTAGTGTAGCGAACCCCGCGTTATGGGTCCAGCGTCACGCTGGGCGTCACGCTGGCGCTGGTTGATTTTTGGGGAGGGGTGTTGTATAATATTATATAGAGTGATATTGTAAATTATGAATGGCGGTGCATTAATGAGAACTCTTGTCGTAGGTAAAAATGACGGGGATCAGAGACTTGATAAATTTCTTACAAAGAAATTCAAAACTATGCCTAAATCCCTTATGTATAAATATATCAGAAAAAAATGCATAAAAGTTAACGGTAAAAAATGTGATATCGATACAAGACTTAGTGAAGGCGATGTGCTTACCTTCTTTATCAAGGACGAGTTTTTTGAACCGTCTGCGGAAAGCTATGACTTCATGAAAGCTCCCGTAAAGCTCGATATCATCTATGAGGACAAACAGATAATCCTGCTTAACAAAAAACCGGGGCTTATCGTTCATCCCGATGAAAATTACCACTTTGACAGCCTTATAGCCCGTGTACAGCACTATCTTTACGATAAGGGCGAATATGACCCTAAGGACGAAAATTCCTTCGCTCCTGCCCTTGTAAACAGGATCGACAGGAATACAGGCGGTATCGTTATCGCCGCAAAAACTGCCGAGGCGCTTAGAGTGCTTAACCAGAAACTCAGAGACAGAGAACTGCATAAATTCTATCTCTGTGCCGCTGTGGGGAAATTCAGGGAAAAAGAGGCTCTGCTTACAGCTTACCTTGAAAAAAATGAGAAACAGAACAGAGTCTATATCTCACCGAAGTCAACTCCGGATTCCAAAACCATTAAAACAAAATATAAAGTGCTTGCAGAAAAAAACGGTCTTTCCCTGCTTGAAGTCGATCTGCTGACGGGCAGGACTCATCAGATAAGGGCGCATATGGCTTATATCGGTCATCCCCTTGTCGGTGACGGAAAATACGGCAAAAATGAGGTAAACCGTAAATATGGTCAGAAATGGCAGGCTCTCTATTCCTATAAGCTTGTTTTCGATTTTACAACCGACGGCGGTGCTCTTGAATATCTTAACGGCAGGACTTTTACCGCCCCGGAGGTTTGGTTCGTGAAGGAATGGTTTTAACAGCCATTTAAAAATATAAACAATTTCAGGAGGTATTATTACTATGGTCGAATTACTCTTTGATGAACTTGCAAAGCTTGATCAGGTCGAGGCAATTGCCCTCGGCGGGTCACGTTCGGGTGAAAACTTTGACAAAAAATCAGACTATGACGTTTATCTTTATGTTACAGCTCCGGTAAGCGAGGATGTACGCCGAAATATCCTCAGCAAATACTGCAAATACATGGAGATAGGCAACCATTACTGGGAATATGAGGACAACTGCGTTCTTAATGACGGGATAGATATTGATATCCTTTATCGTGATCTCGATTCATTCTGTGAGGATGTTTCATCAGTCGTTGAAAAATATGAACCTCATAACGGCTATACCACCTGTATGTGGCACAATCTTCTGACCTGTAAGATAATTGCCGATAAAAGCGGCAGACTTGCAAAGGCAAAGGAACGCTTTTCTGTCCCCTATCCAGATAAGCTCAGGGATAATATCATTAAAAGAAACTTTGATCTCCTTTCAGCCGCTATGCCTGCGTACAGTCTGCAAATTGCTAAGGCGGCAGGCAGGGGCGACAGGGTAAGCATCGTACATAGGACAGCCGCTTTTCTTGAATCGTATTTTGATATCATTTTTGCCCTGAACAGGCTTACTCATCCGGGAGAAAAACGTCTTGTTCAGCTTTGTAAAAAGAACTGTACTATCCTTCCCGATAATTTTGAAGAAAACCTCAACAGGCTTTTTGACGATATGCTGACGGATACGGAAAAGCTTAATCAGGATGTCAATGCTGTCGTTGAAACGCTGAAAGCAATTCTTCCCAAGGACTGAAATAACATTAATATAATATTGAACAAAGGAGTGTGAATGTCATGTCAACACCGCATAATAATGCTAAAAAAGAGGATATTGCAAAAACCGTACTTATGCCCGGTGACCCGCTGAGAGCAAAGTATATTGCCGAAAAGTTTCTTGATAATGCAAGGCTTGTCAATGAAGTGAGGGGAATGTATGCTTTTACCGGCGAATACAAGGGTAAAACCGTGACCGTTATGGCAAGCGGTATGGGTATGCCCTCGATGGGGATATATTCATATGAGCTGTTCAGCTTTTACGATGTTGAAAACATTATCCGTATCGGTACTGCGGGAGCTATAAGCGAAAATGTAAAGCTGAGGGATGTTGTGCTCGGCATTGCAAGCTGTACGAATTCAAGCTATGCCGACAGCTTTGGTCTTTCGTGCCGTCCTGTAGCCGCGGCGTCATACAAGCTTTTACGGCTTGCGGACGACTGTGCAAAGGCTCTGGGGATAGATGTTCATGTCGGCACTCTGCTTTGCACCGATACATTCTATGATGATTCCTCACCGCTTGCAGACTGGAGGAAGATGGGCGTTTCAGGCGTGGAAATGGAAAGCGCCGCACTTTATTACAATGCCGCAAGAACGGGAAAAAGTGCCCTTTGTATCTGCACGATATCAGATTGTCCGCTGACGGGTGAAGCCTGTACTGCCGAGGAAAGGCAGAATACATTTGATGATATGGTAAAAATAGCGCTTGATACGGCATTTGCTGTAGATTAAGAGTATCAGGCAGTTATTTCTGCTGATAAAAACCCGCTGCACAGAAAACCACCCCGCCAAGCGAAAGCCTTACGGGGTGAAAAAAATAATTATTCCCATTTTGTTCTTACATCATATTTCGGTATGTTTTCATCTTTGGTTATGAACAATAAGTTTTCTGTTTTTGCCTGACAGACAAGAAGCCGGTCGAATGGATCGCCATGAATCTTCGGAAGATCCTTCAACAATTCAAGATGTTCAGCCTTTATCTGTAAAAGACGGATGCCTCTTTGAAAACATGCATCCATCATCTCTGTAACGGTACAATATAGCGGAAGCTTCCCGATACTGTTTTTTATGGCTATTTCCCAAAAAGATGCTATGCTCACAAATACATCTGTATCATTTTCGATCAGTTCACGAATACCGGACGGCAGTTTTTCATCATCACCGAGGAACCATAGCAAAGTATGTGTATCAAGTAATATCATTCCATATACTCCTTAAAATCATCAAGCGGCTCATCAAAATCACTGGGAACAATAATTTTGCCTTTCAATGCTCCTGCCTTACGGTAAAACGGTGTTCCGTCCTCACGGTAGCCAATGGGCTTCGGTTTGTTCTTCATTTCAAGGAATTTAGCAAAATTGATTACCTCCGCTATTTGTTCATCAGAAAGATAATAGTCTTTTTTAAGTATTTCAGCCAATACCATAAGCACATCCCCTTTCTTATTTTATTATATCATACCAAAATTAATTCAGTCAAGCGCATTTTGCACAGAAAAACACCCCGCCAAGCCGGAGCCTTACGGGGTGGGTGAATATGATTACATATAGCGAGCTTTTGCAGACTATTCAGGTGATCGTCACCATCGCTGGCTTTATTGTAACTGCAATAAAGGTAAACCACGATATAAAA
>Ga0326512_10002586_pt1 | contig 13397 bp, 34 predicted proteins | sample 1_2617_0518_D_FD_203652 | JGI IMG/M metagenome (GOLD analysis project Ga0326512, IMG submission 203652) | Bovine rumen microbial communities from UC Davis, California, United States - 1_2617_0518 | ecosystem: Host-associated > Mammals > Digestive system > Stomach > Rumen | place: USA... | reverse complement strand
TAGCCATCTTTTAGACAGCTAACACAAGCATCTATTATATCTTAATCAGTTAAATGCAATTCATGTTTAGCAATTTCAAACTCCTGTTCATTACCCATATGTTTGCCTAAATCATCAGAAATTTTAATTACATCTTCCCAAGGGTCTTTATTAGACATACGGCATTTAGAAAGCTTCATAACAATATTAGCAGGCTGATAGTCTTCAATACCTGGGTCACAAGTTAGATTTGTACCAATACCAGCACTAACTTTAATACGTCCATCAAAATATTCATGAATTTCTTTATACTTCTCAAAATCTAAGGCATTTGAGAATACTATAAGTTTACTTTTTGGATCAATACCTACTTCTCTAAGACGTTTAATGACCATATTACCAATTTTAAATTCATCACCTGAATCTTGTCTAAAACCACTAAACAAAAGTAATTGTTTCAAAGGCATAGTACGTAAACTAGATTTAGTTGTATAAGTATCAAGTAAGAAAGTTCCCAGATTGCCATCATATACTTTAATCCACACTTCTCCAGCCATGTAATTTGCTCTCTTAAAACCAAATACACCAGCATGGAACATTACCCATTCATGTGGAAAAGTACCAGAAGGTACCATATCATATTTCATAGCAAAATGTACATTAGAAGTACCTGCACAAGTAGTACTATAATATTTTAATTCACGAATGATAGTATCTTGTACATAGTAACTGAAACGACGACGTGTTCCAAATTCAGCAAAAGGAAGATTGTACTTATTAGCGTAACGAATTTTATTATCAATAATACGCTTAACATCATCCGTGTGTATCTTACCATTATAATCTAATACTTTATTACGTACTTCAGCATAAGTAGCTAATATTGCAATTTCATATAAAGTTACTTTACACATATAATCAGTAACTTCACATTGGAAAACACCATTTTCATCAAGACTACATTTAATCTTTTCAGGATCAAATCTAAAAGATTTAAGCCATTCCCAATAAATATGAGGAATATAAGGAATATGTTCAATACACCATGCACATTCATCGTCTCGTAATTGAAGATTTTGAAGTTTAGCAAACTCATAATTTATTTGTTCAAGAAACTCTGGATGTTCATTCCAATTTTCTTTATTTCTATCATTAAATTTAAATGTACCTTCAGCTAATGGATATTGTGAAAAATATGCATAACTAGTTGAAAACTTATATAAATCCGTGTCTAATATTGATACTATCATGATAATTCGTATGTTTTAATTTTATTTTCTTTCATAAATTTAGTTAACTTTTCTCCACCATCTATAGATGCAGTTCCATTAACATATACTGATATATTCTTAAATTCTTTCATTAAATCTTTAAGAGAATTAAGAACACAAACATCTCCTGCAAGACCACAAATTACAATTTCATCTTCAGGATCTAGATTTAATCCATCATACATTACTTCTCCAGTAGATGCTATATGAGTTGGATTAGCAAATGCAGAATATTCATCTTTATCTACTTCTGTACCTTTAAAAATTGGATAAATAAATGAATAAGCTTGTTCATTTGCTTCTAAATAATTAGCCAAAGTTGTGTAAATTTGAGCTCCACGAGTTCCTTCTACACAATGTTCAGCCCATTCACCACCTTGTTCTTTAAATGAACAATGATTTTTAGGATGCCAATCTCTAGTAACTACAATACCATTAAAAGACTTATCCTTTCGTAATAGTTTAAATACTTTACGAAGAGCATGCTCACCACCTTCTACAGGTAAAGCACCTCTTTCTACAAAATCCCATTGAGGGTCAACAATTATTAAGACTTTCATTCTTCTTATTTAAAAAGTTATGACTAAATAAAAATTTTCTTGCTTCTCCTTTAAGAGCATCTAAAGAACGATTATTTTCAAAACGATAATCAAAATGTTCATAATTATCTAATTCCGTTTCACTAGGATGATTACCTGCACCTGCACCAATACGGTCAATACGTACTAATAAACCTCCTGCTTTACGTATAGCTTCTGCTTCATTACGATAACGAACATCTGGTATCATAGTAAGTCCTGTTTCATAATTTGGTAATTTTTGCATAGTTATTCTTACCCAAAAGTCTGGTTCAAATTCTCGCATTTTAGTGCCAAAATATTGAAGAAACTCTCGATAAGTATGATTAGGAAACATTGCTATTTTTGAAGCTTTAAAATCTTGATTATAAAGTTTATCTACATTAATACCAAGAGTGGCAGCTGCACCTTCTTTTAAAGTCTCAGCAAAAGCTACTTTCCTAACAAAAGTAGCTCCCCATTCTTTAGCAATATCAATAGCAAAATCAGCAAATGTATCTTTGCCCGCTTTTGCTTTTCCACATACTCCTATTAACATTATAAAATTATTTTTTATTGAATAAATTAATTTTATCTATTATTGTATTAATACAATATATACTATATATACTTAGTATACAAAGACCTACAATATTCTTATCATTATGTACTATAGCACACCAAGCTATTATTACAATAGCTATAATTAATATTATAGAAATATATTTAAACATAAAAATGAATATATAATAAATCCTAGTAAAATAAAACTTAAAATAATAACTATTACTGTTAGTAATTTAGTAAAAATTATTCGCATTATATATAAGATGAAACTAAATTAATTTAATTTAAATGAATTTTAGAATTTTCTACATATTCATATGTCTTTTTAAATATATCTGGTTTACATGGGTAAAATTCACCATTAACACCTTTAATAATAAAATCACCACAAGAAGCTTGTACAGTACCTTCAAGAGTTGATACATCACAACCTTTTTTATCAAAATTATAAGCATTACCTTTACTAAATTCTTCTACTTCATCCCAATTATTTTCTGTTAATTGAATTGCCTGAATTTCTACAGGTACTTTACGATATGTTTGTACTTCTTCAGGATGTGTAGAATGTTTAACTTTTTTGTTAGTTTCAGTTAAAGCAGAAAGACCATTATTAATATCTGCTTTAGTATATCCTAACATTTGTAACATTGTACAAAAATCTATAAATATTCTATCAATAAACTCATTTTTAGTTGAATTTGTAATGGCTTTATTACCATCCTCTACTTTGATACTAATCATATTTTTTATATTTATTTATTAATAATTATTTAATCTTATTTATTTACAGTATAAACTGGTGTATTTGCATAACTTTCAAAGCATTTACATTTTTTAAATTTTAAACCAGAATTACAAAAAGGACAAATTTCATTAGGACGTATTTTTCTATATCTACGTTTCCAAGGCGTGTGCATTTTTGTCCACATATGTTGAAATTCAGGGTCTTTTGTAAATGATTCTAATGTTTCTGCATCTGATATATTATTATTTATTTTATGTTCAATTTCCATTTTTCTTTTCTTTAAATCGTTTTAATACTTCTTGATAATCTATAAAAGCACATTCTTCTGCTAATAATTCTGATTTTTCTTCTGCTTTACTCATTTTCTTTTCCTTCTTTTACATACATACTATAACTACTACATCTGCCAAATAACTTATTAAGAGTCTTTATATCTTCTGAAGTCAAATCATATTCTTCCTCATCAAATTCATACTCTTCTATTTTATTCATTTTTCATTGTTTGTTTTAAATCTTTAATAAACTCAGATGTAGTTTGAGAAGTATAACCACTCTGTATCATCTTATTTGTTATATAATTGCATACTTCCTCAAGCATTTCTTCCTTCGCAATTTCCACAGCATATTTTGCATCATCTGGAGTTATCCAAGCATGATATAATTTTGAACCATCATTGTTTTCTAAAAACATTTCATTACTACAATTGCTTGTGTAATCTTCAATATATTTTTCTGCTTTCTTCATAATTTAAATATTTAATTTTGTCACATTTACTGCATTTCCATATACTACGTTTCCATCCTAAATACCTAATTTCATCACCATAGATATTACGGATAAATTTATAGGTATGCTTGCAGAATAACCTTTTTAAAATGTTCATATGTAATTTTATTTTTTAATTACAAGTTGAGGAATATTCAGTTCTTTTAAAGCAACTATTATTGCATCTAAAGTATTTATCATACCCGCACGATAATATTTATTCTTATCCCCTTCAAGATGAAGCTGTTTTATTCTTTCCTCAACTGGTTTTAAAATTTCAGAACAATCTAAAATAATTTCTGTTTCATTTGTTTTCATATCACATATTTAAAATAAATATTTATAAAAAGTTCTTCCAATATATATTGGCAATATAATACCTCCTATTAATAAGCATCCAAAAAGTACATTAGGCATAGAACTTCCTTTTTCTTTTGCCGCTTCCTGCACTACACCATAATAAAATAATGCAGCAAAAATCCAATAAAATAATATTAAATATAGCATAATTTTATTCTTCTTTAGTTTCGACGACAGTATCTGATGTAGAATCTTCAAACTGTCTATTACGATTATATTCTCCATCAATATACCCTTCATTATACCAAGATTTTTTACAATGTTCAAACCATTCTTTGCTGATAACCATTGTATCATCACTTACAGGTTCTTCTTGTAAAGCCTTTATAGCCATACCTATAGCCTCCATACGCTGGTCATCAAGCCAACAATGCCCACCATTTGGGTAAAGTTGCTTTAAATATTTTATTGCTTCTTTGTTTGTCATATCATTTTCCTTCCTGTGATTTATTACTTCTTTGTCTACCAAGTTCGTAGAAATGTTCAGCAATTGTAGCAAGGTCTGAATATGTCACACCACCAATATCATTATGAGCATCGCTTATCATACCACCGTCACATCCTTCACTATAATGAATGTTGATATAATTATGAATTTCGTCGTCCAAATCTATCTCTTCAATTGCAAGAGCATCTAATTCGCATTGAACTTCTTGCAATGCTTGATTGTAAGAAGTTCGTGCTACATCAATAAGACCATACCATTTATCTGTTTTCCAAAGTTTATGTAAGATATTTTCTATTGCTGCTTTGTCTATATATTTTATCATACCTTTTCTCCTCCCTGTGCTGCTTTAAGTCCAAGTTCATAGAAATGTTTGGCAAGTCCCATATCGTAATCACCAATATCTCCAACAACAAAATCTCTTAATTCTTTCTCCAAATCCACCTCTTTCACTTCAAGGTTTTCCTTATAACGTGGGTCTCTTGCAAGTTCGACACCAGCCTCACCACCATTAATAACAGCTTGTTTTATTTCTTTATTCCACAACCATTGTTGTTCTTTTGTCAATTGATTAAACAATTTACTTTGTATGTTGAAAGAATAAGTTTCAGCATAAGCATAAATACCTGCTCGAATAGAATCATATTGAATACACTGTTCATAAGGGTCTTCTACTTCAAGTGTATCAATGAAATTTTTTAAACCAGCTAAAACTTCTAATCTACCTAGTATTCTACGATAGAACCATTTAAATTTCCATTTCCAAGTTTTCTTATATTCTTGATTAATTTTTTCAAGTCTTTCTATTTCTGCTTTTACTTCAGATTTTTTTATATATTCTTCCATAATTTTTATCTTTTTAATAAATAAGTACCATTTTCTAATTCTGTCCCTATATAGTCTGTAATAAGTGCATTAAAAGAATTTATAGTAGAAACTTGTTTTGCAATATCTAATGAAAACTTTGAACCTCCAGTATTATTCCAAGTATGAATGGCAACTATATAATCGTGACAAACTACACCTATATTACAAGGAAATACTTCTACCATAGAATCTTCTTCCATATCTTGGCAAATATAGAGATGTTTTCTATAAACAGGGAATTTGTTTACTTTTGCTATATTACAACCATAGTAATGAAAATTTGATGAATCTACCTTTTTGTAACCATTATCTTCCCAAAAATTAGGATTTTCTTGTAATATCCATCCAAAATATGGATTATTCTCTTGCATAAATTTATTTTATTACTCTATATATTTTTTAAAATTTTCAAGAAATATTTTAATAGAACATTCTACATGTCCTTCATTAAGTTGTTGGTACATATATTCTTCTATTTTGTCGATAAAGGCATCAGTGCGAATGTACTCAACAGTGTTGTCTTTTTGTGGCTGGCAACTCGCAGCCATACACTCAAGAGGTGTCAAATAAATCTTCTCTGGTGCTTCTTTTACTTTCATAACTACAAAATTATTTCTTTTTCAATTTTACAAAGTCTTAATGCGTGTTGAAGTTGGTGAACATACTTTATGTATAACCATCCCATACCATTAGCAGGAATACAAAAGATGTTGTCTTGTTGGTACCATCCCCAAAATGTTTTATTATAAGAATAGTGCTTATTTCCCTCTTCATCAGTATCGAAAGGCTCTGTATCACTAATCTGTAGTGCTTTTTCAAACCCATTCTTTTCAAGAATCTCTGGAGTGAGAGGAATAGGCTTTATCTCACTAAACCCTATAAGACCACGCAAATTATCAAGACCAATAATTCCATTCTGTCTGATTTCTTTTACTTTGTCATAGCAATCTGGTCTATACACCCAATCGCCAATCATCAATTCATTTGCTTCCATAACTTTATAATTTAAATTGGTGGTGGTGAGATTGGTTACTCTAGTGACTAATTCCACCACACCACCATAAGTTTCTACTTTAATTTCTTTAATTGTTCATATAAAGCTGTCAATGCTGTATTATCAGGACAATATTTTCCAAGTTGTTTCAACTGCTCATCACTCGGCTTCCACGTATTCTGAGGTTTGAGAGATTTGAGCCAAGAAATAAGCTCTTCTGTACGCATTGATTCCATATTCAAAGTATTTGCAGGATTAACTTTAAAAACTCCATTAGGATGATTTACGTTAAGAATGTCTATTAAAAGTTTTCTTTTCTTTTCATCCTCTTCACTCCACTTAATGGGCTTTTGTTCTGCTTTTAATTGTGCATGTTGTTGATTACAATTATTCCACCCATCATAATAGGCTTTACGATATTCCTCTGAACAACCAGATAAATCTACTTTATGATGTACCCAATTTGGTTCAGTAGACTTTGATTTATAATATTCCATTTTTCTTAATTGTTCCTTCTCTGCATCATATTCGTATCCCGCTTCTGTCATCTTTTGTAATAAAAGATCACGTTGTTCTTTAGTAGCTGGTACAAAGTTATTATTAAGCCAATTAACTTCATCATATTCTTGCATATTATAATAAGGTGAAAAAGTTATACTATAATAAGCTAAAAAAGTATCATCATCATCTAAACTTAAATGTCTAAAAATAAGAATACTATTTCCATCTTTTGAAGCAAGTATATCTCCAGGTTTTGCATCTTCAATACTCCAAAGATGATAATATTCTTTAGTAGGAGGCAGACAAGGAGAATAAGTATTACCATTAGTATCTTCTAATGTGTAATACCCACTATTATAAGATTTTATTGAAAATACAATTTTAGTATTATTATTAACAATCCAATCTCCAACCTTAAACTTTGGCTCAACATTATTAGTAGACTTTACACAAAACTGATTATCATTTTTTTCTTCATTGATAACTTCAAGTGCTGATTTACCTTGTGATTTATCACTTTGCTTTTCAGTATGAACAGATAGTTCATTTTCTAGCCACATTAAAATGTTTTTATAATCTTCATTCCATGTAGTAGGAATACAATTTTTCCAATGTTTTAAACAAGATATGGCTTCTTTGCGAACAAGTTCATCATGTTTTGTCCATTTGAGAGGTTTTTCTTCATGTATTCCAGAATTATAACCATCACGAAAGCCTTTGTGATAATCACCTTGCTTTTCAAGCCAAGCAACCATAGAGCTTGTAGGTACATTATTAAGTAGTTTATATCCACTTTTTTCGTTGCATTTAACAAGCTCTATCAACACTTTCCTTATCTTCTCATCATCACTTTCTTTGAGATCTGGGAAGATTTCAATTATATCGTCTTTCGTAATTGGATAATTGTCTTCGGAAACACTTTCTAAAAGTCCTTTAATGCTTTCAAGAGCCTCTTTATATTTCTTTTCGTAGTCCATAGTTATTCAGTTTAATTTATACATATCTTTTGGTGCTTTTAAAGCTAGACCTTTTGGAATTAAACCTCGATAGTCAAAATGATTCTTATTAAGCCAATCAATAGTATCTATGCAATATCCATCTGGAAGCCATTGCTCATACTCTTTATGTTCTTCCTCAGTCATACTTGACATTGGACGAAGATATGGCTTAATTTTTAGAATATTATCAACAGAAGAATAACAATCAAAATAAAATTCATATGAGGAACCATCAAAAAAGTAACCTGTTAATTCTGCATCCCTCCACCCAATTTTAAGATCGTCTTCTCTATAAATTGAACATACAGGATGATAAATTGCCCTTGCACTTAAATCTTTTAATAGAAGTTCTTTTTCATTCATAATTACAACTTTTTAAGTTCATGAAGTTTAATAATCATATCTACACAAGCATCAACTGGATTGTCTGCACTTGTTTGAATATAAGAATTTTGGGTTTCATAAAAGACATAATATCTATAGTTGCCTTTATCCATGCCAAATTTATTTTTTCCTGTTTCATCATAAAAATGGTCTGGTAAAACACTAAGTAATGCTGCAAGACTCCAACAAGGAATATGTTCACCTGGATTAGGAGTTCCTTTAGTATAAACAATATAAGGTTGAGCAGGAAAACCTTTAAACCAATATCCGTCTGCACTTTCAATTGACAATATTTCTGCTAACTTCTTACTCTGTTCTAAGTCTGTATATGCTTTAATTGTTGTCATAATACTCTATTTTCAGAATCATTTAAATCAACTTCCTCATAGTTAATAATTTCATCATCAACATCATGAGATGGATGCTTAATTATAGTTCTAAGCATATTATTTTCTGTATCTGCTAACACAAACAAATCATAATATACTATACCAAAATGGTATGACTTAATGTGTACTTTCCATAATTTCATTTTCTATTTCCTTTCTTAATTTTTGTTTTCTTGTGCTCGCAAAGCAAGCTTTCCTATAACTCTCCATATAAAGTCATGAAGATTTGTTTCCTCATTACATAATTTAAATTTTATATTATTGGATATATAAGAAAAGGATGATATTTTTCTTTTATCTATTTCTTTATATGTTCCATCCTCATTCCATGTAATTGCATCTTTATCAATTCCAAAGAATACATAATAATCTTGGGTTAATGCTTTATAAGCTATTTTGAGTCTTTCCCATATAGAAGTTTTTTGTTCTCTCATAATTAGAATGATTTTAATTTATACATATCTCTTGATGCTTTTAAGGCTAAGCCCTTTCCAATAAGACCAAGGTAATCAAACATATTCTTGTTAAGCCAATCAAATAATGCTTTCAACTCAAGATATGAAAGTGATTTTATTGAAGAATCAATGATAGATATAAAATCAATATGAATTTCAACTCCTTTGCCTAATATTTCCTGTACTTCATATAATTCTTCCTCTGTCATGCTTCTCATTGACCTAAGGTATGGTTTAATTTCAGATACACCAACAGTATAGTTATTAGGAATATCTAACTTAACTTCCTCATATAATGGTAAAATATAATCAATATTATAGATTTCATTATTATATCTAACTTTAACTTTATATGGTACTCTTGCACAAAGGTCTTTCAGTAATAATTCTTTTTCCTCTATTGATAATTTTTTCATAACATTCCTTCTTTAATAATTTGCAATGGGTATTTATTTTTCTTCATAATCACAAAATTTTAAATTCATGCAACTTCAGTATCATGTCATAACAAGCATCAATAGGGTTATCAAATCCTTCTACACGCATTAAAAGTTCCAAATCAGGGTCTTTCCATGCAGATGCTTCCCATTTACCAATGTCGTCTACTGACTTACTTAGCTCACTACCTGGAATAATTTCAAGTAATGCCACAAGACTCCAACAAGGTAGTGTATCTGCGGTAATTTCGTTAATTGGAACATCTTTTAAAACCATTGGAGGCATATCCTCATCAAATCTAAAAGTTGGATTATCACTTGTTGCGTGCCATATATACACCATATCCGCACTCTCAAGTGGCAGTATTTCTGTCAATTTCTTACTCTGTTCTATATCTGTATAAGATTTAATTGTTGTCATAATTTACGAATTTTTATAAACATAATAGCCAATATTAAAAGGTAACATTACAGGAGCTGTTATTAATACTAAAAAGTATATATACAGTTTATCATATATAGTTTCACCTTTAATATAAGCATCAACATAACCTATCATAAATAGAACGCTGAATATATAGTAAAATATTAAAATATCTATAAGCATAATTGTTTAAATTAAATTTTCAAGACAATACTTAATAGCTTCCTCAGCTGCTTCTTCATAAGAAGAAAAATCAAACTGTTGTTCTCGCAAATCAATAGTTCCTCCAACAAACTTATTAGGATGAATTATATTAAAATCCCAAATATCAAATACATATGAAATAGTCTTTTTACAAACTATTCGTATATTAATAGCAATTTTATGCTTCTCTCTCAACCATTTTAACGCCATTTGATGAGTTGGTCTTAAAATATCTCCACTATATAATTGCTTATATGTAAATGGTCTATCAGTATAATCTATTTGATTATCATTCTCATCTTTCCAGAAATAAGATAAACAAGGTTCATCGAATCCTTTATTTTTAAGAAGTTTAGCAGTATCTAAACTAACATAATCCTCTTTAATTATTCCCATTTTAATCTTGTAAAAATGTTGGTTCAACTTTTAATAAATAATAAGACTCTGAAACAGGTTCATTAAGCACATAAATTGAATTATCAGTTTCCTCTATATAAATATCATCTTTATCAAATGCTGACCAATGTAGTAAATTCATATTCTTTTCGTGTTGGTGCTTCATAGCTTTAATGGCTTGTTCTTCTGATTTATATGCACCTAAAACTTCAAAAGTAACTTCCTCTTCATCAAAGCGATATTCTTCAGTTAATATATACAAATTCATAACTTTTTATTTTTTTTTAATTTGTTAATTTCAGTAACTTTGCTGTTTCAAATGAAATATAGTCCTCACTTATTATTGCCATATCTTTTCAATTTAAATAATCTATGTTTAGTTATTTCATCATCTGCTTTATAACCTCTGTCTTCTTGTGACTTAAAACAATACCACATACATATTTGATATGCTATTGAGCCTTCTTTAGGCTGAAACTTATTGGTTTTTCTATATTTGGTTAGACCATAGTTCCACCTATCTGAAAATGCTGCCTTCTTAATCTTTCTTGGAAGTTTTGGTTTAATTGTTGCCATAGTTATTCAAATTAAATGTTCAAGACAATATTTTATTGCTGTTTCAACAGTTTCTTCATAAGTTAGACAATCTTTCGATATAATATTTTCATAATAATTATCTCCTTGCCATAATGATGCTACATAACTTGAATTTTTCTCATTAATATAATCATACATATGAGGCTCAATTACTATAAAAATATTATGTACTTCTCTTAACCACTTCATTGCCATTTGAAGAGTTGGAGCAACAACAAAATCTATTTTATCTTGAATTAGACTATCATAATATTTATTGAGATTATGATTTAAACCAATATTATTATAAAATGATAAATTTTGAGTCATTCTTAAATCAACTTCTTTAAGAAATCCTTTTCTTTTAAGAAGTTTTGCTGTTTCAAGACTAACATAGTCTTCTGTAATTGTTGCCATAGTTTTTATATATCAATATCCGAAATTTCTATTAAAAGGTGTAAATGTCCTATCATTAAAAAACCATTAAATAATAACTTTTCTGACAAAGTGAATTCACAAGTCCAAATTGCAGCATAGAAAAATATCATTATTAAACTACTTATTAAGTAGGCAAAAATTATATCTTTATTCATAATTAAAATGCTTTAAGTTTCTTAATTAATTCTTCTGTTTCTTGCCTATTACGCTTCTCACAGAATCTACAATTTTGTTTGTGGACAAGGTAATAACAGTTAGGATGTTTAATATACTCACATGAGTCTATTGTTATTATATAATAACCATTATAATTATTAGTATTAGAACACCCAGCAGCCATAAAGGCTGTGAGTGCAAATAATAATATCTTTTTCATATTAATTTAAATTTTCATAAAACATAGTACCAGCAGTACTTTGAATAAATAGTACTGCTCCAGAAAGCATAAGTTTACCAGATAAAGTAATATCTGAACTTATCCATATTGCAGAATAGAATAATATACCAATAACAATAATGCATATTATCCAAATAATTTGTAGTTTATTCATGCCTCAATTTCTATTTTTGTTAAAGGATAAGATATGATAGTAAGCAGTATCTGACCAATAGAGGTAAACCCTGTAAGCATAAAGCATTCAGATAATGTATTTTTCTCGTTAGTCCATATAGCAGCATAAAAGAACGCAGCCACGATAAACCATACAAGTATTACAATTAAAATTTTTTTCATATCTTTATTTCTTTAGTTATTTAACAATATGTTCTAAGTTAAAATTTCATATTAGCCAATCATCAAGTAATCCTTAACCAAATCACGATATTTCTCCAAGAATAGATCTCTTTGTTCTTCTGTATGGAAAGCAAGGAAGCGATAATCAATATAAGAACACATTAAACTAATAGCATTATTCAATCTGCATATAGCATACTTCTCAATAGTAATATCTTCCCACTCTTCATCAGTAACTATACCGCCAAAGTTCTTAATATCATTAGCCATTATTTGGCTAATTCTTGCCATCGCAAGAGCTGATTTAGCTTGTTTTTTAGTAGCAAAAACATCATAGTACAACCTTGTATTAGATACATTACTTACTTCTGCAATAGATGCAACATTGTTTATACGGAAACCATTAAAAGTATTGCCTTTATTATCGCTCCAGAACTCTGGTTCTTCTACTTCCTCTACTATTACTAAGTCATTAGCATCATTACCGAACCCACAATAATATTTTTCACCTTCAAGAGTATAACTCATAGTAGATTCATTATCATCCGTTAGCTTAACTAATGCAATGATAGGATAAAATACATGTTTAGCATCAGTACAAATAATTCTAACTTCATGACCATCTCTTGTTTCGACTTTAGCACCATTTTTATATGCTTCTAAATCAAACGGTTTAATTATTTCTTTTTTCATAATTATAATTAATTAATTTATTTAAATGGTAATTTGTCTTTATGAAATGTATATTTCCACGTGTATAGAGGAATTGTCTTATTGTTAATATTAATAGTACCATACTCATAAGAATCAGCAGAAACATCGACATAGCCAATATACTTTAAGAGAATAGACTTTTTAATCCATATTTCATGCATTACTTTACTATCAATACAATCTATTTCTGTTGGTTT
>Ga0326512_10002585_pt1 | contig 13397 bp, 7 predicted proteins | sample 1_2617_0518_D_FD_203652 | JGI IMG/M metagenome (GOLD analysis project Ga0326512, IMG submission 203652) | Bovine rumen microbial communities from UC Davis, California, United States - 1_2617_0518 | ecosystem: Host-associated > Mammals > Digestive system > Stomach > Rumen | place: USA: California... | reverse complement strand
AAAATATCGGAGCTGAACGAGTTGAACAATGCCCCGCAGTTGAGCAAGGCACCCGTCAGCACAGTCGCCCCCGCTGCCAAAGAGCCTTCGGCATCGACACAGAGTTATGCAGAGCACAAGGAGCAGCAGAAACGCATCAAGAAAGCTGAGCGGGCTGTGGAAGACTCCGAACGGAAGATTGCGAAAATGGAAGAACGCTTGAAAGAGCTCGACGAGCTGTTGAGCGATGTGAAAAATGCTTCGGACATGACACTGGTGACTGAGTACACCGACACGAAACGCCAGCTCGACGAGGAAGTGGAACGGTGGGAACAGTTGTCGGAGGAACTGGAGTGCATCAAGTAACAAAACGTTCATTTCAAGGATGAAATATCAAAACATAATTAACATAAAAATGGGAAAACTAAAACTAATGACAACTGCAATGGTATTATCGACCATTACGTTAGCAGCAGGGGCGCAGAACGACTTGCGCTCAGGCATCGAGATGTCGAATCTGGACAAGACTGTTCAGCCTGCCAATGATTTCTATCAATATGCATGTGGTGGATGGATGAAGAACAATCCGTTGCCAGCATCTTATGCCCGCTATGGTTCGTTCGACCAGTTGGCCGAAAACAACAACAAGCGTATCAACGGCATACTCGACGAGCTGTTGCATGGTTCTTATCAGAAAGGCACCATCGAACAGAAACTTTCCGACCTCTACAAACTGGCTATGGATTCGGTTCGCCGTAACAACGACGGTGTGAAGCCTGCTATGGAGATGATCAAGAGGATGGAGGCAGCCAAGACAATGGAGCAACTCTTTGAACTGCAAAAGGAGATGGCACCCTATGGCGATTCTGAGTTTATGTCGGCCTCTATTGCCGCCGACGAAAAGAATGCCACTCAGAACATTCTGCAAGTGGGGCAGGGTGGTATGACACTCAGAATGAAAGACTATTATCTTGACAACGATGCTGAAACGGCAAAGATTCGTGAAGCATATAAAGCGCATGTAGTCAGTATGTTCCAGCTGTTTGGCTTTAGCAAGAGTGCAGCTACAAAGAAGATGAAGAACCTGCTTCGTCTGGAGACAGAACTGGCCAAGGTGTCACGGTCGAGAACCGAACTACGTGACCCGCAGCGCAACTACAATAAGACAACTCTGAGGGAATTTGAGAAGAGCTATCCCCACGTGCAGCTGGAGAAGGTGATGAATGCCGCAGGTGTCGACTCGAAGTACATTCAGGAACTTATAGTCGGTCAGCCTGAGTTCTTCGCTGGGCTTGACGTGCTGCTGGCCAACATGAAGCCAGCTGAGTATCGCGACTATATGGAGTGGGGCTACATCATGTCGGCTGCCAGCTATTTGGACGACAAGACACAAGCCGAAAACTTCAAGTTCTTCGGAACGGTGATGACTGGCAGGCAGGCCGATCATCCCCTCTGGCGCAGGGCTACAACCCAGTTGGAAGGACAGATGGGACAGGCTCTTGGCAGAATCTATGTGCAGAAGTACTTCCCCTCGACCTCAAAGGAGCGCATGTTGCAGCTGGTGAAGAATCTGCAGATAGCCCTTGGCGAGCGTATCGCAGCACAAGACTGGATGAGCGACTCGACCAAGGTGAACGCCTTGTTGAAACTGAACACCTTCTATGTGAAAGTGGGCTATCCCGACAAGTGGATCGACATGAGCCGTCTTGCCATCAATCCCAGCGAGTCCTACTTCTATAACATCATGCAGTGCAGAAAGTTCTGGCATGAGTATTCTATTGAGCATCAGGCCGGTAAGCCCGTTGACCGCGATGATTGGTACATGTATCCGCAGACCGTAAACGCCTACTATAATCCGACAACTAACGAAATCTGTTTCCCTGCCGGCATCTTGCAGTACCCCTTCTTCGACCCAACCGCCGACGATGCATTTAACTATGGTGCCATTGGCGTAGTGATTGGCCACGAGATGACTCACGGCTTCGACGATCAGGGCCGACAGTTCGACAAGGACGGCAACATGCACGACTGGTGGGCGCCGTCGGATGGCGAACAGTTCAAGGAGCGCACAGACCGCTATGCCGATTTCTTCTCGGCCATCAAAGTCCTGCCCGACCTGAATGCCAACGGTCGTCTGACCCTTGGCGAGAATCTGGCCGACCACGGTGGACTGCAGGTGGCATACACTGCGTTTAAGAATGCCACAAAGAGCAAGGCACTGCCAGTTCTGGACGGCCTGACTCCTGAGCAGCGATTCTTCATTGCCTACGCTGGAGTGTGGGCAAACAACATCACAGAGGCAGAAATCAGGAACCGCACCAAGAGCGATCCCCACTCACTGGGCATGTGGCGTGTCAATGGAGCATTGCCCCATATTGACGCGTGGTACGATGCTTTTGGCGTGAAACAAGGCGACAAAATGTATCTGCCCAAGGACAAGCGTCTGCCATTGTGGTAAAAATGTTCAGAAAATATGCAAGACCGTCGCAAATTTTGCGGCGGTTTTTTCGTTTGTTTCATCTGTTTTCATTATCTTTGCAAAATATTTTAGCTAAAATGTGTTGTTATGACCGATGAAAGAACTCAGGGCACTGACTTCGGCCAGCGTCAAAGGGTACAGAAAGCACCCGACATTCAGACATCGCAACAGCTGCAACAGGTTCAGCAGCAGGGCGCAGTAGTGTGTCCCAACTGTGGAGCCATGAACGCAGAGGATGCCCAGAACTGTGCTTCGTGTGGCGCACATCTGAAAGGTGCTGTGTGTCCTCATTGTGGATGTGCGATTGATGCCGATGCCGACTTCTGCGAAGTGTGCCATCATTATATACGAAAAGACGTTTGCTCGTTCTGCGGCTCGCCCCTGAGGCAGGAAGACTCATTCTGCCCGGAGTGCGGTTCACCGCGTGGAGGTATCGTCTGTCCCACCTGCCACACGCTGAACGACTTTGCATTCTGCAAACAATGCGGAACACCGTTGACCGATGAGGCTCGTCTGCTGCTGGCGCAGGTAAAGCAGATGCCAGAATATCAGGAAATGGTAAAACTGGCTCGCGAATACGACGAGCTGACGATGGAACAGCCTTACGAGACGGAGCGAGATGCTAGCCGCGACCTGGCTATGCAACAGTTTCGCGAACGCGTGTTGAGGCTTCTGGCCCAGGACAACGGCATTGCCTCGCCCATTATTCCGAAGGTTGAAAAGATGCGCATGTCGAAGGAAGAACTGAAGGCAAAGAAGAACGAAAAGCTTGAACAACTGGCGGCATTGCTGGAAAAGATGCAGATTCCATCCTCGCCGTCGCCAGTACACGTGCGCAACTATGCTATGGCGCAGAAACCTGCCGGAGTAAGACTTGCCTGGGTGTGCAACTGGAAACATGCCATGCATAGCAGTCCGTGTGGTTGTGCAAAGCCACAGATGGGCGGCAAATGGGTGATCTTAGGCAAGGGAAGCAAACAAGAAATCAAAGACGATCTGTAATTTTTATTCTTAAATCTTCATGAGCGATAGCATTAATGATATAGACCAGACCACACGTGGTGGAATGGATATGCCTGTTCTTGGTGGCCCGATGGCTGGCGACCGAACGGTGATAGCCGATCGGACAGTACTTGCCGACCGGACGATCGTTGCCGATAAAACAGTAGCCTACTCTGCCCAACAAAATGCTGGCAATCCTGTCGACAATACCTTGCGAATAGACGGGCAAAAGCCTGTGGATAATGCGCCCGTTGAGCACACAGGGCAGGTGTTCACACTGAAAGGCGAACAGTATTGGCTCGTGCGTTCTTTGAGCGAGAACTCTGGCGAGGCTCAGGTCTTTCTGGTGAATCATGGAGGAAAGGAATATGTGCTGAAGGTCTATTATCCCAATTATGACATCAACAAGAAGCTGATGCGACGCATCTACAGCTTTCAGTTCGAGATGGTGGTCAAGCTCTACGATTTCGGCAAGATGTATGTAGACGGAAAGCACCGCTGCTATGAACTGATGGAGTATCTGCAGGGAGGAACCCTTCAGGAGTATCATCTGGACGGTGATTTCAATAAGTTCCGTCGCATCACCCTTCAGGCTGCCGCTGCGCTGGATTATTGCCATCGCAACAGTATTCTTCATAAAGACATCAAGCCAGCCAATTATTTCTTCAGAGACAAGGACCATTCACAGCTTGTGCTGGGCGACTTCGGCATTTCGGTATTGATGGAGAATGATGCCAAAGTCTACCGCACGACACAGGCACGCACCCCCATCTTTGCAGCTCCGGAGATGTACACCGATGTGATTGACGGTGAAGTGGAAATCACGGCAGCTGCCGACTTCTATTCTCTGGGCATAACGCTGTTTGCCTTGTGGCTGGGCGAGAACCCGATGAGCTCGAACGAGCGCCTGATGATGCGCCAGAAGAACGAGGGACGCTTGCCAAGACTCGACGAACTGCCTGCCCAGGTGCGACAGCTCATACAGGGACTTACGGTCGTCAACTATGAGAAGCGCTGGAAGTACGACGAGGTGGAGCGCTGGTTCCTGGGCGAGAATGTTCCCGTGGATGTCTCGTCGCCCTATCTGCGCTACAGAACGTTCATAGTAGACCCCGATAAGAACCTGATAGCAGACAACTTACATGATCTCGTTCCGCTGTTGGTGAAAAACGAAAGTCTGGCTGTCAACTATCTCTATGATGGCCGAATTGCTACATGGCTGGAGAATTGTGGCAACACAAAACTGGCTTTAGCCCTGAAGGACATCGTTTCCAATCGGTATCCAGTTGACCATAAGGCGGGACTGATGGCAGCCATCTACGCTATGGAGCCAAGCTATCCTTACTATGACGTGCAGGACGAACCATGCGATGATGTGCATGGCATCGCCCTCTCGCTCATCAGCAATAAAGAGCGTTATGCACTCGACTTGCAGAACGTCAACGACCGCCTATTTATCTGGCTGGAAAGTCATACGGATGTCGACGTCAAGCGCATACAGTCGTACTTCACTCCCGATGCCAATCCTCATGTGGCGGTGATGAGGACAGTTTATGAGATAGACCCTGACGTGCCTCTTCTGGCGAAATATCCTTCGGCTACCATCGGTGAAATCGTGAAGTCTTTCGGCTCAATAGAAGTGACCGAAGAGGACGAATGGCACTCCTTGCTTGATGGCAGGCTGTTGTCGTGGATGTACAGCCATGAGGACGTGATGGCATGCGAGGCACTGCGTATCATGACGCAAGACCAGCCGTATTCGTTGTCGCTGGCCTACAAGGTGCTCTACAATATTGACCGCTCGGCTGCCTACGACCTGCAATCGGCCTGCACACAGGCTCAGATCGGCGAATACCTGTCGAAGCTCTTGCAGTCGCAGCAGCATACGCCTAATAATGAACTGGCTGTGGTGATGGGCGATTTTGTGGACCCAGACGGACGGTTCAACTATTATGCACAGTTGCACGGATGGCATCAGGAGATTGCCGATGCTGCTAGTTGCTTTGACATGAATGCTACGGAGAATGTGGAACGTCTGAGTGCCTATGATATGCACACGGCTCTCTACCGCTTCTGTAGAATACTGGGCGCAACACCCGTCTATTTATTGCCTGACGGAACAGAGCTCAGATCACCCAATGACATGGAAGACAAGCAGTTGGCCAATGTCATTCGAGGAGAACTTCGCACGGGTGCATTGCATCAGTGGCTGTCGGTCTTCTATCATGAAGACCCAACTCGCGATTTTGCCGAGGAGTACAGTTATGAGCATGAACTTGAGAACTGGGTGGTTGCCTTAGGCAGGTATGACGTGCAGCAATTGTACTATAAGCGCTACATGAAAGCCAAGGAAGACACATCCGAACGCATCTCTGAGGTGCGTCACGACTGGAACTATGCTCATTATCGTGAGAAAATCTTCCGCTATATCTTCTATGGCTTTGCTTCAGTCTGGATGCTCCTGATTCTGATTTTCGGAATTGAGAATCACAATCTTCTGATAGATCATCCTAATCTTACCATCTTGTTGCCTCTGGGGGGCATGACCGGCATCATTGTGGCCACTCGTTCTTATTTTGGTGGCTTCGGCCCGTTCCTCTCCTTCCTCTTCGGACTCATCGGCATTTTTACTGCTTACATTCCGATATGGGTACTGAAGTTTGTGGAGTCGTGGCAACCGTCGCTCTTCAGTGTAGCCATTATCGTGCTGTCACTTATATATGTGGTGGTATGCTACTTCACGGATTTCAAGAAAGACGACCAGGGCAATTCGGCCATGATACAGGAGATTTTGAATTCCGAAGATATTAACACGTCGTTGCTCGAACCTCTTTACTATACATTCAAGACAAAATCGCACAGATACAAGAGTTCGAAATTTGGGTTGCTCGATGACATATCCAATCAGGTCAGCAGCATTTCGGGGGAGACGGTCATCCACTATCTCTTGTGGAGCTTGGTCTTCATTGTGCTCATTCTGGAGTTTTGTGTGTTGAGTCCCAGGTTGATGGGCAAGAGCGGTGCTTTTTTCGGTGAAGAGTACCAGAGTGCGGTGGTAGAACAACAAAACAGTGCTGATTAATGATTTGCGAACATTGTCATAAGGAGAATCGAATAATAGCCAAATTCTGCAAGTGGTGTGGCATGCCGCTTGTTTCTCAGAATGTGCTCGACAAGCTGGTAGGCCTTACTGACCTGAAGTCTCAGTTGAAGACGATTGTCGACACTTATACGTATCTGAGGTCGAGAAAGGATGTGGCAACGGTACGTCTGTCTGTCAATGCTATCATTATCGGTGAGACTGGTACTGGCAAGACGGCTGTGGCCGGGGTCATCAAAGATTATTTCTATCAGCATAAAATCATCAGTAAGCCGAAGCTGACGATGGTCGATGCTGTGGACTACTCTCGGTTTGTTGACAAGTGGGACGAGAATATCAAGAAGTCGCGTGATGGCATACTCTTCTTTGACAATGTGCAAAAACTGCTGCCAGACAAATATTCGAACCAAGTGAATCCGCTTGACAAGTTGTTTGTCGAGATGGACAGGTGGGAAGATAATCCCATTGTGATTATGGCTGGTCTGCCCAAAGGTCTTGATGACTTCCTGGAAAGTAACCCAGCTGTGAAGAATCGATTCAAATACACATTCCGCCTGCCCACGCCCAACTATCATGAACTGGCCGACATAACCAAGGCTGAACTGAAGTCGAAGTATGGCCTGACCGACTTCACGGAAGAGGCCAACCTTCAGTTGCAGCGATACTTCAAGTATCAGATAAAGATCAAGGATGAGACCTTTGGCAATGCTCATCTGGCCATGAAGACGGCTGAAGACATCTTCACCTCTTTTATAAGTAGAGGTACCGAAGCCAAGCAGGTTGAACTGGCCGACATAAGAGGCTACGTGCCGGAAGAGCGTTCGCTCGACGATATACTTTCTGATTTGGATAAGTACATCGGAATGAATGAGGTGAAGCAAGCCGTTCGTGAGATTGCCTATTCCGTTCAGAACAGCATTCAGCGAAAGCAACGTGGCTTGGGTGAGCAGACCAAGATGAGCATGCACATTGTTCTGACTGGCAATCCTGGTACTGGTAAGACTATGATAGCCCGAAAGTTGGGCGAGATATTGGCTGCCATCGGCTATCTGGACTCAGGGCATGTGGTTGAGGTCGACAGGTCACAGATGGTGAGCTCTTATCAAGGGGAGACACCAAAGGTTGTCAATCGGCTTTGCGATAAGGCGATGGGAGGTATCCTCTTTGTCGACGAGGCCTATACGTTGGCACCTGTTAGTCAGACGGGCGATCGTGACAATCAGGGAGCTCAGGCACTTGAGACACTGATGAAGCGGATGGAAGACGACCGCGACAAGTTTGTGGTGATAGCAGCAGGCTATCGCACGGAGATGGAGAACTTGTTCCGCGTCAATCCCGGCATGCACAGTCGGTTCAATTATTTCCTGAATATCGACGACTATACACCTGAAGAACTCTTCCAGATCATGCTGGTCTTTGCCAAGGATAAAAAGTATATCTTCTCGGCAGATGCAGAGCAGCTTGCCCGCAAGATGATAACGGAGCTGTATAATGCCCGCGACAGGGATTTTGCCAACGGACGCACGATGCGCAGCTTGTTCGACCAGATTTGCAAGAAACAGGCAGGCAGACTGCAGTTCAACAATCTCTCGCAGATGAGCAATGAAGAGCTGATGACCATCACCGAAGCGGATATTCCTTACGAAGCACCGAAGGAAGTTGACTTGGGTGACTGTTTGAAGAAACTTGATGGTCTGGTGGGACTGGCCAGCGTGAAAAAGGAAATCTCCAACCTGGCTTCCTTCCTTACATTGCAGATAAAACGTGGAGAGACCAAAACGTTCCAAGGAAAGCATTATGTGTTTACGGGTAATCCGGGTACGGGTAAGACTACGGTGGCCCGTATCATGGCCGATGTCTTCAAAACACTTGGAATCGTGAGTCGAGGACAGTTGGTCGAGGCCGACCGTTCCAAGCTGGTTGCTGGCTATTCTGGACAGACGGCCATCAAGACCAACCAGCTCATAGATACTGCGCTGGGAGGTGTATTGTTCATTGATGAAGCCTATACGCTGAAATCGAGTGACAACGACACGTTTGGCTCTGAGGCTATCGATACGTTACTGAAGCGCCTTGAAGACGATCGCGGCAAGTTCGTTTGCATCGTAGCTGGCTATACTCAGCAGATGCATGATTTCATCGACTCGAATCCCGGGTTGAAGAGTCGTTTCACTCAGACCATTCATTTTGAAGATTATACGCCCGACGAACTGACGCAGATATTCTTGAATCTTGCCTCGGCCAAGAGCTTCACGATTGATACAGAGACGGAAGGTGCCATCCATCGTCAGTTCGAACAACTCTATTTGCGCCGTGACAAGAACTTCGGAAATGCTCGCGAAGCGCGTCGCATCTTCGATGAGGCGGTAGAAAAGCAGAGTCAGCGTTTGGTTAGCCTGATGAGTAATCCGCAGTTCCAAGAGGCGGATATGTTCAAAATCACTGCCGATGATCTGCCGATGGCGAAGAGTGCTGCCGCCCGTCCGCTTGATGAAGTGCTCAACGAACTTGACGAGTTCATCGGCATGCGTTCAGTCAAGAATGCTATCCGTCGTCTGGCTGTGCAGAGCATGTTCATGAAACAACGTGCGGCTATGGGAGCAGGAAAAGTGCAGCAGCTGGCCATGAACTTCATTCTGACGGGTAATCCGGGTACGGGTAAGACCTCGATTGCCAGAAAGATGGGTGAAGTGCTTCAGTCAATGGAGATTCTGCCAACTTCGAATGTGATAGAAGCCAGTCGTGCCACGCTGGTGGGCAAATATATGGGAGAGACCCCGAAGATTGTCAATAACATGTGCGACAAGGCAATGGGGGGCATCCTGTTCATTGATGAGGCTTATACCCTCTCTGACCAGAACGATCAGTATGGCAAGGAGGCTGTCGACACGCTGATGAAGCGAATGGAAGACGACCGTGGCAAGTTTGTGGTGATTGCAGCCGGCTACAAAGAAAAGATGGACGAATTCTTGCAGATGAATGCCGGACTTGCCAGTCGTTTCACGCATAAGTTGCACATCGACGATTACAATGAGGATGAGCTGCTTGCTATCTTCAAGAAGATGGCGCAGAAAGAGCAATATACGTTGGCACCTCCTGCGGAGTTTAAGTTGCTTGATGTCATCTACAAGATGGTGATGGTGAAGGACTCCAACTTCGGCAATGCCCGGGCAATGCGCAATCTGCTTGATGACACGGTTCAGAGATTGTCGATAAGGGTGTCGCAGCTGCCGCCTGATCAAATCACAAAAGAAACATATCAGCTAATTCAACCAGAAGATATTAAAGACTTATGATTGTTTGTCCAAATTGCCAAGAGGAGATAGAGGATGACTCACACTATTGCGATCAGTGTGGAACGGCTCTTCGTTACTGCAATCGTTGCGGTAGGGTAGGACTGGGGCGCCGATGCACCAGCTGTGGTGGCATGATGGTTGTTCCCGACGAGCTAAATAATTCGAACTCGCAGACAGCCTACTCTACGTCAATGTCGGCAAGTCTGTCGCAGAGTTCTTCGGGCATGTCCAACCAATTTACGATGTCACGCCCCCCACAGGATATTACGCATGGCTTGCCAAGCCTTGCCTTGATAAATGCATCGCTGGGCATCAGAATCGAAGCTGTCAATGGTGCTGTTATCGGGCGCAAGCAAGGGCCTTATGCTCAGTTCTTCAAGGGCAATATGTATGTATCGGGTGTGCATGCTCAGCTCCGCTATAATGCAAAGGCGGGATGGTGCATTGCCGACAAACACTCATCAAATGGCACAAAACTAAATGAACGTCCGTTGCAACCGGATATTGAAATGTCGCTTAAAGACGGCGATATTGTGACGATAGCAAATGTAAATTTACAAGTAAGTATTAATTAAGGGAGAAGATTGAAATGTTTTTATTTAGTGTTACTGCGGCCAGTCGTGTCGGCTGTGTAAGAGATAACAATGAAGACATGCTACTTGTGGGCAACATGTTTGTTCGTGATGATAAATTGGAGGTCGTGAAGGAACTCGACAGTTCAGACAGATACCTCCTGGCCTTGGCCGATGGAATGGGAGGCCATGCGTGTGGTGAGGTGGCAAGCAGTGATGTGCTTCACAATCTTGAATTCTTCTATAATGATATTCCCAGTGGGCTTAGCGTCGAAAACTTCAATGATTCTATTTACGAGTGGCTGGGCAGTATCTGTAACATCATTGATGCTAAGGGACACTCCGCAACGCAGTACAGGAACATGGGAACGACACTGGTGGCACTTGCCTATTATGAGGGCGATTTCTATTGGCTGAACTGTGGAGACAGTCGGCTCTATCGTTTCCATGACGGCCAGCTGACACAACTAACCACCGATCATTCCTTGAGTAATATGATGGGACAGAAGGTCCACTCAAATGTGATAACCAATTGCATCGGTGGAGGATGTAAGACCAGCTACATTGATATAGTGAGATGTACGAGCGAATTACAAGCAGGCGATGCCGTCTTGCTGTGTAGTGATGGCCTGACTGACATGCTCGATGACGCAATCATTGAGCGCATGTTGGATGAAGGAAAAGAAGCCATTGACTTGTGCCATGCTGCTGAGGATGCCGGAGGATTCGACAATGTCTCAGCGATTGTATTGAGGTTGAAATAAAAAAGAGAAAACTTATGCCATTACGACTTCCCGATAGGCTTCCTGCCATTGATATTCTGAAGAACGAGAATATTTTTGTCATGGATGACACAAGGGCGCATGCACAAGACATTCGTCCCCTGAGAATCGTCATCCTGAACCTGATGCCGCTGAAGATTACGACGGAAACAGATTTGATCAGGTTGCTTTCCAATACACCTCTTCAGCTTGAGGTGAGTTTCATGAAGCTGAAAAGCCATACCCCAAAGAACACGCCGATTGAACACATGATGCAGTTCTATCGTGATTTCAATGCCATGAAGGACGAGAAGTTCGATGGCATGATCATAACCGGGGCGCCAGTCGAGACACTCGATTATGAAGAAGTGAGCTACTGGGATGAAATCACAAGCATCTTCAACTGGGCAAAGACGCACGTCACGAGCACATTGTATATTTGCTGGGCGGCTCAGGCTGGTCTTTACTATCACTATGGTATTCCGAAATATCGGTTGCCCAAGAAAATGTTCGGCATTTTCCCGCAGCAGACATTGAATCCCCAGTTGCCAATCTTCCGTGGCTTCGACGATGTGTTTATGATGCCTCACAGTCGTCATACTGAGATTCGTCGTGAGGATATACTGAAGCACAAAGAGTTGCAGATGATTGCCGAGTCAGAAGAGAGTGGCGTGTGCATTGTGATGGCTCGCAATGGCCGCGAGTTCTTCATCACGGGCCACATGGAGTATGCTCCTAACACGCTGGATAAAGAGTATCGTCGTGATGTCGGAATACGAGACGATGTTGAACTGCCGCGCAACTACTATAAAGATGACAATCCCGATCAGAAGCCTTTGGTGACATGGAGAGCACATGCCAACTTGTTCTATAACAATTGGGTGAACTATTATGTCTATCAAGAGACACCCTACGATATTTCGAAGATTGGATGAGAAAACTGGAATTGCTGGCACCTGCCAAGAACCTTGAGTGTGGCATTGCAGCCATTGATCATGGTGCCGATGCTGTTTATATCGGTGCCAGTAGGTTCGGCGCCCGTGCTTCGGCCACCAATAGTGTCGATGATATTTCTGTTCTCTGTCGTTATGCCCATCAGTTTGGGGCAAAAGTCTATGTAACGGTCAATACCATTATCTATGATGACGAGACGGAACAGACCTGCCAGTTGCTAAACGAACTCTCTATAATCGGTGTCGATGCGATATTGGTTCAGGACATGGCGGTGCTGAGTCTCGTTGAAGATTCGCTGAAAAGCGATTGCCATTTTTCTCTTCATGCATCTACCCAGACCGACAACCGTAGCGCAGAGAAAGTCAGATGGCTTCGCTCGTTGGGCTTTTCCCGTGTGGTATTGGCTCGTGAACTCACCTTGGATGAGATTGCGGCCATTCATGCCGCAGTTCCCGATGTAGAGCTTGAGGTGTTTGTACATGGTGCGCTGTGCGTCAGCTATTCAGGGCTCTGTTACGCTTCTCAGTACTGTTTTAACAGGAGTGCCAATAGGGGAGAGTGCGCACAGTTTTGCCGCATGAAGTTCGACCTTTTGGATGCCGACGGAAATGTGCTGGAGCATCAAAGACACCTCTTGTCTCTCAAGGACATGTGCCAGATTGACAATCTCGAGCAACTGGCAGAGGCTGGTGCCTCGTCGTTCAAGATTGAAGGTCGACTGAAGGATGTGGGCTATGTGAAGAATGTGGTTGCTGCTTACAGTGAGCGACTGAATGCCATCGTCAAGCGGCATCCCGACAAGTACTGCCGTGCTTCCAGAGGCAAATGTCGTTACACCTTTACTCCCGATCTTCGCAGAACGTTCAACCGTGGCTATACCACCTATTTTGCTAATGGTCGTCAGCCGAACATAGCTTCGTTCGATACACCGAAAGCCATTGGCGAGTACGTGGGGACTGTCAAGGAAATTAAAGGACGACAGTCTTTGACTGTAGCAGGTTCAGCAGTGTTTGTCAATGGCGACGGCCTGTGCTTTGTCAACGATGATCGTGAACTGGAAGGATTTCGTGTCAATAGGGTAGAGAACAATCGTCTCTATCCGCTGAAGATGCCTGCTTCGCTAAAGAAAGGCATGCGTCTTTACCGAAACAATGATTTGCAGTTTGAGCGCATCTTGTCGAAACCAAGTGCTGAACGAAAGATTCCTGTATCGATGAAGCTGCGTGCCAGTTCCGCTGGCTTCCTACTGTCGAT